>Ga0105055_10005433_pt1 | contig 17998 bp, 19 predicted proteins | sample BON03_FD_78090 | JGI IMG/M metagenome (GOLD analysis project Ga0105055, IMG submission 78090) | Freshwater microbial communities from Lake Bonney liftoff mats and glacier meltwater in Antarctica - BON-03 | ecosystem: Environmental > Aquatic > Freshwater > Ice > Glacier meltwater | place: Lake...
GTATTGGCGACGACGATCGCACCGATTTTGCCGTTGAATAATCGGCTGCTTGCCCCTTCCGCACCGATGCGGCAGGCACCCGCGAGGCTCCCGGTGTTGCCGCTGGCTACCGACGACTCTGCTCCGCCATTGATCGATAAGTACAGTGTGCCGCTGTCGTGCCTCATTCTCGCGACGTAGGCGGTGCCGGTGCTGATCGCTATGAGCACCGTGTCTGAGTTTGAGTCATAGTTGTAGGCCATCAGGTTGCCGTTTTTTAGGTGCAACCCGACATACCCGCCCGCACCGTCGGTAAGGATGCCTGTATTTTCCCATGCGTTGGCATTGTTTGTGCCCCCCGCGTCGGCCTCGAACGCGACCAAGATATCGAACGCGCTCGCCGTGATGAACGTGCTAACAGCCGGGCCGTTGTGGATATCATTCGAGCCGTCATAGTCGATATTAGCAAGCAGCAAATCGCCAGATGTTGGTGTGCGATATGCCGGAGAAGCCGCGTCACTCACGGCGTCAAACTTGTGTGCGGTGTTGACGGTGTTGACGATTCTTCTGACCACGCCGCCGTTGCCGGGATGCACAGTCTCGGCTGTCGATGTCCAGATGTCGTCGGAGTTTTGGAAGTCCACATCGAGGGTAATACTCATTTCCGCACCTCGATCTTCGCGTTGTCTCGGGGCGGCTTCGTGACGTTCTCACGCCTGCCTTCGGGGGTCTGCTCGTACTCGTACATGGCAGATTGAATATCGTCCGGCATTTTGGCAAGCTCGGCGATGTCAATGACGAGCGTGGCCTTCGCGTCGTCGCGGGTCGTGTCGCCGTTAAAATGGACGACTGCGAGCGATTCGTCGCCCGCTTTCGCCAGCCTGATTTCTTCGCCTTCACTGGCCTTGTCGCTCACTTTTTGCTCGGTCGTGCCAAGCGTTTTAACTAGTGAGAGAACATCCGCATCGAAGGCGTGCGTGCCTTTGCGGTTGCCTGCATTGAACATGTCAGAGTAGTATCCCATTACTTGTATCTCTTTCTTACCATTTGAATCTGCCACTCGACATGTCTTAATGCAGCCTCATAATGGTGAGGATTTCGTATTGCTCCACGCATTACTGCCTCGTCTATATTTCTTTTCAGCATGTAATGCTGAGTTGTCAACCACGCCTCAAACTTCACTTTTCTTATGCTCGGTAATATAATTGAGATCAGGCAGATAACAATAACAATAGCCACGAGCATTTCTATCAAAGTAAAGGACTTTTTCATAAAAATTGTGCATTTATTAGACATAGTAATATACAAACAAAAAAAATATCACAAGCGTTAGCATGTGATATTCGTATTGGTTATTTAGATTAGTTTAAATTATAGTGAGCCAAGCAGAACACGGAGGTTGTTAAGAACACCAACTCCGTAATTAGCAGTCCCATAATAACCGATTCTTCGTTCTCTATCAAGAGTGGGGTCATTCATGATCTGGAGTGGTTCGCCGACAGGCATAACGAATGAATCGTTTCTGCTTAAGTCAAGACCAACAACCAGTTCTACATCTCCAGCAGCCATTCCGTTATTAGCGGCACCGGCAGCGGGAGTCTTCTCGTAGTATTCCTGATATTCCTGACCATCTCCAAGCTCATCAAGTTCAGCAAGAACAACATTATATATCTTATTATATGAACCATCGCTAGAAACAAATATTTCTCTACGAGTGATTTCATCAATCTGATCTACGCCCCAGTTACGCACATCTTCTAATGCTTCGGGAGAAACATAGAGATGGGTAAGCTTGCCACGGTTTAAACTAGTGGAGTTGCCACCAGCATTCCGACGCATGGTTAGCTGCATAATAGAGATAAGTCTCTTGGTGAACTGACCTGCTGAGGCATTCTGGTCGTGAGTCAAAAGACTACGATCAAAACCAGCACTCAACAGAGTGTGCCAAGCATCATCGTTCATTTTCTTCTTAACGCCGGCTTCCATTACTTCCATAGCTCTGCTGACAATGTCCCAACGAGCATTTTTAGCATACTTTTTCAAGAAGTCAATAGAAATACCAACATCAAAAGTTGGAACGGTTACGTAATCGCCTTCAACATGCTTCTGTGGTATCTTTCCTTGATTAGGAATAGTATACGCAACAAATTCATGTGCATTATCAGGACGGAAGAAGTCAACAGGATACTCAATGCGAACATTGGGATCAAACTGAGTGACTGTAAAGATTCCGTTGATAATATCACCAGTCAAAATACCTTGCTTGAGTGGTGTTTCAAGTGCCGCAGCAAAAGCTTTCTGTGCGGGACCACAGACAGAGGTATCGTCAGATCCGGTGTCCTTGAGTAGTGTCACCATCTCTTTTTTATCAGTTTCTGATATATCTTCAAATAACATTTTCATCTCCTTGGGTATAGTGTTTGTTGTTCAATTAGTGTTTATGAATTATAGATCGATGTAAACGGACGCATAGCCAGATTCATCTTTCTTAGTGCGGAAAGATCCAACCTGTGGATTAGCTATTTTGTTCCAGGTAGTAGCATTGGGTGCTACACCAGTGATAGTGCCCGAGCTAGAGAGAACTGCAAAATCACCAGCCGCTGGAGTTCCAGTAATACGGTCAGTTACAAACCAACCCTTAGTGGCGATTGAAGCCTTATCTCCAATTTGAGACTGATCTTTGTGCCAGTTAATGGGGAACTTGCTAAGATCAAGATTTACAAATTGATTTAACAACATACCCAAAGGACGAGCACCTGAAGAACTTGCCACTACGGTAGCAAGGTTGTCAACAGCGTCCATAGCAGAGCCACTGCCAGCGGTGCTTATAACAACAATGTTACCAGGTGCAGCAGTTTCATTTAGAAAGTAACGAATTTCCCATGCATCTATCTGTCTATCAGCTTTAAGAGCCATTTTTAATCTCCTGTTTATTTAAAACTTTCAAAATATTATACAAAACAAATTTATATATTTAAAATAATTTACATTATTTTATTTATTATTTTCTTTTTCTTGAACTAATCAAAGAATTAACAATTTTTTCAGCAACTTTAACTTTGCTGTTTGTCTCATCTTCTTGAAGATTAGCAAGTGCATTCAAATCTTTATCATCAGCAAGAACTGACTCTGTCTTTAGATCTTCAACTTTTTCTGGTGCTTTGGTTGCTGACACTTCTTGGGTCCAAGCAATCAATTCATTAAAATGAACTTCAGACATAGTAGCAATTACAGCTTTTCTTTCGTCAGAAACATTAACCTTGAGATCGGTTAACTTCTGAATTCTTTCTGCTATAACCTGTTTATCCTTAGCGTCTTTTATCTCTGCTTTAATAACACCAAGCTCTGCTTTGATGGCTTCGTGTTCTGCCGAGATAGTATTCTTCTCTTCTGTTATCTCAGTAATTTTAGAAGTAGCAATTTCTAGCTTGCTCTTAAAGCCTTCTAATTCCGAAGTAACATCAGTAACGCTTTGAGTAGCAACAAGAAGCTCAGCCTTTTTAGACTCTAGTTCTTTATTAACAGTCTCTAGTGAAGCGTTAGCTTGTTCTAAGTCTTGTGTTAATTTTTCAAGTGACATATTTTTTTCCTTTTCTTTTATAGTGTTAGCTATACATAAAACTTCGTTTTCATTTTGCTCTACATCGGTATTTATAACACTTGTGTTATTTATATAAGCAAAAGCTTTTGTGTTGTCTAAAGTAGTGTCTTTGATTTTAGTATAAACACTATTCAGATTTGCGGGATCATTAACATTTCCTAAGCCACAAAATCTTATATCTTTTAAGACGCGATGAATTTTTCTATTAGCATATGTTCCTGGGCCTTCATACGCACGTAGATACTTAGTAAGAAATGCTGTATTTTTATTACGATTAACTATTTGCAATGTTCCATCTTCGTTCTCAAAAGCATAGGCTATGTTACCTAGCATACATTCCATTGAGACATAGACAGAATTATTTAATGCACCATCTGTAATTTGATCGCTTATCTCTGGGAAAATATTTTTATAAACCACTAGATCGCATTCAATGTCAAAATAATCATCGTGAGTATCTGACGTAATTACATTTTTCTCTTTGTCAAGACAACGACCACTATAGATGTGCCCAATTATATCTTTTTCTTTGTGAAGATTATTAAATGGAGTGTTGATAATGGTGTTGCGAGCTTTCCACATTTCTTGTGGAGTGAATAAATCACCGTTGCGATTTAGTCCAACCGATGCTAAAACAGCAGAGAAATAAGCTAGATCTGGATGATCTTTGTTATATTCTATCTCTACTGACGCAACAACTGGAAAATCTTTAAAACTCTGTTCTACTTCAACTTTGTGATCTTTTTCAAGTTTTGACAAATCAGAAATTAGAACACTAGCCTTAGTGTTGGCTAGAATCTTATCTTCGATATCGTGTTCTTCTGGAAATATAATCATATTAATACCAAATATATAATATTATACATAACAATTATTTTTTCTGTTTTAAGATACGTGCCATGGCTCTAGAGCGTTTGGCATTTTTAGAAATTTTTCCAATCTCATCAGAGATAGAATAGACTTCGTCTTTATAATCAAGAGATTCTTTGTTATTAAAAGAAAAACCAAAGCTATTTCTGGTACCATCAAGAGAACTCATAGACGTTACATTAAAAAATGTTTCATTGAGATCTTTTTCCTCATCTGAATAATTATACCAACCAGCGGTAAGAGATTTAATGTCCGCAGTAGGAACCTCTGCTCCATTAATCATTAGTTTATATTCTTTAGTAATGCTATCTATTTCTACATTAATCTTCATTTTCGTTCTCCATTATTTCTGTCCAAGAGAGAGATTCTATCATTTTTCTTTGTTGTATAGTTGGCTGTGCTTCGTTTTCCTTAACAAAATAAGATATATTATTTTTAATTAAGTCTAACACTTCAGAACTAGGTGTTCTTTTTTCTTCTAAAATAGAAACTAAGTCATTTTCGCTTTGTATCTTATCACTAGGTTTAATACAAGACAATATATATGACCTTATGTCATTTAGTTCTAGCTTTTGATCATTTGTTATTTGTCTAAGATTTTTAACTTGGATGTGTTCCAAATAAATTGGAATATAATATTCATCAATCTTATCAATAAAGGACATTCCGGTAATAGCCGTTGTTCTAGGTTTCGCAACCCTTGTTTTTCTCTTAAGGTTGTCTTTTCCCATAAAAGGTCTGCCGTTCGTTGGAGCATCTTCTTCTGTCTTAAATGGACCCTTTATTTCAAATTGATTCTTTTGATCCTCAAGTCTCTTCTTTTCAATTTTAAAATCATGTCCATATATCTCTAGAACTGTTTCTGCACTCACTATTCCTCTGTCAAGAAGCCCAACAATTAATTTTTTAGTAGTGCCTTCGTCATCAGCGATAGAACCAAACTGAACCACTGGTAAAGAATCAAAACCCATTGATTCACAAACTATAGATAGTTCATTATTTATAAAAACAAACAATTTTCGTCTAACATTCTCTAATTTCTCTACTAATGTCTTGAGTTGAATAAAACTGTTAGAGAAATTGGCACCTTTCCCACCAAGCAGTACTTCGGGAACCCCAAGTCCAATCAGGATATCTTTATTAACTTGTTCGTATTTATCCGATCCTAGTATTTTATCAATAGGAGGATAGAATGGCTGCATCTCAATCATGGAGTCCCAAACGAGATCCATGGCTCCACCGCCGGTATTAGCCTGTAAAATATTTAATAATTTATCTACAGCACCTTGGTCTGGAAGAATTCCTGCTTTGTGATCTCCAAGTTTCCAAAGTCTAATAACGTTAATAACACCGTCTAATGCAGACATTTCTGCTTGACGAAGCTTTTGCTTATAAAGAACATCTGAAAGAATTGCTTCTAGTGTTGGAGAAGCCCAAAAGTCCCAAGAATTCTTAGTTCCATGAGCCATGTATATTTTGGACATATCTAATTCAAAAGAATTAGCCTGTCCGCTTAAGACTTGTTTTCTAAAATCTTCTGGAAGATCTTTGACCGACTCAGCATCCATTTTAACTTTAGAACGTATCTTGCTAATAATGTTAGGAGACAGAGTAATACTTAGACCAGAGGTTCCAGTTAACTTACCAAGCTCTCCTCCTGTCCAGTTCAAATTAACAATATTTAAAAAAGAGTATCTCCATGGAATTTCTTTAGTTCCAAATTCTTTTATTGGCTTATACATCTTGACATCAGCACCGGCTATGGATTTTTCCCATACGCTTTGGACTGATTTAGTCATCTTTGCTGTTATTCTCTTTAGGACAACATTGTTATCAATTAGATAGTGCTTAGTAAATTCCTGTATAATATCAGTAAAATTAGTTTGTTTTAGCCATAGTTGGAAAAATTTATTTCTTTCGGGATCAGCGTCAACTACTTTAAATCCATCAGAAACAAAATCTGTCATAAGATCAATAACGTTTCTGATAATTCCCATTTTGTGATACGAAGATCTACACATCTTAATTAGATCATTGAATCTACCAGGGATAGATTCGTTAGGACGAAAATATTCATAATCATCTTTACTAAATGGTTGTCTAACAATTATATCACTTACTATTTCATTAGTAAAAGCTGTGCTCTTTCTAAGGAGCGAGTCAAATTTATCAACAGTATTAGAATATTCCGATAATACTTTAGATTTATTATTACCGTTAAAAGATTTGTATCCTGGCGTCATATTTGTCCATTTCAATTGTAATTGAATTACGTTTCATATTAGTATACAGACATTATTCTGATCTTTTGTAAAAACCTGGAGATCCTTTTTTAGCCCAATCGGATTGTCCAAATTTAGCTACTCCAAATCCAGTATACATATTATTGTTGTTATTGTTTTTGGTTGTAGAAATCTTATTATTACCGACAACTTTATAAGACATAGACAAACTAGGCTCTTGTTTATTCTTATTCCTAGTATAGTAGTTAGCATATAACAATGCCGAATATCTATCCTTTTTTAATCTTCCCTTCTTTGCACCTTCCATTTTGACTTCTGGTGTATCAAATTTTTCAGCACCTAGAATAGATGTTCCGGTCATAACAATGGAAGAAAGTTCATTCTTAAGCTCTTCTACTTCGTTGACCAACTCTTCAAAAGAACTAAAAATATCTTCATTCATTCCGTCTAATACTATAGACTTTTCTAGTTCTACTGTATCAAATCTAGGGAATAATAAAATTTTGTCCTGAATGTCTTTGAGCATTCCATGATTAGCCTCGCTGTTGAGATTAGTAGTTGGAATAACTAGTTCTAATAAATGCAGCCCCTCTTCTATGTCGCATTGCTTAGGAACATCTGGATTAATAATTTCAAAAACAGGAAATTCATCAGTTAAAAACGTATCTCTGCTAGACAAAGCTTCTGCAATGGCTATTCCGCCGCCGTTTTTATCCATGCAAATTCTATCTATGTTAAAATCACGCATTAGTTGTCTAATCTTTTTGGCTATAAATCTATAGTAATCATCTGTTATGTCTTGATTAGAATCTTTCGCTTTATTTTTTAAACTTGTGAATTTCTTTCTATTAGTTGTCCAACAATGAACAATAGAACGATATTCTTCGTTGTCTTCTAGTATAACAATAGCTGCATTGTCTCTTTCTGCAGCAGGATCAATCCCCATAACATATCTCTTTTTTGGATCTCCGATTTTTGAAGCACTAAATTGAACTAACTTCCCAGATGGAACTTTTATACTTTTGGTAGTAGTTGCAGCGTCAATGATAGATCTTTTGTAAAATCCATCGCTATCTTTTGCAAATACTCCACCATATTCGCATAAGAATTGATTAGTATTTAAAGTAGCCTTGGCCTGTGCTAAAATTCCTTGGTCTAGAAATCCCTTTGGTAAAGCCGTGTATGGAATACGGATAATACAATAGTCTTTCCAGTTGAACCCATCAGACAATGGATCATTAGCATCTATAATAGAGTTTAGTTTACTTGGATCTCCATTAGAAGAAATAATTTCTCTCCATTTCGAAAAATATTTATAAAAATGATTAAAAGCATAATATGCTGTTCCAGAATATATAATTTGATTGCCTTTATTCTTATTTTTATATTCACCATCTAATTCTTCTGTCCATAAGCCAGCTTTCTTTAGATCGTATATAAGAGATTGTTCTTTCACCTTCTCTACTGGACTGTCTGCCACAATCGCAAAGCCCTGAATAACTACATTAAAAATTTCTTCAGGAATAGAAGCAAATTCATCTGAAATAATGACATTGGCACGAATACCTCTAATTTTACTGTTGTGACTAAAAAATCCATTTGCTGTATATTCATGACCACTAGGAACATGAACATCGTATGTAGCACATTCTCCATCTTCTATGCTAGAAATTTTATCATAATAAATATTATCTGTATTTGTGTCAAGACTAAATATATTTTTAAATCTATCGAGATGAACACATATTTTATCTATTAGATTGAATAAACTACTTTTGTCTTTAATAATTAACTTGTTGTTCGTTCTTTCGCTTATAATTGAATAATGTAATAAAACATTTTGAATTATCTTAATAGATTCTTCATTGTTACACTTTAAAGAAAAATAATTAATATTACTGAAGACTAATCCAGAAGACAAATGCTGTTCAAAAAATCCTCTTAGATAATCAGACATTTGTTCTTTATTTGCACTAAGCATTTCTTTTAAGAAAATATCGTTGCTTTCAAGCCCAAGATTATAGTATAGCGTATCGGAACGAGAGAGAGATTCATTATGCCATCTATCAGACTTATCTATAAGAATTGTCTCTCCGACTACCATTTCGTCAGATCTGATAAATTTAATTTCTCCATCTCTTAAAACTTTCATTTTATGATTATTAGTTCCTTCGTAGCTAAATCCTAGCTCGGTAGTTATTATCTTAGTTGGTCTAATCCCATTATAATAAGCTTCATCTGAGTTGTTAAATCCGAAGTTACCATAGATATTCCTGTCTCTAACGAAGACGCTCTCATCTACTGTTGTTCCTTCTGGAATATCTTCTGATATATACCCAATTTTATTTTCATAAGTCATAAGAGTATTAGAGCTTAGACAACCGTCTCCAATTGGCAAAGCAGTTGCAACACTAGTCCCAATAAAAAACTCATAACGATCTACGGATTTTTTAGGACCAGAATTTTTACCAGCAATATCTCTTAAGATTGGTGCTCTATCCCAAATACTTACAATATAGTCATGAATTTGCTTGGATTGTCTGAAAGAAGAACCGACTAATACAACTTTGATACCGGGACTTAGCAATAACCTGAGTAAGGAATAGACACCAATAATAAAGCTCTTTCCAGCCCCTCTGCTTGCTATAAGCATAGGAAGTCTTTTGTTCCAGAGCCTATCTAATATAGCTAATTGAAATGGTAACAACTCTATATTAAGAATCTCTTTGCAAACAAAATGCAAATACTGAATGTCCAATGTAAAGCACATAAACTCTTCTATTGGATCATGCATAACTCCGTAGTGATCGTCCAAAAAAGGATTATATATTTCATCTGGAATATTAGGTAAATCCAGCCAACCGAATTTATCTTTATCTATCATAAATATAACCTTGCCGCTTGGTCAAATAGTAATCGGGCGATTTTCTTACCAGCGTTACCGGCAAAAATTGGTGTGACTTGATATTTTAGCTCTAACTCAAGTATCCATGCTACTATCTTGCTTGCGGGAATAGGATACTTGAATTGTTGTAGGCTCATTCTCATTGTGTCTGCGTCTAGATTTGATTCTATGACTATATATTTATGCTTTATTCCTTGCATTCTTACAAACTCAGCCTCTAACCTTTTTTTGTTTTCTATCGGGGTATAATTTACGAATAATTCACAAAGGCCACTTTTCCTTTCGATTATAATTTTATCCTCTAGGCCTTCTACTGTGTAATCACCTTGGTCTAACTTTATAACCTCAGAAGAAGTTATCTTAGTAATAAAGCCCGACTTTGTGTTCTCTTCTATGGAAAACTCCCACGGCTTTTGTTCTCTTGAGTCAACTAGTATTTTTATTTCTTTAGGCATATTAAAATCTCATCTTTGGATCTTTCATTTTATACTTCATTTTCTTCCTAGGGTTCGGCCCGCCTCTTTTGTATTGATTTGAAGAATTCTTTTTAATGATTTCTTTAAATATATCCTCGTACTTATCTTCGTGGCCAGTTACCATTTCGTGTGCCGACCTACAAAGAGTGATGCCGTTGCTGACATTGTATCTAAGTTTTTCATTTTGGCTCCACGGAACAACGTGATGAACCTGTAGGCCTTCTTTGGACTGCGTTAGCTGGCACGTAAAATTGTCCCTTGCTAATACAGCATATCTCCAGCTTTTATATTCTGGAGTATCCATCTCTGGTCTAGTAGAACTATTATGATTCATGACAACAATTCTTTCTCATACCACTTGATTGTCTGTTTTAATCCATCTTCAAAACCAATCTCTGGCTCCCACCCTAGTAATTCTTTAGATCTGGTAATATCTAAGCATCTTCTAGGTTGTCCGTTGGGCTTAGTAACGTCCCAATGGATATCTCCTTTGTAATCAACTAATCTAATAATCAATTTAACCAAATCAGATATCAATATCTCTTTTCCGCTTCCTATGTTGATCTCTATAGGCGTGTTTATTTTCATAGTAGCTTGATATATTGCATTAGCACAATCTTCTACATATAGAAAATCCCTAGTAACAGAACCGTCTCCCCAACAAGATATAAAAGGAGCACCTGAAGACTTAGCAAGTATGGTCTTAATTATTATAGCAGGAATAACATGATTAGTGTCCAAGTTTGAGCTATCATGTGGACCATAGAGGTTTGTGGGGATTAAGTACACGCTATTGAAGTTATATTCCTTCTTATATGCTTGTAACAATATACCTAAAGTTTTTTTAGCTATGCCATAAGGAGAATTGGTGATTTCAGGGAGTCCATTATGCAGATCATCCTCTTTAAAAGGAATTGGCAGAATCCTAGGATAACTGCATACTGTAGAAATATGAACAAATTTTTTGACTTTGTTAATTCTAGCTTGTTCTATTAGACCTAAGCCCATAGACAGATTTTCATAGATAAATTTACCTGGGGATTTTAGGTTTGCCCCGATCCCTCCAACAGTTGCTGCTAAGTGAATAATGATATCAGGAGATATGGTTCTTACCATATACTCTACGTCTTCTTTATTCAGTAGGTCAAAATCTTTTCTTCCAACTGGAACTAAATGATCAAATCCTTCTAGTGTGAATTTCTTCACTACGTTTTTCCCTAAGAATCCAGTAGCTCCCGTTATTAATATCTTAGCACTTAAATCTTTCTTATTCATAACTAGTCCTTATTTTCTGTTAATAGAAATATCAAACTTTACCATTTCTTTTACTAGATCCTTAAATGTATGCTTAGGTTTCCATCCAAGGTCTTTTTGGATTGGAGTCGACACCGGATGAAGTTTATTGACATCCGAGGGTCTAACAAAAGATTTATCGAAGACAACGTATGGTCTCCAGTTGTCTATTCCTATCGCACAAAACGCTTCGTCCAAAAATTCTTTGACAGAGTGAGTTTCTTCTAATCCGATAACATAATCAATAGGATTTTCTTGAGAAAGTTGTAAGTCAACTCCTTCGATGGTGTCAGCACAATGAGTCCAGCTTCTAAAAGACTCTATATTTCCTAGTCTTAGTGGCTGAAAATTTTCTTGACTAGCAAGTTTTCCAAAAGCAGAAGGAATAGATATGAATTTTTCTTCTGCTATATCCTTCATAGCTAATTGTTCTGCTATGTTAAAGCTTTTTCCAATCCAGTCTGTTATTTTTCTAGTAACAAATTCCTTAGATCTTCGTGGGGATTCATAGTTAAACATAATACTAAAAGAAGCATGAAGCTTATAAGTGTATCTATACATTTTAACCAAATGCTCACTGGCTACTTTGGCTACCGCGTAAGGAGAGATAGGAAATACAGGAGTGTCTATCGACTGTGTCTCTGAAAAATTACCATATCTTTCCGAAGTTGAAGCTTGCCAAAATTTCGTATCTGGCTTATATAATCTAATTGATTCTAAAATTCTGCCTACTGCTAAGTAGTCAGTCTCAGCGGTGATTAGCGGCTGAGTGTACGAAGATCCAACATGTGATTGTGCTGCAAAATTTAAGTATAGCTCTGGTTGAAATTGTTTTAAGCTATCTACTATGCTAGACGTATCACTTATATCTCCTTCGTATAATATAAAATCAGGGTTGCTTATATTATGGAGAACATTACACAGATCTCTGTGGGCTGTCCGCCTATAAACTCCAACTACTCGGTAGCCTTTTGACAAATACAAATCGGCAGCATATGATGCACCTTGTCCTAAAATTCCTGTGATAACAACTGTCTTCTTCATTCTTTGTCCTTTATATTAAATATTGTACGCTGTCTATTATAATGCCAAATTTACTTAGTTTTCCATTGCTTCTTATGCACTGCACAATATAAATAAACGCATTATCATTATAATCGTTATTAATTATAAAATGTTCTATTAAATTGTTAATAACAAAATTTAAATCTTCTTTTTCTGTTGCCAAAGCAAAACAAATCTTGTTATTGTCCTTAGCACTAGTTAGTTCTATAACATTACTGTCGTTATTATCTATTTGAAAATAAATTTTATTAATCTTCGTCTTCATCTTTTAATCCATTATCAATGGTTTTGTAATCTTGTTTTAATTTAGTAATACAGTCTTCAAATCCCCATCCTTCTCTAATCATTTTATGTATCTCTTGGTGAACTTCTTTATTTAAAGTAATTCCGTTGTCTACATTAAAAGCTTCTTCGGGGTGAAAACTTTCTTGTTTTGGCAAAATATGGTGAGCTTCTAGGTTGTCTGTTCTTCCGCTTATGATACACCTGTGATCGTCTCTATCCAGAACCTCTTCTCTCCATTGCTTGTAAAACGATTGATTTTTGCACCATTGAGAGAATGTAATAGATCGTTCTCCTTGTCCCCAGCTTGGGTGATTAACACCTTTCATGTATGTCATCTTGCAAGAAGAAGAACAGAACGTAGATTTTACTCTATACACCTTGCTAGGTGGTCTGCGAAAGAAAGAAGCACAATTTTCACAAATACAAAGCTTCCCTAGTATTTCAAAACCATTCCTCTTAAATTGAAATCCAATGGTCTTAGCGAGATCTCGAATATATCCTCTGCTGATGCCAGTCATTCTATTTATTTCTCTTTGTCCTTTTCCATTAACCATTAGGCTTATTACTAATGATTTTTCTGCGGGGGATACTTCTTTAGGCATCTTCTTTTCCTTTGTATAATGAATATAGCGTATCAAAAGAACAAATTTCTAATTCTCTCTCTCCGCCAAGTGCCACTGATAACTTATGAGATCCTTCTGGATTATTACTATGGATCATAACTTTGCAATCTGGAGACTTGTTATTCTCTATTAAGTAGAAAGCAGCCATATCTCCCTTGCTCTCCAGCTTAAGATCATAATCAAAACAGATCAAGTCATATTCCTTTTGATTCAATGCGTCAACTGCTTTACTAGAGTCGTCGCAAAATGTCAAAATATTATTACTAAATCGATCAGCAAAAAACTGTTGTCTAAAATGATCGTTCTCTATAATCAAAATGCTCTTAGCTTTATCAGCGACAAAACTATTGAAAATATCAACACTTTTCTTTCCGCTTTTAATTTTATTAACATTTAAATCAGATAAAACATCTAGTATGATAGAATCCTTTGTTCCGTCAGGAAACAAAGACTCTCCACGCCACTTTTTAATCTTCTCTTCTTTTGCAACTCTTACTAGTTCTAAATAATTGCCTTGTGTTTCTCTGTGCTCTCTGTCTCTGTATGCTGCAATTAGTCCAAGCACTGTGCTGTTTTTTGTTTTAAGATGATCTATTCTGTCTCTTCTTCTTGCGTTAAGTTCGCTCAGTAATTTATTTCTAGAATCAACGTTCTTCTGATATAGATTAGCCATGGACTCAGATTGAGAGTTTAAAATTCGAATCATTGATATTAACTGAATGTCTCTTTGTTGTCCTTCTTCATTGTTTACAATATCAAATTCTTTTCTAAGATCGGCAATCTCGTCCTCTATGTTTAATATCTGATCTTCCGCAACTTTAACATTTCTTAAAATTCTATTTCCTAGAATTTCTGCTTTAATCAATTCGTCAATTTGTCTTTTTTCTGTAGCGACAATATCTTCAAACTGAACACACAAAGCACCCCACTCTTCTAAATAAAAATCAATTTCAGTTTTAGTAAACTGTATTTTTAAATTATCATAAAATAACGTGTTCTTAAGCTGAAGCTTAAAAAAATCCTTCCGTTCGTCTTCCAACAGAAATCGGCCAGAGGACTTAGCAATAGGTAGTGTTTCAAAAGATGCTAGATTTTCTACTTTTCCGCCCTGCTTCTTTTCAACACCAACCTTTTTCCTAAAAACAGATATAGTTCTTGTGTCTCTATTAAGAAGCAAGCCCATCTCTTTGTCTGTCTTTATAAGACAATTGTCTTCTATATATTTCTTCTCTTGATTAGTTAGTGGTTTTTTCATTGTACAGCATCTTAGATATTTGTTCGTTATTAAAAATTATTTCATTAATTTCGTTTTGAAGCTTACGAATTCTTTTGATAGAAATCTTTCCACCAGTAGTTAACGTCTCAAAATCATTCCAGAATTCTTTCTTTAGATTCTCTTTAATAATTTCTTTAATTTCTTTTGTTATCATTTTAGTTATGCCATTGTCTTCGGTTTTTCTTTCTACTTTACTATTAGAGCAGTTCAGAAGACTATTACGACTCTGGACAGATAACTGATAGTTGTTCCACTTGTAGCATTTTTCTTTTTTTGTTTTAAATTTTCCGCAGTCAATCTTTTTATCAGGACGATGAAATGGACAGCGAGTACAAGGAGAACGAACGCTTTTTGTTATATCTTTAAACTTATTGACTAGCCTGGTTTTGACGGCTACTCGTAAGAAGTGTTCTAGTTCTCCACGCTCTTCGCTGAAGTCTTTTATCTGTTCTAGACAGATAACCCATATCTCATTTTTTAAATCTTCGACCCCTAGGAATCCAAAAGTTTTAAAGCAATGTTCATTTGCTATCTTCTGTATTAAGTTGAACACTTTCTCTTCCATCCTCGTTCTCCCTCAGTAGTTTATTAAGTTTTTTAATATCCGTTTCTTTTTCTAAGTTAGATACGATTTTTAAATCATTTTGTATCTTTTCTTTTAATTCTTTTACTTCTTTTATAATATCGGACATTTTTAATCCTTTTTAAACAAATTTAATAAATTATGATCTAATAAAAAATATTTTATGTTATCTAGTCTAACGCAATGATTAATCTGACTATTAACACTATCTTCTTTTAATAAAATCGCAATAACTTCTTTGTCCTTATTAAACACATATCCACCAGCATATCCATACTGAGACATTACAGGAAAAGAAGATTGGAGCACTAGAGTTTCTTTGTCCACAAAGTATTTGCTAACTAAACTTTTAAGAATCACCGGACCATTTGGGAAGCCACCGACATAATAGATCTCTTCACCAATATCAGGAAAATCGCTATGGTTAAAATTGTATGGGTTGTTGATTTCAAAGTTATGCACCTTTATAAGAGTTAAACCGCGATGTAAATCTTTTGCAACTATGGAGTACTTAATTTCGCTTTTAAGATATAAATTTTCCCTATAATAATTATCTTGACAATGATACAAAATCAGCCCCTGATCCTTTTCAGTAAGAACATCGCTAGGCACAAGAAGATGGTTTTTCGCCAGGGGAAGAACAGTGGCATAGTTCATATCTTTATTGATAGGATTAAAAACACCAAGAGCTTCATTTGATATTTCCTTCCAACTCTGTTCTTTCGTCCTTGAGACAAAAGGAATGCTGCAACCGACGGACATTGCAAGTAGAACAATAATAATAAATGGTTTCATAATACTATATACAAGACACATAATGAATCGGGAAAGACGGAACGTTAATTCTAAATCACCCCCCAATAAAATTTTTAAAACATTGCAATGACAAAAAAACGAGAAGAAGGACGGGTAGTGGGACGGGGAGTGAGACTGTACCCCGGCCAGTTTCCCCCCCTGGGCCTGGCCTACTCCCACAATTCATAAAACCCCCCCCTACCATAGATCGAAGGCTATGTCAATAGCTATCGAGTTATCCACAATGAATACAATTCTTTGCACAATCTGCACAATCTGCTGCTCGTCTCTCCTTCTCGCTACTTCTATTCAAGAAAGCTGATACAATAACCGATGAATCTTATATGCGAATCGACATAATCCTTCTCATGCCAGTCTGTGAAAGTGACCTAAAAGCCGTTTTCAAGACAGACGACAGACAGAAACCAACAGATTTAACCGGTCCAGTCTCACACTTTCGTGAGACTGGACAAGTAAACCGGCCCGAAAGGGCCACTAGCAAAGGAATAGTGACACTATGTCAAAGAGCAACAAAGCAACACAGATTCAGAAAGCCTACGATAGTGGAGCAATCACTGAGGAAGAGTTTAACAATCAGATTCTTGATGCGTCGATCGTCGCACTCCCAGGCGAGACGATCCAGCCTACGCCATTGACGCCACAAGAACGCCAGACGCTCGCCTTCACTGGATTGCCTACCAATCGCAAGGCGTTAGAAAACTGGGAAGCGATGAACAACAATCAGCGTTCGCAGACGATTCAACGTCACTGTCAGCCGCAGCTTATCGACATTCTCACCAAGACTACCGCCAAGGAGTCTACCGTGGAGAAGCAAATTGCGGGGAAAACACTGCTTGCATCAATCTCCGCTGCTACGAAGGATTCTCGCAAGGTCTTAATTAAGACTGGTGGCATTGCGGATGCCAACCTTGAGGAAATCGCAGACCTTGTCGCCGATCAAATGGATGATATAGCGTCAATGGTGCATAAGTCGGCCGATATGCTCCGTCAGTCTGCGAGCAACAATCCCGCATCGCTGACGTATCCGAAAGCCTACGCCCGTATCCTTCCCTCTGCAGATGGCGAAGGACTGCTCCGCATGATTCTTGGCTTAACAGAACAGTCCAAAGCCGAGAAGCTTTCCACGTTGAAGCGGTTGGAAGCTGGGGGCGTCCAGGACGATAGCGACATGGAATAAGCCAAGCGTATCGACATGCCAGCAAGCGTATCGCCTACCGATTATGGTAGGCGATATGCCATTGTTGGATCAACACGACCAGGCTGACGACTGCCAAAATGACAGCCAGGACCTGTCAAAATGGCGGTTCTCTTAATGATAATCGGTTATCATTACTAGCTAGGAAATATCGGCTTTTCTAACAAGTCCGATATCAATCACCGCCTCCCCTTTCTTAGCATCATTGCTATCATTCCCGATAGATATTGTGTCCGACTGTCAAAATGGCAGGGGGACACCCTGGGCTGGACCTGTAGGATTGTCGCAAGACAATCCGGCGGGGTAAGGGGTATGATGGGATGATTTATCACCGACGTACTTTTGATCGAAAGATTGAAATATGTTTTGAATTGACATGATATAGATGCCCGTAGCTATACTACGCTGATCCGCTATTGATCGAAAGATTGTAGCGAGACTATGGCACACCCTCTGGCAACCGCACACCTTAGTAATGTGTAGGTCGGATGTAATTCTGCCTTTATACGTGTTTAACTACGTGTATTTTAGGTAAGGTATGTCTAACGGTTGTAATGCAGACTAAAGTATCTAGATATACGCGAAGAAGTCTATCATCTTAGGATGAGTAAAGACATGCTTCGGGTGTGTATTAGACTGGGATTTAATTATCCCAGGCTAATGCGTACGGTCTAGTAGGTAGGTTTGCATAGTAGCACACGGCTTGGAATTAACAGAAAGCCTATTAAGCGGGAAACTGTGGATTGTAATTGATCTGTAATTTTGAAGATTAATTGCCCACGGTCCGA
>Ga0105055_10005435_pt1 | contig 17995 bp, 20 predicted proteins | sample BON03_FD_78090 | JGI IMG/M metagenome (GOLD analysis project Ga0105055, IMG submission 78090) | Freshwater microbial communities from Lake Bonney liftoff mats and glacier meltwater in Antarctica - BON-03 | ecosystem: Environmental > Aquatic > Freshwater > Ice > Glacier meltwater | place: Lake...
AATACTTACGACAACAAGAACAAGAGCGATGGAAAGAAAAAAAATGCGTGCTTCTTTTTCCGGTTGGATGTGCCTTCTTTTTTGCTTTTCGTCAGTAAAATCAATTATGCAATTTATGTATTTTTCATCTTCTTCTTATCCGTTACGTTTGTTGTAAACCCTCTTCTTCCTCTTTCTTACTTCTCATCTTACATACTTCTGCATCTCTTCTCTCTTCTTTTTTCCACCCTTTCTTCCGCCCCCGGGCGTTCGGCAAGGCGTGCTCGCACTCAAACCCAGCATCCTCCTCTCTGTCATCTCCCCCTTCTTCTCTTACCTTGTTATTGTTGCTTCGTCAATACCTTTCCCCCTTTTCAATCGGTTTACAATCTCTAGATGCTCACTCTCTCCGCCTTTTTTTCTGTTTTCCGTTTTTCGTCACCTCGATATGAGCGGACATGTTATACATGCACCCAATTTTCTTTTCGCATAAGGCATCCTTTCCCCTTCCTTTTCCTTCTCCTTTCTTCTGCGTGCTGACTCAAACTATCATCGATCTATAAATTTACTCTTTGCTTTCTGCGTTTCTTTTTAATAACTTCTCCTGCGGCTTCTGCCTCTCCCTGCTAGCCGTCTCTTCTGTCATAAAAAGCTGGTCTAAAAATACAAGCAACGAAAGCTACATAGGCCCTATCGATAACGCCCACAGTGGCTGGCCCCATTGCAACACATCCAGACCATTCTCCGCTCCCTCCCTCCCTTCCTCCTCTCCCTGCTATGCTTCTACAAAAACTAGTATTTCAACTCTTCGAGTGTAGCACCTCCCTCCCTCCCTCCCTCCCTCCTTCCACCCATCACACTCTTCGCATACCGCAACCTCAACAAATCCACAAACTCCTCAATGACCTTCAAGGCCTGCTCGATCTCCTCCCTCGTATGCCCGGCACTCACACCCTCCCTCCCTCCCTCCCTCCCTCCACCTAACCCATCACACCCTTCGCATACCGCAACCTCAACAAATCCACCAGCTCTTCAATCACCTTCAAGGCCTGCTCAATCTCCTCCCTCGTATGCCCGGCACTCACACAAATCCTCGTCCGCGACAACACAATCGGCGTGGCCGGAAACCCAACCACTACCACCGCCAACCCCCTCTCAAACGCCTCCCTCGAAAAGGCCGCAATCTTCGTCGGATTATAAAGCATCACCGGAATGATAGGTGAGTCATAATCACCATACACATGACAGCCCATCCTCACCAACTCCCTCCTCATATGGTTCGAATTATTCCTCAACGCCTCTATCTTCCTCCTGCCCGTCACCGTCCCATCCTCCCCCATAATAACCCTCAAGGCCTGATAAACCTGCTTACACACCACAGTACTCAAAGAATTATGATATGTACTCCCCGCACTCGCCCTCCTCAAATACTGAATAATTTCTTTATCCCCCGCGATATACCCACCCATCCCCCCAAAACTCTTGGTAAAAGTCCCCATCATCACATCCACATCCTTCGGATCCACCCCCGCATACTCACAAATCCCCCTCCCCGTCTCCCCCAACGCCCCAATCGAATGCGCCTCGTCCACATACAAATAAACCCCATATTTTTTGACTACTTCAACGATACCTTTAAGGTCGCAGATCTCCCCCTCCATTGAATAGATACCCTCCACCATCACCAAAATCTTCTTCCAAGGCCGATGCGTCCTCGGCATCCCCCCCGCAATCGCATCCCTCAAAACCCTCTCCATACTCTTAGCATCATTATGCACAAACGTCCTAACCATCGCACCACTCGCCCTTGACCCAGCCACAATACTAGAATGATTCATGGTGTCACTTAAAATCAAACTCCCCTTCCCAACCAACGCCGGGATCGTCGTCGAGTTTGTCCCAAACCCCATATTATACACCAAGGCCGCCTCCTTCCCTACATACCGTGCCACTAACTCCTCCAGCTCCACGTGCTCCTTACTCGTCCCAAGATCCATTCTCGCGGAGCACAAACAACTATTCAAGGTATCCAGCGTAGGCATCACCTCCGCCTTACAACTCGTCTGCCAATCATCCGCGAACCCTAGGTAATTATAACTCCCCAAATTCAAACACTCCCGCGTGCGCTCCGTCATCATCATCGTCTTATTCCCATCCGGCGAGTCGCGTTCCACCACTGTAATCCTCCCCCCGGGGGCACTACACACAGGCCTTTCCCAGCAATCCCGAATCCGATGATACAATCTGCGTGTATAAAAATTCTCCCAATCCTTCAACAACGGCGCATACCCCGGTGGAGGCTGCGTAGCTAAGTACCTAGAAGCCCCAAACAACCTTCCAAAGAAATCACGAATATGTCCAAAGAGGATCAAAACGGCATAGCCAAAATACGTGGTGATAGCCGCAAACCAAGTGATGGGAATTTCGTGCCCCCGTTCATAAGACATGGGTTGGTCTTCCAACCCTTCCACGGTCGAAAAGGGGTGATCGAGCATGGCGGGCGGGTTGGGGTGGGGTTTAGAGGTCGTGGAGGAGGACGAGGACGAGGACGAGGACGAGGTCGTGGCTGACTCGACCGCGGGGGCTCCGGAGGCCTTTCTTTTGCGGGCGAACGACATGCGCCTAATTTTGGCAAAGGGACTGCTGCTGCTCGTGGGGGTAGTGGCAGGGGCTGCCGTGGCAGCAGCGGAGGAGGCCCGGCGGGACTTGTTGCCGTTGATTGAGGTGGTGGAAGAAGAAGATGAGGGGGCAGACGCAGCGGGCTCTCCGTCAGTGCTTTTGCCCTTCTTGCCCCGTGTCAGCGCCTAGGGTAGAATGGTATGATTGTCAGTCTGCTGTATGCAACCCTGTCTGTCTTACCCTGCCCTACACAACACGCACACACGACCGCGCCGCTTCCCTTCGGTTGCTCCGTCGGCCTTTGCTCAAAACTTACCATGATGATGCTGCCCTTGTCTGCCAACGACGACCGGCAACGATGACGCCTCGCTCCAAGCAGCCGCCTGTCTCTGTGTGGGGGGGGGGGGATGGAGAGGTTATGAGCCTGTCCGAGTGGAGTGACCATGCACGGAGGAAGCAGAATATAACGCAGGAGGCAGGAGGCGCGTTGCACTTCGCGGCTTCCGTGTTTTGCGAGCGAGGAGGGGAAGGCTATCTGCTTGGCTCCTTTCTTTAACAATGGAAGACACTGTGTTGTACAAGCAAAAGGAAAGGCAATCAATCAACTACGGCAGTAAGTCAGTCAGAGATTTCTTTCCAATTGCTTGCTTCTAGCATTTACAAAATACCCTTCCTACCCTAGTCTCCCTTCGACCTCCCCTCCCCCCCTCCCTACCAAATCCCTCCCTCCCTGCTCCCCGCCTCTCTAAAGCAAAAGCAACTCCGGCCTCGACATATAACTCTTGAACGCCTGCAAAAACTGGGCCGCCAAAGCCTCATCCAACACCCGCCGATCAAAGGACAACGTCGCCGTCATCACCGTAGCACTATACGGCTTCAAGCTCCCCACATCCTGCCCCATCACATACTTAGGCGCCCTCACCCTCTTCGCCCCCCTCCCAACCGCCATAATAGCAGCCTGCGGCGGGTTAATCACCGCCGAGAATTCATCAATCCCGAACATCCCCAAATTCGAAATCGTAAACGACCCTCCCTGAAATTCCTCCGGCTTAAGCTTCCCCTGCCTTGCCCTCCCTGCCAGGTCCTTCATCGTCGCACTGATCTCCGTCAGTCTCCTCCTATCCGACGTAGTAATAATCGGAGTGATTAACCCAGTAGGCGTCGCGACCGCCACGGAGATATCCACTCCATTTTTCAATACTGCCATGCCTTGTTTCCCGTCCCAGAAGGCATTAGCCTCAGGGACGTCTCTCAGCGCCAAGGCGGCTGAACGGATGATTACATCATTAACAGACACATTGACTTCATACTCTTTCTGCAAGCGTTTGCGGAAGGCCAGGACGGTATCAATCTCGCAGTCGACCGTCTCGTAGGCATGGGGCACGGTGGCCTTGCTTTCGGCCAGGCGTCGCGCGATGATCTTACGCATGTTGCTATTTTTGCTATCAGAAAACGTACCCAGCGCCGCGTGAATCTCAGGAATGTGCGCCGCGTGAATCTCAGGAATGTGCGCGGGGGGGAGCGGTGCTACTGCTGCTGCTGCTACTGCTGCTGGCTTCGCTGGTGCTGGTGCTGCTGCTACTGCTGCTGCTGCTGCTGGGGGTGCGGGAGGAGGGGTAGGGGTAGGGGCTTGGGCAGCATTGACTTGTCCGTTGGAAATGGCTTGGATGACATCTCCTTTTGTGAGACGGCCGCCTTTCCCCGTGCCACGCACGTCGTTGGCCAAGGTGAGGTGTTGGGAGTGGAGGAGGTGGCGGGCGGCGGGGGAGAGGGCGTAGGGGCCTAGGCGGGCGGTGGGGGAAGGGGTGGAAGGAGGAGGAGGTGGGGGAGGAGAGGAGGAGGAGGCGGCGGCTGCTGCTGCTGCTGGTGCTGGCGCGGCGGGAGCAGAGGAGGAGGAGGAGGAGGGCATTTCGATCTTGCCTGCCTTGTCGGCTTCGACGAATGCTTGGTAGGCGGCTTGGTCCTCGACGGAGATAGCGACGGGATCCCCGACCTTGACTTCACGCCCCTTAGCGTCTTCGAGGATTTTGGCCAGGACAAATTCATCTTGCACGTCATAGGAGACGACGGCCTTGTCGGTCTCAATCTCGCACAGCACATCCCCCGCCCCGCAGGTGTCCCCGGGCTTCTTGCTCCACTCGCTGATGGTCCCGTGGGTCATGGTGGGGGACAAGGAGGGCATCATGATGGTGGTGTACTCGGGCACGGCCGCAAAGCCGCGACGGGTGGGCTGAAGAGAGGTCGTGCGGAAGAGGAGGGGGAAGCCGGCCATGCCTGCTCTTCTGCTGCTGCTGCTGCTGATGCTGCTGGCCAGCTCGGCCGCCAAGGGCTTTGTCAATGTGTTGAGAAGCCTTCTCCTGCTGCTGCTGCTGGTGGTGGTGGTGGCGGTGGGAGTGCTAGTGGCTTGCCCTAGGGCGTAACGACGGCTAGCGCTCGAGGAAGAGGAGGAGGCGAGAAGACCCCGGCGCATCATGGTTAGGGGAAAAGCAGGCAGGCCCGTCACCTAACTAGGAGAGGAGCGAGTGAGGAGAGGGAGGCGTGAGTGGTACAGTGGTGGTGGTGGCGGTGTTGTGTGTGGTGTGGTGAAGAGGCGGGCAATGATCATCGTCATCGTCCTCGTGCCTTGTGCGTTGCTTGGCTTCTCTTCATGGCTCCTCGATCTTGACACTCTGCTGTCCTCCTCGTGCCTCCCCTTCTTCCTCTTCTTGTGTCGTCCACCATCGACCCTAGCCACGTCCATGCCCTTCCTCATCGCTGTCCTCACTCTGCCACCTCCTCCCTCCTCACTCATCACACAGGCAGCACCAACCGACAGCAACCGACAGCCTGCTCGTCCTAGCCCTCCTCCCTCCTCATCACCCCTCGGCCTCGCCTCTTCACTCCGACATGGCCGCTGCTGCTACCGCTGCTGCCACCACCAGCCACTACGCCACCGCGGTGGACGAGCAAGATGACTTGATTGTCTGCGTCGTCGAGGTACGTGAAGGGTTCTTGCTCCCCCTCACTCCTGCCTCCTCACCCCTTCTGCACGCCCTCATCCACCCACACTCCCTCACTCCCTCCCTCCCTCCTCTTCACTCCACCCCAACAGAACCGTGGCCGCGAAGTCGCCATCGCCACCATGTCCCCCCTCCGTACCCACGTCCTTCAAACCTACGTCTGCCAAGACTCCCAATCCTACGCCGAGACCATCGACCTCCTCCTTGAGCTCCGTCCCCGGGAGATCCTCCTTCATGACGCCTCACGCAAGAAACCTCTCGCCCAGAAAATAAGCCAACTCCCACGTCATCCCAAAGTGGGACCCCATCGCTGCCTTCCATTGTTTGTGGCCCGTGGGTATTTCGACCAGGATCGAGGGGCGGAGCTACTGAGGAAGTTGAGTATGACTACCCTCGATCAAGATTTGTTTATGTCGTACATCTTTTTGGCGTCAGCGCATTGTCTGCTTAAGTATGTGGGGTCTACTTTAAGTGTGAGGTTTCCTCCGAGGTGTCTGAGGGTGTTGTTTGGGTATGGGTACGGAGGGAGGCTTGTGATTGATAGGCATTCAGTGAAGGATCTGGAGTTGATTTCTAATGCAAGGACGGGGAGTCAGAAGGAGTCCCTGTTTGGGTGTATTAACAAGACAAAGACTGATGTGGGTGCAAAGGCTTTAAAAGCAAACTTGCTGGCTCCACTAACGGATAGGACCACGATTGAGGGAAGACTGGACCTAGTGGAATTGTTGATTGCAAGGGGCGGCCCTGAACTGATTGATTCGATTCAAACGACTCTTGGTTGTCTGACGGCACTAGATAGGATGCTTGCTGGGATAGCTGTAATTGAGATCGAGAAAAAGGTTGCCAGTGCCAAGAAGATGATCAATACTGTGGTGCTACTTAAGACGTTTTTGAGGCTGGCCCCTACTTTGGTGGATGAGTTGACCCAGCTTTTGCCTGGACGGATGGAGGAGGAGGAAGGGGAGGAGGGAGGGATGGAAGAAGGGGAGGAGGAGGGAGGGGCGCCCCCGGCGGAGGCTTTGGTGAGGGCGATTATTGCTGCGTTGAGCCCTCCAGTGTTTGCGGAGATTACGGCGTTGTTGCAGGAGTTCATTTCGGAGAGTACGGTGCATGAGCGGAGTGCAAAGACGCGGCGGTTGCAGGAGTGCTTTGCGGTGTCGGCGGGGCTGTGTGGGTTGCTTGATGTACGTACTATTTCCCACCCACCTTCCCTCCTTCCCTCCCTTCAATTAGTCGCGACATCCGAGCTGCGCTTTATCTTCACAACGCTTACTCGCATTCCTTCCCTCCCTCCCTCTTTCAGGTGGCCCGCAAGACCTTCCTCCAATCCGTCGAAGACATCTACTCCCTTGCCTCCTCCTACGCAAAGGACCACGGCCTGCCCGAGCTGCGCGTGCTCTACAGCACCTCTCGTGGGTACTATCTCTCTCTCCCTTCCTCCCTTGCTGACCTCCCCCCTTTGTTCGTTCAATCCTCGGTAGTCAAAAAGCAATTACAATGCACCACACACGAGCTTGCGTCGTTGAGCCGAGCAGCAGATGAGAGCGCGAATCAGTGCGTGTTGTTGACGTGTGCGGTGCTACGTGATGATTTGCTAGGGAGGGTGAGAGAACACGTGGAGTCTCTCTTCAAGGCTGTTGAAGCCATTGCTTTGCTTGATATGATGGTGTCGTTTGCTGACCTGGTGGTGAGTGATGAGTCGGGGCCTTGGACCAGGCCGGAGATTACGGGAGGGGAAGGAGGGAGGGAGGGAGGGGCGTTGGCTGTGAAGCAGGCGAGGCATCCGGTGGTGTGTCATTATGTGCCGGGCTTTGTGCCGAATGATGCGTTTGCGGGCAGGTTTGGGAATATGGTGGTGGTGAGTGGGGTGAATGGAAGTGGGAAGACTGTGTTTGTCAAGACGCTGGCGTTGGTGGTTGTGCTTGCTCAAATTGGGTGTTTTGTGCCTGCGGAAGCTGCATCTATCCCTATCCGAGACCGACTCTTAACTTCGCTTTCCACAGCTGATTGCATGGAATCTAATCTCTCGACATTCATGTCCGAAATGCGTCGTGCGGCCTATGTGCTTGACAACCTCTCCCCTCGCTCCCTTGTCATCTTGGATGAGCTCGGTCGTGGCACCAGCACTATGGACGGATCAGCCCTTTCCTACTCAATCGCCGAAGCCTTGCTCTCGACCCCCGCTCTCTCCTTCTTTGTCACTCACTACCGTCTCCTCCTCCTCTCCCCGGAACACCACCAAAACGGGGGCTTGTCCTCTTCTTACGGCAATGTGAAGCATGTGCATTTATCCGCCACGCTATCAGATGACACCCGGCACCTTTCCTTTAAACATACAGTGGCAGAAGGCCCTAGTTCGATTACTTCTGGGTATGGCATCGCCTTAGCGGCTCATGTAGGTTTTCCTGAAGACGTGCTTGTTGACGCAGAGAGAGTGAAAGGGTTGCTAGAAGCGCAAGAAGAGATGAGGGAGGAGGGCAGGGGAGGGAGGGAGGAAGGGGACGAGGAGGAAGGGTGGAAGTATGAGGCGTTGAGACGGTTGATGTTGTTGAAGGAAGTTGTGGTGGGGGAGGAAGGGGGGGAGGGGTGGGGGGAGGGAGGGGGGAGGAAGACGCAGGAGGAGGTGAGGGAGTTGTTGCAGGCGTTGCGGGCGAGTGTGCGAGGGAGGGAGGGAGGGGGGGAGGAGCAGGAGCAGGAGGAGGAGCAGGAGGGAGGGGCAGCGCCGATGGATGAGGCGGAGTGAGGAGGGATTGTTCTGTTGTTGTTGGGCGGCCGGGAGAAGAGGAAAGGGAAGAAAGGGGAGAGAATGCGAGGATATCAATAGATGTACTTGTAAATGTGCCTGTGCAGCGGGAGGAAAAGAGAGAAGGGGAGAATGTACTGCTACTGACTGCTGAAAAGCGGAGGGCAGAGCAAGAGAGAGAGAGACTGTGAAAAAGAAGAAGAGAGTGTAGATGTCTATGTTCGTGTTCGAATAGAGATGTGCAAAGCGAGCAGGCGTGCAGCACATACCGGCGCTTAGAAGCAACAACAACAGCGACAGCCGAGAAGAGAGAAAATGAGTGAGGCCAGACACAATTAAAAGGCGCGAAGAAAGGAACAGAATCGTGTGTGTGTGCAGTCCGTAGTGTGTAGAAGGACGCCTGTGTGTGCGCTAACGAGACAACCGAGAAAAGAGACCAGAAAATCAATCAGACAGTGTGTGAGTCCAGAAGAAGGAGAAATAGAAACTTTCCGTGTAAACAAAAGCTGCGTGTCGTTGTTAATATCCCGATTTTTGTTGGTTCTCGTGTGGTATACCAGGAATGTAGTAAGAATAGGGGGAAATGCCCTCTTCCTCCCTCCCTTCCTCTCTCCCTCCCTCCATGCATACATAAGTTTCCCTCCCTAATTTTCTCCTCACCCTGTTCTGCTTCACGCCCTAAGTGCTAATAGTGCTTCGTCTTGGTATCTCTTCTTCTTCTCATTGCTGGCTGCGCACATAAAAAAATGTGTGTCTGTGTGTCCGTGTTTTCTCTCTCTCTCTCTCGATTCCTTATTTTTTTCTCTCCTTCTTCTTATACTAACGGGGCTGAGAATGTTAATGTGTGTGTGAATGACGAGTAAAAGATAATCGCTCTCTTCTTTTCTTCTCCCTATTCATTTCCTCTTCTTCCCTATTGTCGACAACTTCTCTCTTAATCTTCTTCTTCTCTTGTTTGGCGGGCTAAAAACGCACTAGGCAACCAAAACCCAGTGGGCTGCACGTGTGTGCCTTTCTCTCTACTACTAAGTAAGTATCAAAGTAACAAAAATACTGGTCCTCTTTCTCCCCTTCCCTTCCCTCTCATCTTCGTCATCAAGTCTCTCTCCCTCCCACCTCTCGCCCTGTCATTACCCTCTCACTGCTCTTCGTTCCTCTTTTCGCTGCGTGCAGCTGAAGCCAAAAATCGAAGCTCACCCTCCTCCCCTCCTTCCTCCATCGCCTCCCTTCCTCCCTCCCTCCCTCCCCTTCTGGTTCCTACTTTAAGTAATCACCGTAGGCTCCTTCCTCCCCGTGAACTCCTGCAAGTTCGACAACTTCAACGCCACCTCCACCAACTCCCCGAGCGCCTCAAGCGGGTGCAACCCCAGCATGGTCTTATCCGGCTGGTACTTCTCAAGGTACATCCTCACTGTCGCCCCGCTCCCCGCCGTGCCGGACAATCGGAAAATCACACGGGAGCCGTCCGTGAACAAATACCTGAGACGGAGGAGGATGAGGAGGGAGGGAGGGAGGGAGGGAGATGATTAGTTTGGAGTAAGAAGGAAAAGAATATTGGATGGCTTTTGATTCGTCTACATGTCTCTTTCCTCCCTTCCTCCCTCCCTCTTTCCCTTAAGTCTTACCTGATCCCTTGATTGGACGACACCGAGCCATCCACAGAGTCGGTGTACTCAAACTCATCCGCAACAGCAACGACATACCCCCTTCCCAACTTCTCGCCCGTGATGGCCGCAAAAGAAGAAGTCATGAAGGTCACCATCGCCTCAGCGCGGGTCTTGTCCACGCCCTCGTAGTCGTAGCGGACGTAGTAGTTCCTAGTTTGGGAGGGGAGGGAGGGAGGGAGGGGGGGTGAGTTGAATGGTAAAAGAAGAGCAGCGGCTCCGACGGCGGCGGCAGCGGCAAATGCTGCTGCCCGAAGCAGCCAAATCACACATCCACACATACACACTCTCCCTCTCTCCCTCTCCTACACATACCTGCCATACGTCGCCCAATGCTCCCTGACAATGCTCTCCACAGACACCAACGCCTTTCCCTCCTCCTTATTATAATGCGCCAAAATCGACATCCAAGCCAACACCGCCCACATCCCATCCTTCTCCCTCACATGGTCCGAGCCGGTCCCAAAACTCTCCTCCCCACAAATGAACGGCGTGTAATCCGCCCCCCCCATCTCCCGTGAATCCATCAGATTCCCAAAAAACTTCCAGCCGGTCGGCGTCTCGAACAAGGACAGATTCAATCGTTTCGCCACCAGGTCCACCGCACCACTCGTGGGCATCGACCGCGCCACGCCCTTCAACCCTCCCTGGTCCCGGAAGAAAGGAATAACATCAGCATGCGCCACGATGATAGCCAAACTATCAGACGGGGTCACGAAAAACTGCCTCCCGAGAATCATGTTCCGATCGGCATCACCATCCGCTGCGGCGCCAAACGCAGGGATGACCACTCCCTCCTTCGCTTCCACCGGGTTGCCCTTTGCATCCACCCCCATGGCATGCACCAGATCGTGAGCATACGTCAAATTAGGATCAGCGTGCCCCCCCCCAAAATCATCCTTCGGCACAGCATTCAACAAACACTCCTCGCTCGCGCCCAGCTCCTCGCAGAACACCTTGCGGGCATAAGGCCCCTGCACCCCACTCATCGAATCATAGACAAACGAAAAATCCTTCCTGGCCAACAAAGCCTTAATCGCGTCAAAATCAAAAATAGTCTTCAACAGCTTCACATGCTCCTCCAAGCCATCAAACACAGTCACCACCACCCCAGCGCTCCCATCCGCACTCGCCACCCGCGTGCTCCCTACCTTGCTCACGTCCACATCGGGAAAGTCCGGGGCAATCTTATAAGAGGTCAAAGTAGTCGTAAAATCATACATTGCATTCGTCACTTTCTCGGGCGCGGGGCCTCCATTCTCGATGTTATATTTAATCCCAAAATCCTCCGTCGGTCCCCCAGGGTTATGCGACGCCGACAAAATAAACGCCCCAAACGCCTTCTGCCACACCGGGCCCCTCTCCCGAATCACCGCGCTCGCCGCAGGCGTCGACAACAACCCATCCTTGGCAATCAGAATCCGCTTCACTCCATTCGCTACGGCCATCTTAGTGATGATCTGAATTGCTTCCGGGTTGAAGTACCGTCCATCCCCCCCAATCACCAGAGACCCTCCCAACGTGACATCAGTCCCAAAATCAGCCACAGCATTAAACACGGCCTGGACGAAATTATTCAAATAGTGGGGGGATTGGAACTCGACCACCTTCTTCCTCAACCCAGAGGTGCCAGGTTTCTGACCCGGGATAGGGACAGTCGCCACGGCCACGGGTCGCAAGGCACCGAGGCCAGGAGCAGACGTAAGGTCGACGGTCGTGTCCTTGTAGACGCCCTTAGGCAAGACCTTGGGTTCCTTGCTGCTGTTGGTGACGGTGGTGGTGCCCTGGAACACCACGCCGGAGGAAAGCCAGACTTCGCCTTGGATGGTCACTCGGTCGGCGCCGACGAGGGAGGGGGCCCCGCCTTGCGTCGCTGCCTCCAGCTGCTGCACCAGCTTATAGGCCTTATCATCGAGGTTGATCAGAGGGGCAGTCCCATTACGAGAAGGGGCGAGGGCAGGGGTGCCATCGGGGGTGAGCACGTAGGTGTCCGAACGGAGGAGGAGGAGGTCATTGCATTTCTTGACGGGCACGAAGCGAGTGCGGGGGACGACAACGGCGGAAGAGCCAGGGAAGCACTCAATGGCTGCGCCCATGGCGGTCTCGAGCTGCCAGACGGCGGGGGATTTGGGGTCCTTGGGATCAACGGTTTTGCCGTTCTTGATCATGGGGAGGGGGATGAGCCCGCCTGCGGCTTGGATGGCCTCCTTCAGCTTGTCGAGACGGACCCAGAGGTTGTTGGTGTTGAAAAACTTGTGCAGGGTCACGTCCTGGAAGGCAGCCTCGTCCGCCTTGGCGCACTGGGCGGACTCTCGCAAGATCAGTTGTCCATCAGAGGAGCGGACGGCTAAGTGCCCCCCCTTCTTATCCGCCTCCGTTCGCTCCGCGCATTCCACCATGAACGACGACCCGCTCTCGGCAAAATAAGTCAAGAGAGACAAGTCCAAGGTCGCGCCCAGATTATCGGAGTTACTCACAAACATGTACTTGACGCCATCCGCCAGCAGGCGATCAAGCGTGCCCGACCCATCCAAAGCCGCGTAGAGGTCACCATGGCCAGGAGGGCACCATTCCTGGGAGCGATTCGTCGGCCACTCGACAGGGGCGAACGTAGCAGCATCGACCTTCGGCACCTTGTTCTGCAGCAGCTCCAGGTTAGCATCAGCGACGAGCGTGGGGTACTTGCTCAGATAGCCCAAAGTGTCGGAGGAGGTGGAGAAGGAGTTCATCAGAATAAAGCGGACGTTGCTCTTGAATTGCTGGCGGAAAGCCATCACTTGCTTCGCAGTCAAATCGAGGAAAGTATCCTTCCCCTTGACAGGCAGCAAGGACTTGGCCTTGTCCAACCCCATGCTCGTGCCGAGGCCGCCATTCAGCTTCAGAACGACGGTTTCTTTAAGCAGCTCGGGGTTGATTTTGATCTTGGGCTTGAGGTCTTTCTCCAGGTGGGGGATGCCGGCGGCGGGGGTGATGTCACTCTCGGCGATGATGCCCGAGGCGCCCGAGACGAGGGCGAGGTAGGAGTTCTTGAAGGAGGCGATGGCGGCGTCGCTAAGCTTTTCCTTGCGCATCTTTTCCTGTTGGGTTTGAGGGGAGGGTATGAGGGTGGTGGGTAGGAAGGAGGGAGGGAGAGTGAGGATGAGGCAGATGCAGTCGTGGGGAGTGGGGGAGAGGAAGACAGGCAGAGACATGCGAGGTAGGGAGCATTACACTGGTGCTATGCAGGCTCTCGTGCTATGATCTCTCCAACGTCAAGCCATTCCCCAAGCGAGACGGCTCGAGAAAACCGTGTCCGAGAAGGCACACGGCGTCGTGTTCACGGCACGGGCGCCGGGGACCGATCCTTGTGGCCGACGCATGGCCGACTGGCCTCTGCTCGGAGCCACGACTAATACCGAAAACAAGATGCTCCTTCAGATCTTTTAGCCTAGCATGCATGCCTTCCTTCTACCCTACCCCAGTGTGACTCTATCCCTTCATTCAATCACGATTCACGTACCTCGAAAGGGGCAAACATTTGCTCGGGGGAGGCGGACATGGCTGCGGTTGCGGGGGTGCGACGGCGGCGATGTGACGGGGCGAAGGCCCTCGATAATGTGGTTGTGGTCTGTGCGTGTATGTGTGTTTGCGGTGTGGACAAGAGACTGATTAGTTGTGGTGGCTGGTGGGGAGAATGAGTGAAGAAGCTTGCTGGTGTGTGTCGGTTGATGGAGATAACGATCTTGGTCGGGCTCAAACTCAAAAGCCTCGACTCGAAGCCCTTTGTCTAGGTCTTGTATACACCCAGCACGTGCCCGTCCTGCTCTGGAAGGTCCCTGGCAAGGTCTAGGAGCTGTGGGCGTGGCCTGCCGGGTGCGCCGGCGCCCTCCACACCGCACACAACAGCAAGATGTGTGGAAGGCAAGCGTGGTGTTGCGTGTCATTCGCCGAAAGGAAACGCCATCTTCAAGCACGAAGCGCAAACACAGGGGTTTGGCGGGGTGGGCGTGTCCAGGGACAAGGCGTGGCAGCAAGCGTGCCTTTATTGCGCAGAGCCAAAAAGCGCGTGGATCATCTTGGAAGAGTGCGAGATAAGAAGATCTTCGCGACGTCCCGCAAAGAAGGAAAAACTGCCATGCAGCACCACCAGCAGGTCCAAACCCGCCCATGTGCAAAAAGAAGCTTTCGTGTCTGTTCTCTTTCGTAATTGCTTTCTTTCTTTCGTTCTTCCTCATTTGTTCTTTCTTTCTGTTTTATCTTTCCGCTTTATTCATTGTTTATAGATGTAAAGGGCGCAAGACGCCCTCTACTCGCTAACCACCCTCCCTCCCTCCCTCCCTCCCTCCCTCCCCCTACACCGCCATCTTCATTTTGATATTCTCCTGCGGCGCGTACCCCTCAATCTTAAAGTCCTCAAACACAAAGTCATCAATGCCCTTCTTGTCCGGATTAATAAACAGCTTGGGGAAGGTGGCTGGGATCCGGGTCAACTGCTCCTTCAAGGCCTCGACATGGTTGGAGTACACGTGAGCATCCCCAATCGTGTGCACGAACTCCCCTGGTTTCAACCCACACACCTGCGCCACCAACCTGGTCAACAACGCATAAGACGCAATATTAAACGGCACGCCCAGGCCCATGTCCGCGCTGCGTTGGTACATCTGGCAGGACAACTCCCCATTGGCCACGTAGAACTGACAAAACATGTGACACGGGGGCAAGGCCATCTTGCCCAAATCCGCCGGGTTCCAAGCCGAGACAATAATCCTTCGATCCTCCGGGTTGGTTTTAATAGTCTCAATTGCCGCGGCCAGCTGATCGATGCCCTTCCCCGTGTAGTCCGCGTGCATATCCTTATATTCCGCCCCGAAATGCCGCCATTGAAAGCCATACACCGGCCCCAAGTCCCCCTCCTCCCGATGACCCAACCCAATCTTGTCCAAATACTCCCTACTGGAATTCCCGTCCCAAATCCCAATCTTCTTATCCTTCAACAGATTCGAGTTCGTTTTTCCACTTACAAACCAGAGCAACTCCTCCGCGACCCCCCTCCAAAACACCCTCTTAGTCGTCAATAGAGGAAACACATTATCCCTTAAGCTGAACCGAAGCTGCGCCCCAAATTTAGACAAGGTCCCCGTCTGCGTCCTATCCCCCCGATGCTTGCCTTTCTCAATAATCTCGCGCACCAGCTCCAAGTACTGCTGTTCCTCCTCGTTCCCTTCCTCCCCTCCCCCCTTCCCTCCCGCCGCCGATGCCGAGGCCGCGCCAGCGGTAGTACTGCTACTGCTGCTGCTGCTGCTGGAGGAGGAGGGAGGTGGCAAGGTCATGGCATCCAAACGCTCGAAGCGCTGAAAGCGGAAATGCAGCCCGTTCTGAGTCAAGGTCTCGGTGGAGGTGACCAGCCGATAGATAGTGGCGGAGATGGTAGGGAAAAACGCGTCGCAATCCGTAAACAAGGGCGTAGGACTATTATTCGACCCCTCCCTCCCACCCTCCTTCCCTTGCTCGTCAATAGAAGTGAATTCGATGGCTTCGCACAAGTCGGAGGACAGGGCTTCCTTGTACACAGCAGCCCCGCCAATCACAAACACTTTTTCGACCGCCGTGGCATCCTTCCCCTTCGACAACAAGGCCAATGCCTCGGGCAAGGAGGCGGCAACACGCACGCCTTGCGGGAGATTAAGCTGCTCGCGAATGGCGGGGTTACGGCTGAGGACGACATTGAGACGGTTGCGCAGAGGGCGAAATTTCTCAGGGATGGATTGCCAGGTCCGACGGCCCATGATGACGGCGTTGGTCTTATTAGGCAAGTTGGTGGAGGAGGTGAGGTGCTTGAAATGTGCCATGTCTTCCGGCAGATTCCAAGGGAGTTGGCCTTGCTTGCCGATGCCCATAGATTTGGCGGTCGCGGCCACGACGATGGTAAACCCCCGCAGGCCCTCCTTCTTGGTGGCGGCGGCCGCGGCGGCGACGGCGGTGGCAGCGACGGGAGACATGGACTTTTTGTGGGTGCTGAAGAAAGATGGAGTACTGGTGCTGGTAGTGCTTGCGCTGGTGCTGCTGGTGCTGATGGGTAGGGCAATGGCAGTGGTACAGTCGAGGAGGACGAGCAGGAGGAGGAGGGCAAGGCTGACGAAGAAGGAGAAGCGGGGCGTGACTACAGTTGGTGGTGGTGGCAGGGGACGACGAGATAAATGCCTCAGTTTTCCACGCGCGCGCTTCGTGGCGAGAGGGGACTGGCCTGTTAAGGGGGAGTGTGGTCGAGGGGGGCGAGGCTTAATGTGTGGGGCAGACGAAGAAGCAATGAAGCAAGGAAATGGGGAGGGCGCCAAAACGAATGCCGCCATTAAAAAAAATCGACGCCCTCCAATTTCTGGTCAATCTCCTCCTCCTTCTGCTGCTCGTCGTCGTCAAGGCAAGGCAAGCGTCGTGGTGACCTAGCTGTGCCTGTCCTTGGGATGGTGGCAAATGTGCGGCCGTGTGAGACGTTGCCGCGCTCCTGAGACGGCAAACAGCGACTTTCTGTGACCTCCTCTCCCTCCCTCCCTCCTCCCTCCTCCCTCCCTCGCACCCACCACCACCACCACCACACCGCACAGGCCCAAGCACCCACGCGCAGCAGCAGCAGGACGACAACGACGACGACAAGGACGGTGGCGCGATTATTTGCCCGAACGTGGCGGAACGCGGCCGTGTTTTCTACCCTGTGTGCTTCTTGGCGGCCAACTCTCCTTGTCCTTCCCGCCGCCGCTGCCGCAGCAGCCCCCTCTCTCACCACTACGACCACGACGTGGCTTCGCCCTTCTCCCTCCTCTGCCACCGCCGCCGCCGCCGCTGCTTTTTCTGGCAGGAGCAGCGGCAGCAGCAGTAAGACTCGCTTCTCTCAACCCCTTCTAGCTACCGACACCAACACCCGACGCTTGCTCATGACGGCCGGAGGCTCCTCCTCTTCGGAGGCCGCGACCAGCACAAGCACCACCACCACCACCGCTGCCCAACCCAACAAGAGACGCGGAGCTTTTATTGTGTTAGAAGGCGTGGACCGCTGCGGGAAAACCACACAAGTCGCCCGGCTTGTCGAGTCCTTGCGCGCGCAAGGGTTGGCAGCAGAAGCCATCAGGTTCCCTGACCGTACCAATACTATTGGCACGATGATTAATGCTTACCTTGCCAAGGCGACGGATTTGGACGACCACGCCATTCACCTCTTGTTTTCCGCTAATCGCTGGGAGGCCGTGGCGTCGCTGCAGAGCAAGCTGGCGGCAGGGACGACCTTGGTGTGTGATCGGTACGCGTATAGTGGGGTGGCGTTCTCAGCGGCCAAAGAAGGGATTGACTTTGAATGGTGCAAGCAATGCGATCGCGGGTTAACCAAACCAGATGCGGTGATCTATTTGGATATTTCCGTGGAGGCCGCGGCGGGACGAGGGCAGTATGGGGAGGAGAGGTACGAGACGCAGGAGATGCAGGGGAAGGTGAGGGAGAATTTTAAGAGGTTGATGAAGGGGGATTCGATTTGGCATGTGGTGGACGCGGCGGGGACGATGGAGGAGGTGAGTGAGGGCGTGGGGAAGGTGGGGGTGGCGACGGCGAAGAGGGTGGGGGAGGGGGAGAAGGGGCTTGAGACGTTGTGGCCTTTGGTATGAGAAGGAATTGAGGGGGTTGTGTGTGTGAGTGAGTGGAGGGAGAATCCGAAGGGGAAGAGGAAAGTAAAAGCATCAACTGGGCGTTGTGGTTTGTGTGGTTTGGTTGGTTACTGTTGAGGGATTGTTTCTTCTTTTTCTTTTCCGTCACTCCTTCGTTCGAGTTCAATGGTCGTCTTAGAAGGTAAGGGGATTTACCAGCGGGTCTCTCCTCTCTGCATCTCTCTTCTTGCTTGCGTGCGCTTTTTCTTCCTTTTTTTACGTTTTGTTTTGTGGTTATCATCGTCTTTTTACTGACTCGTTGATCTCTAGTGTGTGTGAGCGGTTGGTTTTCGTCCCGTTCTTCGACGCGCAACGGGTGTGTGT
>Ga0105055_10005437_pt1 | contig 17992 bp, 13 predicted proteins | sample BON03_FD_78090 | JGI IMG/M metagenome (GOLD analysis project Ga0105055, IMG submission 78090) | Freshwater microbial communities from Lake Bonney liftoff mats and glacier meltwater in Antarctica - BON-03 | ecosystem: Environmental > Aquatic > Freshwater > Ice > Glacier meltwater | place: Lake...
AAAATTTTGCGGAATAAATCCTGTAAAAATAACTTATATAGCACCAATCAAAAATTCAAATTCTGATTTTAGAGAAAAGTGGTTGAAAAAAGTAACTTTATTAGGCGAAAGCGTGAAATAACTACTGCCAACACCGTGTATAAGCCATTGCTAAGTCTGTGCTAATCTGGAAAATTCTTGGGAATTTTCCAGCGGGGTTTTGTATTTTTAATGGTTCGTGTGTGAGACACGCAACGGCTCATACACATAAACGGTGGCGGTAATTAAACAAACGAAATAATTTTTAGTAAATATAGTGAAGATGAAATAAGAGGAGTTTGTCGTCAATCAATGGAAACATTGGAATATTGGTTGCGACAAATTGTTGGAGAAAAAATGACAGAAGAATTTGGTGCCAGTTATTTAGATATAAAAGATACTGGAGGAAGTTTCATTTTATCTCTAAAAAGAACTAAAGAAATTAAAACTCGACAATCAAGCGATAGGCAAAGGTTTACCAGACTAATTGATGCAGCATTCCTCGATGATTTAATTTCCATAATTTGTCATCCTAAACTTTACAATAAACTATTTAATCCAATATTTTCTAAAACATTTAGTAACGGTTCAGGAGAATTGAGAAATATCTTGAATAAACTAATTGAACCTAGAAATAGATTATCTCATGCAAACCCCGCCTGAGCGTAGTCTAGTCGTTGAGGAGGCTAGGTGTAGATTGTATCTACACCTTTTTATCCAGTTCAATTTAAAATTGAAACTAATACAAGGGTGAAGTTGCAAACTCACCCTGTCAAACCCACCAGCTCTTATCATGATCACTAGCCGCGTTTCTGCTGTTCTAGATGAGATTGTATCACACCTCTCTATCTTTCGAATTTAACATCCTATCGTAATCTTACCAAAACACCTCAGTTCGACAAGCCAGGAACCTTTGTGAGCAATCTCCACTTATATTTTAAAATTCATTTGCAATAGTGTATCCAAGTGAATGCATTTACCTATGCACTCTATTGAAAAGATAAATTAGTTCGATAAATGGCTACGGAGGCTCAAAGACAAACGAGCGAAGGCCAAAATACTTTTCAGAATTCAGAGAATAGAAGATCATGGTAACTTTGGCGATTGTGAACCTGTCGGTCAAGGTATTAGCGAGTTGAGAATTCACTATGCAAAAGGCTACCGAGTGTATTTGAAAGATGTGAATGGTATAATTGTGTTTCTTTTGAACGGAGGTGATAAGTCTTCACAAAAAAAGGACATTGAAAAAGCGAAGCAACTTTGGTTGGATTACATAAATGAAATTGATTAATTATGGAAACTTATAACCCTTCTAAATTCGATATTGCAGAATATTTGGAAGATGACGAAATGATAGCTGAATACCTTAACTCCGTTTTGGAGGATGACGATACAGCCGATATACTGACTGCATTTGGTCACATTGCCAAGGCTCAAGGAATGTCCAAAATTGCAGCTGAAACTGGACTAAGCAGACCTAGTCTTTACAAAGCACTTTCGAAAGGAGCTAAACCCCAGTTTGAAACAGTTTTGAAAGTATTGAGAGCCATTGGAAGTAACCTACATGTAAAAACCACTTAAAAACGACTCAACCTTTATTATCATTCATGCTGGTTTAATGGCAAATGCGAGTGATTGAATGTACCCAGACATTGAGGCCAACAGGTATAGATTTCTTGCCCTTCATCTTGGACTCTCACTAAAAAGCTTTAGTAAAGCTGTTTTTTATGCTCGATCCTACCTTTCTATTATTATCAATTTTAAATGGGAGCGAATTGCAAAAAAAAAAGCGGGTTTAATAGCTAAATAAAGCTTTTTGGTTCTTATGACAGTTTTGTGGTTCAACAAACATTCGTTCTTCGCATGAAAATTTGTGGTGAAAATCGCCAACTTCTTGTAGCTACAAAACCGTAGACGCGGTCGCGGATATATTAAGTTGTGCTTCACTTTATAAATCCCTTTCTCACAAAAATTTATTTTCTAACAAACGATTTTGTTCCATTATTCGTTAACCTTAAAACTTGGAAAAAGAGAGAGACCTGATTTTTCACCATGCTACCAGAGAAAGTATAGGGTAATATAGATGAAGTCTTTTATCTAATTAGGGTGCTTGATAGAATCCCAGGCAAATTTTTTGCTCTTATGAAAGGTTACGATGATCTCTACGAAATTAGAGTGGCCTTTAGCAGCAACATTTATCGCATATTTTGCTGTTTTGATGAAGGGAATTTAATTGTTCTTTTCAATTGCTTTCAAAAAAAATCACAACAGACACCCCAGAAATAAATAGATAAAGCACTTAAAATCAAAGCGGAGTCCTTTGAAGGAAAAAAGAATAAATATGGAAAATAACAATTCAATAACAACCTTTGAACAACATTTGGAAAAAAGGTATGGAGAGTCAGGCACGGAAAAAAGAATGGTATTTGAAGCCAAGGCGAAGGCATTTGCAATTGGGGAACTTATTAAAGAAGAGCGAAGACTTGCCAAGATGACTCAGGAACAACTTGCCGAGAAATCAGGAACAAAAAAAAGCTTTATATCCAGAATTGAAAATGGGAAAAGTGATATTCAACTATCTACTCTATACAGAATATTGGAAATAGGTTTAGGAAAGAGAATTTCCTTGACGATAAAATAAAAGCGCAGCACAACATCACCTTGGATACAGCTGGCGGAACCGAGTACTTATAAAATCAGTATCGTAAAGAAGATAGAAGGAAGCTTGAAGTATACGGCACCGAATGCCCGCTGTGATCAAGCTGAATCCCGTTGGCGGTAAATCAGAAAACCTGAAAAACTAATAGTAGGAATCTTAGTCTTATTGATTTTTTATTGGGTACTACATTAATTAATCGAAAGGAAAAGTATCCTGGCATAGGTTTTCTTTGGTTGGCCTAGTGCTTGTTCCAATAATTGTTTTTCATGTTGTAAAATATTTAGTGCCTTCAGAAAATGGCGAGATTAGAAAAGAGAAATTAAAAATGGCCACCGACATTCTATAAAAAAAAATGGCTATACCACGAATTTAATGGAGATCTGACAGGATTGAGGTCGCTACCTATTAAATGTATTTCATAAAATTATACAAATCAGCTTCATACGTAAATCGGTTGTTGTTTTGCTTGCATTTTAGATTCCCCTAAATATATATTCCACTAACTTAAGGGTAGAACCAAAAAAACATGAGTATTAATAATCTTGCACGTGGCAAAATTAAGTATTGCTCTTAGTTTGAATAAAATCCCTCTATCCCCCTTTGATAAGGGGAAATGGCCTAAATTGAACCTTATCCATTGTTGCTAATAACGTACGTGCAAAGTTTCGGATATACTTATAAAAAAAAGACCTAGCATGAATAGACGCCCTTTTCTCAAAAACTTGACACTGCTTGGTAGTGGTTTGGTCACCTTGCCACTTGCAGGCTTTCCAGTTTCACTCTCAAAAACTCAATACGAGGAAGCATTTCTACCCGTGTTTAAATTCATCACCGCTTCAGACGGTCATTTTGGGCAACCGGATACTGATTTTGAAACTTCTCATCAAAACCTGATTTATGCTATCAAACGAGAGTCTGATGTGGACTTGGTTGTCTTCAATGGGGATTTGATTCATGATGATCCAGTCTTTATGCCGGAAGTGAAGAAATTCTATGATCAGTTGTTACCCTTGCCTTACTATGTAGCGAAAGGAAATCACGATAAAGTATCCGATTCCAGATGGCTTGAAATCTGGAGCCAGACTTCCAATACATTTTTTACGGTCAAGGATCATTACGGAATGATTATTCTCAACTCTTCCAATGAGGCCGGAGATTATCTCTGTGTCGATCTGGATTTTTTACGGACAGCTTTAGCCGAAACCCAACCGCTAAAGCATGTATTTATCTTTATCCATATTTCTCAGAAAGATTGGACAAGACATGGTATAGATTGCCAGGGAGTTCTAGATCTCATTGCCGGCTATCCGAATGTGAAAGCAACTTTCCATGGACATGACCATGATGTGGATGGTATTAGTTGGAATCAAAAAAAGCCCTACTTCTGGTCGGGACATTTTGGAGGAAGTTGGGGCAATCCCTTTCCGAGCTATCGCATCTGCGAAGTAGATGAGGAAGGAAAAACCAGAACATCACTAAAGCGAATTTCTGATGGTGTGATTTTGAATACACATCAAATTTAAAGTCTAAGGGTCTTCTAATAATATATGGGAACATTGAGACGGCTTATCCGTCAAAATGACTCTTTTGAGTACATACGCATGATGCTAAGAGCGTGCAAATTGGTGCAACTCTAATCGGTAATTATATAATTACTATAGAAAATCGACTTGCAGCTACTAACGCTTTTAAAAAGTTAGATAAAGCAAAACTAAAAATCATAGGATAATAAAACAGACCGCCGAATAATCAACTATTTCACTGAAAAAAATTAGAGAAGAGTTTTGTAACATAAGCTATAACACTTTCCTGCGTGGTTGAGGATTAAATCACTATTTTGGGTTGGCAAGCATCAGAACCAAACGATAGAGCGCATGCTCAACGAGACCGATGGACATATAGCTATGAAAGTGAACAGTGTGGCCGTTAATATATTATGAACTCAATTGCATTCATTGATACTGAGATTGAGCCAAAAAGCAGAAAAATTCTTGATATAGGAAGTGTAAAGGGTGATGGCAGTGCTTATCATCATAATTCCCTAACTGAGTTTTCCCAGTTTCTAATAGGTACTCAATACATTTGTGGACACAATATTTTTAATCACGATCTAAAATATATTAGTAGAGCAATCGCTGATGCTGGAGTAAACACCGCCAACGTAATTGATACATTGTTCCTCTCTCCCCTGTTATTTCCGACCAAACCATATCATGCGTTATTAAAAGACGATAAGCTTCAATCGGACGAAACGAATAATCCATTAAATGATTCAATCAAAGCGAAGGATTTACTTCATGATGAAATTGCAGCGTTCAATCAGACAGACAAAATTCTAAAGCAAATTTTCTATTTGCTGCTTAATGACAAAAAGGAATTCTCTGCCTTTTTCCATTTCGTCGGATATCTAATCGATAGCCAGGACATCGAAATCCTAATTCGTCAACATTTTGAAAATAAAATTTGCTCGCAAATAAATTTGATAAGAATAGTTTCTGAGTCTCCGGTTGAACTTGCCTACTGTCTCTCCCTTATTCATTCTTTTATTTATCATCAGAAAATCCACTCCATCACTCCTCCCTGGGTTCTGAGAAATTATCCAGAAGTAGAAAGACTAATGCTCTTGTTACGAAACAAGCCTTGTGTAAGGGGTTGTGCTTATTGTGAAATGGCATTAGATAGTCAGAAAGGATTAAAAAGATTTTTCGGTTTTGATTCCTACAGAACTTACGGCGGAGAACCACTCCAGGAGCGGGCAGTCAAAGCAGCAGTTAATAATAAGTCAATTCTAGCCGTTTTTCCTACAGGTGGAGGCAAGTCTATTACTTTTCAGGTGCCGGCTTTGATTAGTGGCGAAGCAGCAAAAGGTCTTACGGTAGTCATCTCTCCATTGCAGTCACTGATGAAGGATCAAGTGGATAACCTCGAAAAAATAGGAATCACCGAAGCTGTCACCATCAACGGATTACTTGATCCCATCGAGAGAGCAAAATCATTTGAAAGAATCGAAGATGGATCGGCATCTATGCTATATATATCACCCGAATCCCTGCGTTCTCGCAGCATTGAGCGGTTAATTTTGGGAAGAAAAATTGTTCGGTTTGTGATCGATGAGGCCCATTGCTTTTCTTCTTGGGGTCAGGATTTCAGAGTAGATTATTTGTATATCGGTGATTTCATCAAGTCTATTCAGGAAAAGAAAAATTTGGACGATGGAATTCCGGTTTCCTGTTTTACTGCCACGGCAAAGCAAAAAGTTATCGAAGATATTCGTGACTATTTTAAAGAAAAGCTTTCTCTCGATCTAGAACTTTTTACGTCAAAAGCATCGAGAACAAATCTTCAATATAAGGTTTTTGAAAAAGGAGACGAAGAGGAAAAGTATCAGGCAACGAGAGATTTGATCGAAGAAAAAAAATGTCCGACTATCATCTATGTTTCGCGAACGAGAAAGGCCTACCTACTTGCAGAACGATTGACTGCCGATGGGTTTGATGCTAAGCCATACCATGGAAAGATGGATAAACAGGAGAAGTCTGAAAACCAAGATGCTTTCATTAATGGTGATACGCAGATCATGGTGGCGACTTCTGCTTTTGGTATGGGCGTTGACAAAAAGGATGTCGGCATGGTCATTCATTATGAGATATCTGATTCGCTGGAGAACTACGTGCAAGAAGCTGGCAGAGCTGGACGGGATGAAAACATTGTAGCAGACTGCTTTGTGCTGTTTAACGAGGAAGATCTCAGTAAACATTTCATTTTGCTGAACCAAACCAGGCTATCCATAAAGGAGATTCAACAGGTATGGAAAGCTATAAAAGAGATTACCAGGTTTCGCTCCACTGTTTCTAACTCCGCTCTGGAGATTGCCCGCAAAGCCGGCTGGGATGATAATGTAGTAGAGATAGAAACTAGAGTCACCACTGCCATTGCAGCCTTAGAAGATGCGGGCTATTTGACGCGAGGCCAAAATATGCCGAGGATTTTTGCGAATAGTATTCTTTCCAAAAATGCGCAGGCGGCAATTGATAAAATCAATAGTTCTGAAAGATTTGAGGAAAAGCAGAAAGAAAAGGGTGTACGGATCATCAAGAAGCTTTTTTCTGGCAAAAGCAGGAAGCAGGCGGATGAAGAAGCCGGAGAAACAAGAATCGATTATATCAGCGATCATTTAGGAATTGTCAAGGAGGAGGTAATCAACATTATAAATCTTCTCCGGGAAGAAAAAATTTTGGCAAATGCAAAGGATTTGACAGCCTTCATCAAAAGGGGAGAAAACAAAAACCGGTCATTAGCCATCGTTGAAGCATTCAGCAAACTTGAAAACTTTTTGCTCCCAGAATTCGACGAGCAAGAGAAGCTAGTTCACATCAAGGAACTAAACGAAAACGCCGAGTGTGCAGGCTGTACAGACGTAAGCATCAGCAAGCTCAAAACGATTATCAATTTTTGGGCAATTAAGCACTGGATTAAGCGCCAAAATTCAACCTACTCAAAAAATCAGATCGCTGTAATTTGTCTTTATCCTAAGGAAGAATTGAAGAAAAAGTTAGAAAAACGCTACGAGCTTGCAAAGTTCATTGTTGAATTTCTATACCAAAAAAGCAATGTGAACAACTCAGAAAGCAATTTGGCAAAAGAGGAAGTGCTGGTAGAGTTTTCAGTTCACGAAATGAAAGAAGCTTATGACAACAGCCCAAGTCTTTTCAAATTAGACATTGGGATTGATGATATAGAAGATACGCTATTTTATCTCTCAAGAATAGATGCTATCAAAATTGAAGGCGGTTTTCTGGTAGTATATAATCGATTGACTATTGATCGGGTGGAGCAAGACAATAAGAAGCGCTACACCAAGGAGGATTATCAGAAGCTGAATCAGTTTTACGAATCCAAAGTTCAGCAGATTCATATAGTCGGTGAATATGCCAAAATGATGATCACTGACTACAAGAATGCTTTACAGTTTGTGGAAGATTATTTTCAATTAAACTATTCATCTTTTTTGAATAAATATTTCCCAGGTAGCAAAGCCGATGATCTAAAGCAACCAATGACCCCGGCTAAGTTTCGGCAACTTTTCGGAGAACTCTCGGCTACACAGTTGAAAATAATAAAGGACAACGAGACAAAACATATAGTCGTTGCTGCTGGCCCAGGAAGTGGAAAAACGAGAGTATTGGTTCATAAACTTGCGTCGTTACTTTTGATGGAGGATGTAAAGCATGAACAGTTGCTCATGGTTACTTTCTCAAGAGCGGCTGCGACGGAATTCAAAAAGCGGTTATTAAAGCTAATTGGCAATGTCGCCCACTACATAGAAATAAAAACTTTTCATTCTTACTGCTTTGACCTTTTGGGTAGAGTTGGGAATTTGGAAAAGGCCGATGGGATTTTGAAAGAGACCGTAGAAAAAATCAAAAGCAAAGAAATTGAAGCAAGCCGAATTACCAAAACTGTTTTAGTAATAGACGAGGCACAGGATATGGATGAAGATGAGTTCAACCTGATACTTGCTTTGATGGATCAAAATGAGGAAATGAGAGTGATCGCAGTTGGGGATGACGACCAAAATATTTATGGATTTAGAGGAGCAAGTTCCAAATATTTGGAGCAGTTTATCCAGGCTAACAAGGCGACCAAATATGAGTTGATTGAAAATTACAGAAGCAAAAGCAATCTTATTGATTACACGAATCAGTTTGTAAGGCAGATTAAAAATCGATTGAAAGACACTCCGATTATTGCAAAGCAAACTGGCCATGGTAAAATAAAATTGGTACACCATGAAAGTAATAATCTCATTACTCCACTGGTAAAAGATATACTCACCACTGGGCTTACAGGATCTATTTGTGTACTCACGAAGACAAATGAGGAAGCACTTCAAATCACAGGGCTTCTTCTGAACAATGGAATGAATGCAAAGCTGATCCAAACCAACGATGGTTTTAGCTTGTATAATCTTGCAGAAGTCAGATTCTTTTTGAACCAGCTAAACTTGGCCGACGATGTTTTTATAATCAGTGATGAGGTTTGGTCTAATGCAAAAAGACAGCTCGTAAGCAAGTTTCAGAACAGCAATAAACTAGCGCATTGCAAAAATATTATCGAGAATTTTGAAGGGATCAATTCTAAAAGAAAATATAAATCTGATTTAGAGACATTCATTCGTGAATCGAAGCTGGAAGATTTTTTCCATGAAAGTGGAGAGATTGTCTTTGTGTCAACAATCCATAAGGCAAAGGGCAGGGAGTTTGATCATGTCTTTCTGATGCTTGAGAATTTCAATGCTGCTACAGATGAAGCCAAAAGGCAAGTATATGTAGCCATGACCAGAGCAAAGCAGAATTTGAGCATACATCTGAATTCAAATTTCCTAGATACTCTTTCAGCTGAGAATTTGGAGCGAGTGGAGGATCAAGAAATTCATTTGCCACCAAAAGGGTTGGCATTACAGCTTTCACACACGGATATTTGGTTGGACTATTTCATAAACAGACAATATTTAGTCGGTCAAATGGTAAGCGGAGACTGGATGAATTTTAATGGTTCTGAATGTTTAAATTCTAGAGGGCAGAGCGTATTGAAGTTTTCGAAGGATTTTATCAAACGCTTGGCAGCCTTGGAGGAGAAGGGTTACGAATTGAAAACCGCAAAAGTTAATTTCATTCTTCATTGGCAAAAGGAGGGGGCTAAGAAGGAGGTGATGATTATACTTCCTGAACTTTACTTTGAGAAACCTTACTTATGAAGAAATACCACAGAATCAGAATATTCCCTTTTCCACATCATCTTAAACATCCCACTCCTTGTTCATCAAAATCTTAGTCGGCTTATTTATAGCTCTTATTCTCTTCTTACTTTTTCGTCCGAAAAGAATAAAAAGTGGTTTGGACGTACCTGAGGTATTTCCTGAGAACTGGCGGCTTTACCTGCTCAAAGAGGTGAATTTCTATGCCTCACTAGCTGCCGAAGATAAAGTGATTTTTGAAGCTGATATTTTGCGATTTCTGAAGCGGGTGAGAATCACCGGAATTCAAACTACCGTGGATGATGAAGACCGATTGCTGGTGGCCAGCAGTGCGGTGATCCCCGTTTTCGCTTTTCCAGAATGGGAGTATAACAGTTTGCATGAAGTGCTTCTATATCCGGATTTGTTTACTGAGAAGTATGATTTCAGCGAGCAAAGCCGCAATATCTCAGGTATGGTGGGAAGTGGTGGAGTGATGCATCATGTGGTGATCTTCTCAAAGCCAGCTCTTCATCAAGGATTTGACAATGCCAGTGACAAAATGAATGTGGGAATCCATGAGTTTGTGCATTTGTTTGACAAGCAGGATGGGGAGATCGATGGTGTCCCGCACATAATCATGAAAAATCAGGCAGTGATGCCATGGCTACACTTGATCAGTGAGAATACGAAGGAAATGCTTGCCGGTAAAAGCGATATCAATATCTACGGAGCTACGAATAAGCAGGAGTTTTTGGCGGTAGCCAGTGAGTACTTTTTTGAGCGCCCTCAGCTTTTCAAGGAAAAACATCCTGAATTATACGATGTGCTTTCGTCAGTATTTCAAAATGATTTGGCTGAAATCCAAGTGGGAAACAACAAGCTAACCCGCTCTATCGGGCGAAATGATCCCTGTCCTTGCGGTAGCGGAAAGAAGTTTAAGGACTGCTGTATGAAGCATGATTGAGATGATCGCCTGAGCCAATTGTGTTCGCAGTACCGATCGTATGGATTCTCAGAAATGGCAGATAGTATATGTTATATTCATGGGGTCCTGTTGTGTTGAATATTATCAATTTTGAATAGTTAAACCATGGAATTACGTAGCGATATTTTTTCGAAAATCCAGGAAATTGTTTCTAATGCTCAATCAAAAGCGATTCGTACTGTAGATAATGAGCGAGTGATCATGTATTGGCAAATTGGCCAAATCATTTTTGAAGAAGAGCAAAAGGGAGAAGAAAGAGCTGGTTATGGGAAATTTTTAATCAAATCAATAGCTGACAATTTTCAACCTAAGTTAGGAAGTGGTTTTTCTGTACGACAATTACAGAGAAATAGGCAGTTTTATCGTGCCTTCCCAATTGCGTCCGCACTGCGGACGCAATTGAGTTGGACTCACTACAAAACACGTATAGGGTTTGATAATAAAGATAAAATAGATTTCTATATAGCTGAAACAGAAAAGAATAACTGGACAGCCCGGCAGTTAGAAAGATAAGTGAATAGTCAGCTTTTTGAGCGTTTGCTTTTAAGCAATGATGTCAAGGATGTTCTGGCGGTGGCGCAAAAAGAGAAGATGCTATCTGATGCCAAAGAAATTATTAAAGATCCGATGGTATTGGAATTTTTGGGGCTAAAAAGGGAAACATCTTATTACGAAAAGGATTTTGAACAGGCTATTATTTCACATCTTCAAGATTTTCTTTTAGAGATAGGAAATGGCTTTTCGTATGTTGCGCGCCAAAAGCGAATTCATTTAGATGGAGATAAGTTTTTTATTGATCTTGTTTTTTACAATAGGCTACTCCAGTGCTTTGTGTTAGTTGAACGCAAGACATCAAAACTCAAGCATGAGCACATTGGACAGCTACAGATGTATGTGAATTACTATGATCGATTTGAAAAACAAGTTTTTGAGAATCCAACAATAGGGATTTTATTATGCGCTGATAAAAATGATGCGGTAGTCAAAATAACTTTGCCGGAAAACAATAAAACTATCATTGCCAGCAAATACCAGCTGTATATGCCGACTGAACAGCAGTTGATAGATGAATTGAAAAAAGAAATCGACAAATTGGACAGCAACGACATAGATCTGACAGACAATTGAAACCTTTTAAAAACGTGAAAAACTTATTTATAATCCTTTTGTTCGCAATAAGTTTCGATAGCTTTTCGCAGGAAACGACAAAATCAGAAGTGGCAGCTGTTAAAACTGTGGTCAATCGATTTTTCGAGTCTTTAGAAAAGCAGGATACTGTATTGCTTAAAGAAGTCGCTTTTATGGAAGGACAGATCTGGACTATGAACAATACCGTGAGCCCAGCCAGACATAGAATGAGGTTTTTTAAAGACGATCTCAAGACTTTTCAATCCAAGAATTCCTACCACGAAGAAGCGTACAGCATGGAGGTAAAAATACATGAGGGAATAGCCATGGCTTGGGTTCCGTATGAGTTTAGACTGAATGGAGAATTCTCTCACTGTGGAGTAGATGTCTTTACCTTGATTAGAAACGAGGGCAGTTGGAAGATTATTAATCTATCCTACACGATCGATAAAAAGGGATGTGATGAGTTGGAAAGTAAGGAATAATTAAGATGATATGAAAACTGAAATCAATCAGGTAAGCTGGAAGATCAGACTTGGTTTGGCCCTTTTGAATGGAGGCATATTCACGTTGACACTTTTCCTTATTCGCTACTTTATGGATGGGGAAGTTCTAAATTGGTACAGCATCATATTTCAAGGAGTTTTCTTTGGGCTTTTTATGGCAATCGGCTTCCCATATCTTTTTGGGAAATTGGCCAATGGTTTGGGAAACAGTATCTCCCCTGTCTTAGATCCCGATGAGGAAATAGAAACGGAAGGTCCTGCGAATTTATTCAGAGGAATGGAAGGTGTAGGAGGGAAGCTTTTCCTGACGAATCAGAAGTTGATTTTCAAATCCCACTCACTAAATATTAATACAGGCCAGTCAGATATTTCTTATAAAACAATTGCTGATTTTCAATCAAGAAAAACCAGCAAATTGATAAATAATGGGCTGCGGATAACTACTCTCGATGGAGTTAACTATGATTTTGTGGTCAATGATCGGGAAATCTGGATGGAGAAATTGCAAGAGAAGCTGAAGAGAGATTCCTAGAAGTTGCAGCTGCTTTTACCCCTCTTTTATTAACAGGTTGACCTGATAGTGTGATCAGGGAGACTCCATCGTACATCAGTCATCCGGCAATCTAGCCACTTTCCTCATTTACGATCCTATCCTCCTAGTCTTTCAACTCATACCATTCAATACCGGTAAGTGGAGTTCTACGACCATTGGATTCTCCGGGGGCATAATTTTCTGCTAAATAATCAAGAATTTTTGATTCATTCTCGCCAAGATCCCAAAGCCCTTGGGTCTCCTGCATCCATAGAATCTTGGAGTGCCATCCCTCACGCGTAAATCGATTTTGTAGAATCAGCGCACTGGAGTGACATACGGTACAGCTTCCTTTGACTATTTCCAATCCTTCTCCTGCGATCAGTCCCGTCTCCACATCCTTTCCATCTACTATTTGATCGGTAGATTGTGTTTTACTTTCGGGAAGCTGGGAAGAAATCTCCGACGGATCAGTGCTCTGTAAAGCTGAAATTTCTGGTTGGAAAACTACTAAAAGTACCACTCCCACAACCAGCATCACTATTCCCACCAGCCCTGCAACCGACTTGAAAAGACTATCGAAAAACTGTAGGTTTTCCTTTTGGGAAGGTGAGTGTTTATTATCAGGTAGTTTGTTCATATGGTTAGCTTACTTTCACCGCGATTCTATGACAGGCATTGTTTAGATAACCTTTCGGATTCCATCCTGGAATTACCATTGGCTGAGAGATTCCTTGAGCATCGGTAGCTTTTGCCCAGACCTCATAATATCCAGCCTGTGGAAAGCTCAAGTCAATGGACCACTGTTGCCAGGCAAGTCGATTTGCAGGTTTTTTCAAGTTACATTTTTGCCAAGTAGCGCCAAAATCAGTGGTCACCTGCATCTCTCTAACTTCGAGATCGCCAGCCCATGCATGTCCCTGCACCGTCAGTTTTTTGGATTTGTCAAACATCGCCCCAGATTTTGGGTAAGTAATGAGTGATTTGACAGGCATGGATTCGATGATTTTCATGTCTTCCTCCGGCACTTTGTCTCCCGGAGCTACAGGATATTTTGGAACACGATAGGCATCACCCATCATTTTCTCACCGTCATGCACCTTATTTCTCACTACTATTTTGTGAAGCCATTTGCCAGAAACTGATGCAGGCCAGCCTCCGCAAACTAGTCGAAGGGGATAGCCGTGTGTGAGTGGAATGTCTTTTCCATTTAGTTGAAAAGCCAGCAGGGTTTCATCTTCCAGAGCTTTCGCCATCGGCGCACCACGGGAAATCACCACCTTATTAGGATCGCCATTCAGATGCTTGTCTTTGCCGTAATACCCTATATAAACTGCGTCGGACTTGATTCCCACATCAGCCAAAACGTCTTTTAATCTTATCCCAGTCCATTCTGAACAGTAGACTGCACCTTCTTCCCATTGATTCCCAGATGCTGGAGGATAAAAGCCAGCTCGGCCATTTCCACCACATTCGAGAACGAGTTGGTAAGTGTAGGGCTTGAATTTCTTTTTGAGCTCATTCAAGGTGTAAGTTTTTTCCTTCGAAACAGATTCTCCGCCTATAGTAAGCGTCCAGCTATTGACATCGATGTCCTCTGGTATCAGCCCATTATTTCTAATGAAAATGCTGGCGAAAGGAGTGACCGCATCATTCAATAGATGTGGTGTCGGCTCTACGTTCCAGGGCTTTTCATTTCTGATTATCATCCCTTCACTTTTGCCTTTCATCGGGTTAAAATTTGCCGGAAGCATAACAGGAATGTAATCTCGTGGCATGGTGGCGGCATGAACTATATCTGCTCCAAGTACGATAGACATTGCTGCAAGTGTACTTTTTTGTAAAAAAGTTCTCCTGTTCTGGAAACTGTTAGGCTTCTGATATGGGCTGTTCAGGTCAGTTTTTGACATGGAAATGTTGAGTTGAAGATTGACTAGGGGTAAAATTATAAATCTTAAGTACTAATGAGCTATGGTTAGAGAACCATTTCCTAGTAGATTCTATTTAAATGAACTGATTTAACCTTTGTTAATTCTTCTCTAGGTCAATTCACGCCAGTATTAGTTAATTGCGCTATTAAAAAATAGTATCTCATTACCCTATGCTAAGGATTGCCCACCAACGAACAAAAACGTCCGCTTGATTTTTAGAAAAGAGTACACTTTGGCTGTAATAGATCTGTTTTGCCAGTTTTTTAATGGCACAGAAATTTGATAGTAAGGGTAAGATTTGTTTGGAGGTTTAATTGCATTTCAAAATTGAGTGCTGACTGGCAGAGGTTTCGTCATGGTGCGGAGTAGGTACAGCCTGCCCCGTACTATTGTCGGGGACGACAAAGCAATCTGGCTGTTATTTCGGGACAGATTGCTTCGTTCCTCGCAATGACGAATAATGTTAACCTTCCAATTTTATAATCTCCCAATTTTTCAATTCAGAAAAAATGCTAAAAAACTACTTTAAAATTGCCTGGAGAAACCTCCGTAGAAATAAGCTAAGAACCAGCATTCACATCCTAGGTTTGTCAATAGGAATAGCGATTTGTTTTTTGATTTTCAATGTGGTGACACATTCGTATAGTTTTGATCAGTTTCATCCGGACAAGGAGAGAATTTACCGGATAAATACCCTGACAGATTGGGGTGATGGCGAGAGTTTTCCTAATTCTGGAACTCCGGGGCCGCTTGGTGAAATCATCCAGTATGAAATCTCAGGGATTGAAGAAAAGGGCAAACTCTATACGATGTATGAAACTTTGGTAGTTCTGCCGAATACTGACAAAGTATTTGGAAGGTCTAATAAGGTTACATTTGCCGACCCTGGTTTTTTTGAAATTTTCCCGAGAGAATGGCTTGCTGGCAATCCGGAAACAGCCTTGATTCAGCCAGAATCATTGGTGATTACAGAAGAGAGTTTGCATAAATATTTCCCAGGATCTGACCCTTCAGACGTGCTGGGGCAGGAATTGATGTTTGTAGATTCGGATTCTATCTATGCAAAAATCACTGGAGTCATCGCTGGGTATACTGATAACACAGACTTTATTTTCCAGGATTTTATTTCCTATAGTACAATCCGAACCCCAGAGCAACTTGACTGGTATGGACTTCATGCCTGGACGTCAGTTAATTCGAGCAGCCAGCTTTTCGTCAAACTTGCGAAGGGAGTAACGCCTGAATCGGTAGATGAAGCATTTAAGCCGTTGGTCACCAAAAACACGGAAGCTGGAGATGATGGAGAATACGGGACTAGTTTCTTCGTAGAGCCTTTGGCAGAGATGCATTTTGTGCCAAATTATGGCAATAGCGGTGTTTCCAAAACCTTCTTAAATGGGTTGATCTATATAGGATTACTGATTCTGGTGTTGGCTACCTTGAATTTTGTAAATCTAGAAACTGCCCAAGCCATCAGCCGATCCAAGGAAGTTGGGATCAGAAAAACCATCGGAGGTACTAGGTTTCAATTGATCACTCAGTTCCTAGCGGAGACTTTTTTGATCGTTTTATGCAGTACCATCCTAGCCCTTGGGCTGGTAGAAGGCATCAAAATACTTTTTGAAAGTTACTTGCCTGAGGATTTTAGAATCGATTATTTCTCGGGTTTCAACTTACTTTTTTATGCAGCTTTTCCGCTCTTGTTGTCGATGGTGACCGGTATTTATCCAGCATTGATACTTTCCAACTATGATCCGCAACGAGCATTAAAGGGAGATTTGATCAGAAATGGGAAGTTTTCTCTGGGCGTATTTCTCAGAAAAAATCTTACGGTTATTCAATTGTCTTCTTCTATTGCCTTTATCATCCTGGTTTTGGTGTTGAACTATCAACTGAAATATGTGACTAGCCAGCCTTTGGGTTTTGAAAAGGAAGCGGTGATGTATGCTCGACTTCCTTTCATGTCGGGTCCGGATAAAATGTTGCAGCTTCAGGAGCGCTACAATCAAGAGGCAATGGTACAGAGTGCAAGTCTAAGTGGTAGTCTGGTGTCGTCCACAAGTCTTTGGACCTCAGATGCGAAGGTGCCAGTGGATACTACGGAAATACAGCTCTATATACAAGTGATGAATGTGGACTCGGCTTTTGTGCGGGTAAATGGAATACCATTACTGGCAGGATCGGATAAAATAAGTAGAGCCGAAGACATATTGGTCAACGCTCAATTTGTGAAGGAAGCAGGATTTGCAAGTGCTGGGGATGCCATCGGTGCAGAAATAAGCTACAGTGAAGAGCAAGTGCGGATTATTGGAGTGGTTGGGGACTTTCACTCTAGAAGTCTTCGGGAAGAAATCCGCCCTTTGTTGTTTACATACAATCCAGCCTATTTTCAATCGGTAAATGTGAAGCTTAATTCTGATCAAAATCTAGCAGCAGCTAAGGAGCGTCTGGAGCAGATTTACCTCACGGTTTATCCTTATGAATCCGCCTCATTCAACTTTTTGGATACTCAAATAGATCAATTTTATCAGGAAGACATGAAAATCAAAAATGTGTTGGGCTTCGCCTGCGCACTTGCACTAGTGATTTCCTGTCTGGGATTATTTGGCCTTTCCAGTTTCACTATTGCGCAGCGTACCAAAGAGATCAGTATCAGAAAAGTGCTGGGTGCTACGCTACAACAGATTTTACTCCTCATTTCCAAAGAGTATATGATTTTGGTAGGTGTGTCCTTTCTTATCGCAGTTTTCCCGGCCTATTATTTCTTGAATAATTGGTTGAATAGCTTCAAAACGCAAGTAGAGATGCCATATTTAATATTTGCAGCAGCGGGCCTGGGCGTGATGGCTATTTGCCTATTGATAGTTGGGATACATTCCTATGTCGCTTCGCAAACTAATCCTGCTAAAGTGCTGAAGAGCGAGTAGTAACCTTTGGGGTCTTTGGATAAAGATCTCTCGCCAAGGCGTGGCGGCGCAACGTTTTTTGCGAAAAATATAACCGTTGAGGTTGTTGTCAATTATTTCTGGTAAGGCCGGCCTTCATAGAAAGGAGCACCGTTGGTGCGGATCATTTTCTAGCCCCAGGTTTCACATTGGTGAAATGAAAAAGAATACCGTTTTAGGGTTTTGGCCCGAGCGATTTCAATTGGGAAGATGGCTGTTCACTAAAACGAGGGGAGGTACAGATTACAAATCCAAGTTCGACCGCCTTCGGGGTCGTGGGGTGATAATGGTGGTATCGTGTCCATGGGTTGCACCCATGGCTAATCGGGTAGGAAGCGGCTTTCACCGCTGTCCCCCCACACCCCACACCACCCGGCATACGGCTATCGTACCAAGGCGGTTTCTATAGATTAGAACCTGTTCATGCGTGGACGGATTGAGTGAAGCCCTTGTTGGGCGAACCAGTGATTACCCATAGCCTTTGCTACTGCAACCTTCGAAGACATTTTCCACCAGCCCTGGGAGTACATAACCACATTCCAGCAGGAG
>Ga0105055_10005442_pt1 | contig 17977 bp, 5 predicted proteins | sample BON03_FD_78090 | JGI IMG/M metagenome (GOLD analysis project Ga0105055, IMG submission 78090) | Freshwater microbial communities from Lake Bonney liftoff mats and glacier meltwater in Antarctica - BON-03 | ecosystem: Environmental > Aquatic > Freshwater > Ice > Glacier meltwater | place: Lake...
ATGTTCTTCTGGAGCAACACGAAGCTCATTGTAGAAGGTATGATGCCAGATCTTTTCCATATCATCCCAGTTGGTAACAATACCGTGTTCGATAGGGTACTTAAGAGTAAGTACACCTCTCTTGGATTGAGCTTCATCTCCAACGTATGCGTCTTTTTGGTCCATTCCTACCATGATACCCGGGTGTTTTGGGCGTCCAACAATCGAAGGGAAGACAGCACGTGGAGCATCATCTCCTGCAAATCCTGCCTTGCACATTCCGGATCCGTTGTCCACTACGAGTGCTTGTACTTCATCGTCAGCCATGTTGATTATTTGTTTTGTTATTGAAAGTTTCTGTTTTGCTTCTGGTGTGCATTTTTCCCCACCTTCCGTGTGCACTTTTCACGGTAATGCACCGTAAAGTATCAAATTAAAATGTAGGATTTTCCAATGGTATATCGTTAAAAAATGTTTTGGGTCATTAGTCATTACACATTCCTTCTTTGATTTTCTTTTTCCTGAGTACAGATTGTATGAGGCGCACACTTTTATTAATACTGATTTCTTCCCCCTCCCAACTTAGTTACAATAGTTACAATTGTACGAGTAGTGTGTAAACTTGGATGTGTGCAATTATATATATTTTTTTGGTCACACCTTCAGGTGTTCAATTGCGGGGGACTTTTTAGAAAGAATTCTTTTTTCTAGAAGCAAAAACAGAAGCAAATCTTGTGTGCATTATGTCAACAGAATCGGACACGCTAGCTGCTCAGAGAACAGACTACTATAGCAAATGGGACAAGTTCACCAAAGAAGAGGTTGAAGCAGTAGAGCAGCAAGACAAGACTGAAGCAGATGAAGCTTCACAGAAGTTGGGCTTAAACAGTGACGCCCCCAAGAGTGAAGTAGAAAAGAAAGATTTGGAGAAGAGGCAGGCTCTGAGAGAGGCGAAACAGCTGTGGAAAGAAAAAGAGTTGTCGGAGCAGATGGTCAAGAAGATCATTGGTGATGGCGATGATGGTGAGAATTTGGTAGTAGATGAAGTACTCCTGGAAGGTAAAAGTGTTGTCTTCATCCAGAACAGCAAAAACAGTTGTTATAGACTACCATCGAATCTTACTTACCGTTTAACGAAGGTGTTTATCGAAAATTGCGAAAATTGCACTATTGACATCGAATGTATGTGCATTACCCAGCATTTGGAGATATCTCATTCGGAAAATCTTACGATTAATATCCGTGTCGAGACCAAAGTGGTACAGTTGGATTTATGCACGAATATAACACTCAACTACGACCCAGCTGTATTTCATGAAAAAGAAGACAAGATTTACACCGCAGGGGTATCCAATTCTACTTTTAACGTGGTTAGGAAAAGCGGCAAGACGTTTACAGTCAAGGTTGATTATAAGGAACTTGGTGCCGAAATTGTTGGCGATAAGCCGCTGGAAGAGTTTCAATTTGTGTCCCATTTTTACAAGGAAGAATTTTTGACAGAAAGAATTTACCGTAGTAAGGGTAATCTTCCGTTAACCAACAGGGAGATTGTGGAGGCTGAAGCTGCAGGGAATGGAGATGGTCTTCAAAGTCAGGAACGTGCGGCAGAGTTGAAGAAAATAGGTGGTAATGAGGCGTTCCAAGAAGGAAATTATCACCAAGCCGCTGTGTTTTACACTGAAAGCATTGATCTGGCTCCGGCAGGAAGTAAACTTATTCCTATATGTTATGCCAACAGAGCACAGTGCTATTTAAAGACTGGTCATCTTTACGAGGCTCTTATTGATTCTGATGAGTGCATCACTGTTGATCCTTCCTATGTGAAAGGGCACTTTAGGAGGGGAATGGCGTTACATGCTTTGAAAAGATACCCCGAAGCTATTATGAGTCTCTCCCATGCTAGTGATATGGAACCGAAGAATGAACAGATAAAACAAGCTCTCGGTTTTGCTCATTTAAAACACCGCAAGTCTATGGCGGCCTAAATTTTAAGTTTGTTTAATTAAATTATGCTAGGTATTACTAAATTCTGCATTTGAAAAAAGTTGTATTTCCTCAGGTGAAAACCAGAATTGGATTGTCGCATGAGGTCTCAAGAGTGATATTTTCGTTAAACAATGAAGTGAAGGAAAATCAGCAATGTTCTATGTGGGAAGGGTGTGACTACAGATTAACTTGGCGTCCCGGTTTTGTTTTTGAACACACTGATCGTTTTATCGGTTCAATGAATGGTTAACTTCGCACTTTCGGCTTTGATCCTTCCAATGTTTGTGCGTATTCTGTTGTCGAAGGATTGGCTTGGATGAAGCAGCAGGGGAAGTCTACTAAGAGGAGTTTGGTGGGTATTTACTTGTATGAAATGTTTAAACGCCGTATCGAGAACTGGTGGCCCTGTGAGGAATTTTTTTGCCTTGAATTCATATTTGCAAGATTCCTTGTCGCAAAGACAGTTCTTCAGGTTGCTTAAGGAAATGCCGATGGCGAGTTTTAATATGGGGTGTGACTTCGCATACATTAGTGCCCATTGGGAAGCCAACGAGTCAGGCATAGATGTAGATACCATAGAAACACCAAGAGGAATTATCTCTTTTAGTGGTTTCAATAATTCCGAATCAATATCCAAATACACCCCGCCGAATTTGTACACTACGAGATACCTCCAAATGTCAGCTCTCATTGCTCCTATTCCTACAGCATTAAAGAGCGCAAAACTCAGTGAATCATTGAACTGTTGGCTAACTAATTGATCAACTTCCTCATCGTCGTATATAAAAACATGGTATTCTGGGTTCAAAATAATTGCATTTGCAATATTCTGGCAAGTTGCTTGCCGCAATCGGCGGGATTTCACGGTGTAGAACAGATTTCGCGGAATTAAAGGAATACCGGTCGAGATTGCGACTGGAAAGACGTGATGAGGAACCAATGTTTCCCCGGTGCAGTTGAATGGAGGTTTACGAGGAGCCTTCTCTGGAATTTTAATGGCCGATAATGAATATTCACCTTGGAAAGCACGAAACTGTCGAATCGGTGAAAATTTGCCGAGTGACATCAATTGAGGAGGATAATTGAAGGCGATTCCTACGCATGTTAGAATGACAAGTAGTATAAGTAGACCGATGTTGCCTCTCATTCAAGCTAATTTACACAGTAGCCTAGTATCTAGAATCCCAATTTCCGGGGAACTAGTACAAATCAGTCGCATAGAGATTAGCATAAGTAGTTCAAAAACTCCTATTAGAACTTTTAGTGACCTACCGAAAACTCCCGTATTTCCTATTTAGTGGTTATTCAGATGTACGTTCTAATTTACTTTTAAAATCTTTTCGGATTTACCTCGCATACCAGCAGTATTCATGCTTTCCTGGCCTTTCATTTTTAAACTACAACAAAAATCGATTTTTTTTAAAACTACTAGTAGTGGATAAAAGCCATCAAATGCTAATTTCTTAATAAACAAGAGTATCTTGTTGAAAGAAAAGAGCCTGATGGCGATCCGTGACGTAATCAGAAGCAAGAACATTATGTGGAATCACTGAATTCGCATTATATTTCTCCTGATGTAATTTATAAATTTAAAATGGAACAACAGCTAGTCCATGTACTAATAAATATAGAAAACGTATTATGACGTAGGATGACGATGGGGTCCCCGCACAGAATGATTTCGGCGAAAACACTGAACTTGCGGGGGGCTTTGATTATAGAAGACACTCATTAGGATTGATGGCCTCATACTTCGTGAAAAGGTCGATCCTCAATGTAGTTTCTAAATACATCCATGATGATTTCAAGTTGGATATTAATCTGTTCAGCAGTGGAAACACTGTGGAGTTAGAAAATGTGCGACTGCGAGATGATTGTATTCCGAGTTCGCTGCCAGTAAAATTGGTATGCGGTCACCTGGGCCGGGTTGTTGTGCAGCTTCCTTTGTTCCATCTCTCTTCTAAACCAACTCATGTGTATGCGGATGAAGTTTCTATTGTATTGGTGTTGAAGGAAGAGAACGATGTGTCAAGGGAAGATCTTTTTGAAAGGCTTGTGACTCTAAAGACCAGGGTAAGACTTTCAGTCGAGCGCATGTTCAGAGAAAGTGCACAAGTAGGATTCGATGATGATTCAGAATCTAATGGCGAGGAAGAACAAGACGATGAGGACAACAAGTCTTTTGAATTCCCCAAACTTCCTCATTTTGTCAGGAATCTTCTCAAGAACTTTCGTGTTCATGTAGGGAACATTCACATCCGCTTTGAATTGTATACAAAACCCGTAGAATCATTTTGCCTCAAGGGGAAGACGTACAACGCCTCGCCTAGATGCAACGCTATTGGGATGTGTCTACAAGACTTTGAGCTTGACAATCTCGGGGATGTTTTGCGCTATTTGAAATCCAGTGATCCTTTTGTGAATGCACCAGATGACGAAGCATCCAAGTTTTTCAGAATATCCAGACTTGGGTGCTACATTGATGTTGATGCGCCACGAACAATGTGTCCAGCAGATGCGATTGGAGATAAATCACGATCTAGAATGCTTCCTAATCCACTGGTGTCTTATGAAAACCACACTTGGGTAATAGAACCACTTACGTTGGTTATCCGGCTTCATGTGGATTCTTGGTTTCCTTCGCGAGGGCAAGTTTGGCGACCTGTTGTGTACATCCGTGCTTTACTGTCAGGACTTAAACTCAATGTGCATCCGGCCACATTTCAAGTACTCTTAACCACTGCAAAAGAGTTAAAAAACTGGCATGCAAAATTAGACCATAAAGTTTTGCTACTCGATGCCCAAAACTCCAAGACGACCATGAGTGTCTCTGAGCATGCACAAAGGTGCGACTTATACGCAGCGCATTATCTCAAGACGTTGGGCTTGATGGCGGATCCACATAGCAAACCGAAATACAAATTACGAGCTATCAAATTATTGCAAGTGCTAGAAAAGTCAGTTCATATCGAAGACCTAGTTACATTATGGCCCAAGATGCTAAGCGAGTTGAAAACCAATACAGGAGCTTTTGTTTCCACTGCCAAGCGCCATATAGGTCATCGAATTGTAGAGAAAGGTGAAAAAATGCATAAACCCCACGAGAATGTGGAAAACCAAAGCAGTATTATGAGTACTACGACCAGTCCCAGCGTGTCAAGGGAGAATTTCATAAGGATGTTGACTGTATCTCAGATCTATGACGGGAAGCAAGAAGAAACCAGTGAAGATGACACAGATACTGGAATTCTTTCAAGCATGATTCAACCTAAATTTGATATCACCCTTTCCATCGATAACATAGTAGGTCATGTTTCTACGTCCCGCCAGAGTGCCAGTATGTTCTTATTCAACATGGAGAAAACGTACATTGGCTTGAGAAACTTTGAGAAGTCCAGCACGAGTCCTTTAGTTGTATCTGCCTCGTTTGTATTGTTTCGTGTTTTGGAGGCGCGTGGCCTGGGTGATCATGGTATCGGAAGCCCGTACGTGATTATGTCGCATACACAAACGTTTCGTACGAAACATAGTGCACCTACCGGCAAGAACCCTGTGTGGAATGAAGCATTCCTATTGGATCCATGGGAAGGCAAAAAAGATTTCTTGATCACTTTATGGATTAAAAAGGATATTGGGAAGGATGTGATGGCAGGACAGTGCTCGTATGCCTGTCGCTATGAAGACATGGCCAATGCCGACATTCATGATTGGCTGTCGTTAGGCCCTGGTAACGGTTTCTTGAGAGTGGCTGTAGCGAGGTCGTCATTACATTCGTTGCCACGAGGTCGGTTTGAAACAAATCGAAATCTTGAAAGAGCGAAGTGGCCGAATCGCAATCCAATTACTGTCGAAATGTATCTAGGCGACATAGTTGTCAAGTCAGGCGCTACGAACAGCAACTCAAAGAAACCTACATATGTCAACATTGTCCACTTGGAAGCCGGATCCCATGTATTCCTTTTCTTACACCAAAAGGAATTTAGTCGGTTTTTGGCCTACAACATGGTCAATCCAGTTCAAAAATGTGACCCATTTCATTCGAATCTTTTTTTGGAATTAGCTGCTTGTCATATTTTAGTATCGAGATGGCAAATATTGTTCATGCTATCTTCCTTTTCTGATTCGTATATTGCGCCATTGTATCAAATGTTAACCGAATGTGAAAAAGATGAATTCGGTGAATACATTGAACAAATAAGAGAAAGGTCGACCGGTTCGTTGACAAACATGTTTGTAGAAATGGGTGTTCTTGAAGCAGGGAAACTACCAACGCATCTTGGTGCTTTTCATCTTGTAACAGACACAGCATTGCCTGTGATCCTCGTTTGTAATATTAGGCTGTGTCAAATCGATGTTGGGTTTACTTGGGGATCTGGATCAGGAGAGATCACCCAAGATGCTGGTCGCGTGGGACAGACTGATCATATTGTATCTCATGTGGTCCTAACTAACGCCAATGTGTTCGTTGGCTCGCATGTAGTAGACCCTAGTAACGAGAATGTGTCTGGGTTTAGAATCGAACTGTGCGTAGGCTCCATTGGGATTATTGATGATAGTGCACCACATCGGCCTGTTGTGTATGCACATGGTCACAGAAACACCGATTTCATATCACAGGGTAGCAATGACAACCCTCCGATACTGAAGGTGAAGATATTCTTGCCTTTCTTTTGGGCTTTTCACCTGAATTTTAATGATCGTAGAGCCAAAGCTATACCAGAACGAGTGAACAGTGATTTGAAGATCGATGTTAGTTTTGAGCGTCTGGTCGTCGAAGCCCCGGCGATATTCTTTGTGATTCTTCCTATCATTGGTGGAATCATGCCTCTTACCAAACTCATCACTATTCCGCCGCTTCCAAGTATAGCAATCAACTCTATAGTGTTAAATGTGTTTTTGAAAGATTTTAGATGTGTAGCTATGGAGACATTAGATCCACAATATGGTTCGAGAGCCATTGCTATGAAATTTTCATTGCATTCAGGGTTTCAATCGTTCGCTCATCAGGTGAATGATGTGCTCATTGCTGATTTATCGTTCGATATTGGGGTGTGTACCCTCTTGGAAGGTCGCGCTAAGGACCAAATTAGTGCGACGAAGAAATTGAATTCATGCCACTTCAATAAGGAGTTTGAATCAGTGGCACATGCTTGCGCGAGTCATTTTAGGAAAAACACGCGGCCATTTTGGAAGGAGACACATAAAATTCTTGTTGATTTCTCTCTGGATTGTGAACTTGATATTAAGAGTGGTGCGAAACCTTCTCATGCAAAAATTTCTTTTTCTGTGGCTGCAAAGCCGTTTGAAGTATTCCTGTGGTTAGACGACCTTGCAATTATCTTTCGAATATTGACTAGTTTTTTGAATGATGCAGTGTATTTGACAGATTCTTTCACTGATATGGTTGGTTTTGAGTTACCTGTTTTCGCGTGGACCACCGTGCCGTCGGAAGACTTGGAAAACGATGAAGATCTAACTCAGAATTCTGTTCTTAGAAGCTACGTGTCGTCAGAGGTAAAGTCTTCTATCAATGACCGAGTGAGAGCTCGATCCGCAGCATTGCTCTCCTCTGTTCAACTGCCATTGACTTTGCAAGATATTCTGCTGCTTGATTACCGAGTGTCTTCCTTTGACCATATTGAATACGGTATTGCGGACGATCCCAAAGTTGATCTGCGCCTTATCATTGGTCACTCGGATTTTCCACTGTGTAGAATGCATTCTGCATTGGATTGGAGATTCTCCAAGAATGTTCTGGAAGTCGATATTGACATGGATGTTTGGTATTATAATCGCAAGTTTTCAGATTGGGAGCCTATCGTGGAGCCTTGGGAGTCCAAACTACAGGTTGTATTTGAGAGTGACGAAGGCGAATTCCTGTCTTTGAAAGGAGTTTCGTTTTCCTCCGACGAGATCCTGGAGGTTGATTTGACACAGCTAGTAATGAAAGAATTTATGATGTTTGCGCTTGAAGGGACCCGTATGCTTGATCACACAGACGTTTTCCATAGTTCTACGTTCTATCCCCGCATCGATCAGCCTGTGTATAAGCAAGTTCAACAATATGAACTTTGCAATTTCACCGGTGAGTCTATCTTGTTTCAAATTAAGTGGGCGCCGGTGAAGGTGATGTTTTCAGAAGCGGAACAAAGGGATGATCAGCTGAATTGTGAAACTTCCTGGTCGTTAGCAGGCGATTTTTCTAGTCTCGGCGTCAATGAAGTTTGCGACATTGAATTCGATGAGGAGTCCCTGAGAACCTCCAGTGACAATGCTGGGCGGTTATATATTAAAATATGTTTTGAGAGATATGATCAAAGCTGTGAGGCGTATTTAATACGAGTAGATCGCATTGGGGATTTCGCAATTGCTCTTGGGAACGGAATTATATTGCGCATATCTATTGGGACGAAGGATGGATACCGTAAGAGTGTGATGCTGTTGTCAGCAGTGTCCTTAGTGAATCACACCAAGGAGGATCTTGTCCTCTCGCGTGATCAAGGAACTTCAATGCCGTCTCTTCATCAGGTACTCAGTGTCAACTCTACCTTGTTCGTGCCTGTTGCGATGACTGACTCCAAACTATCTTTTAAATATCTAGTCCATTCCAAGCAAGATTTTGCATACACACAAAACGGCGAGACTAGATTCTACAACACCTGTCCGGAAACAAGTGAGAACATTCTAGATTTGTCATTGGACAAAATGCCTAGTGTTGGGGAGTCTGCTGAATGGATTGGTATTTTGAGTAGTAAAAATATGTTGTGTGCAGTACAAGCTAGTATTCTGGATTTGAATTCGATGGCCTTTAACAACTACCACGAGACTGGAGGTGACACGGAGTTGGTGTCAGCGGGAAGAAAAGCAGTTAAAGCATTGCGTCCAAAATGGTCTCGAAAATTGAAGGAGATGGACGAAGCCAAGAGCAGCATGCTAAAATGGAAAGCCTCGTGTATGCGTGCAATTCAAGTGGTGCTCAAACCATTGCTAAGTTTTGATAATGCATTGCCTGTGCCACTGTTGATCTTACCAGTCAAGTTCGACGGCAGCCTCGGTCATGCTGAAGGAATTGCAGCCGGTGCAAACCTGGTACTGCATGATCGCAATGCCAATGCAATCCAGCTCAAAATTCCTTCTGAAGATAGTGAGTGGAGTGTTCCCATTCCTATCTTTATAATGGCGAATCCCAAACTGCGAGCACTCCTTCTGCGTGCAGATCCCCGTTACACTGATTTCATGTCTACTGCTGTTGAGGAGAATGTGGCTTTTTCAAAATCTACTTTCTTATCTCTGTATGGTGGACACCTTCACGAGTTCTCAAAAATGGAGGCAATGCGAGAGACGGATAATCATTTGGAAGCCATGACTGACTTGTTGCAGCAAATGAACAGAGTGCCACTGGCTAGGCGTATCAATAGCATCAATGCTGCATCATATTGTATGCCCACGGACCACTGGATGTCTGCCAGAGTCATTGCAGTGTCGCAATTAGAAGTAAATTCTGGAACCACTCGTAAGAGGAGAGTTACGCTGATGTTTCGCAATAGAATACTAGGAACACACCCAGTAGCTGGGTTGTTCACAAAATCAAGTTTAATTGCACTGTTCGAGCAAACGCTGAGTTTTATGTTTCCATTTTCTAGCTGCAGCAAATCGCTTATAAACAAGTGGCTGTATATACAGTATGTGGAAGTCCACGAAGCGTCGCCTTCAAGAGTCATCGGAGCAGGTAAAATCGACTTGAGTCATTTGATGTTTGATTTTTATACTCGTGGGGGCAGCGGCATCGTTCGTAGAATATGTCGTGAAGTGACATTGTATGCGCTGAACGGCAACCATCTCGATGAGTCACGCATTATCGGCACCATGGATTTTGATATTCGACTGCTGCCCAATACAGGCAACCTTGAAAAGAAAGCAACCCCTTCAAAAGAAGAAATGAACGACCAATCCATTGGAGATATCCGCAATTATCTGTCTGATAATGAACCAGGTAAAACCGATCACGATGAGTTTGAAATTGTATCTGCCTTATCTGATCGTGAAGAATTTGAAGATTCTTCTGGAGATGAAGAAATTTTTGTCGATGAAGGTTCTAAAGTTGCCAGGGAACGTTGGTCAAAACTTCGAGTAACAGCCAAATTACTGGCCAAGGCACCGTTGCCCGAGTTGTTGGAGCAAGAGGAGGAAAACTTTACTGTTACCTACACGGATTCTATGCTAGCCACTGGTCACCTTGTAGCCGAGATCAAATCCTTCGATTTGTGGAGGACAGTTGCTAGAATTCATGACAGTTGCAAACTTCCATGCTATTTAAATTATGAATTCACTTCCGATTGTAGTGAATCTGGATTCAAAGTAACATGGTCGCCCCAGAGATGGATAGTTAACGAAACTTCAATGCCTCTGATTATTCAACAGGTTGATGGTGGTCAACTTGGAGTTCAAATGGTTCCTCCAACGAGAGTGAGTCTTTTCAATGATCTCGTTACACATGGCCGTCTTGCTTTTAAGGAGCCAAGTTCGAAAAATATCTCCAGTGTGAATTTGATAGCCCCCGCCGAAACCACAGCATCCATTGACTTTAATTTCAAGGGCGAGGAGGGGGGCAGGGCTGTGGCATGGCAAGAGAGCTTTTCCTTGACAGAGAAACAATCGAAAGTAACAAATGTGAATGGCCTCACAATAAGCCATCAAATATACATGGCTAATCGAACACAATACTCCATTGAGGTGAAACAAGTTGAATCAAGACGAAGGCTGGGCAAGATGCAGCTCGAACCGTTTCTTGACACTTTTCTACCCTACCAGTTCAAAGCGTCAGAATTCCAATTCAGGTTGCGAAGACAGCATAAAGGAGAGAACGAGATGTCTTCTGATTGGTCTGGAGTGATCAATTTAAAATCCAGCTCATTCTCGAGCAAGCATTCCAACGTCCCAGTCGCAGTATATGATACTGATGGGGACTTTGTGGATTGCATTCAAGTCGAAGTCTATTTCAGCAGAGAAACCACTCATAAAGGAATCGTGACTTCCCTGTTGACAAGCTCACAAGTGAGAACATGTTTGATTCGATTTCGACCTGATGACCCCCCTACTTATATCATCACTAATAATTCTGGTCGTGTATTGATTGTGGATCAACTTGAGAGCGGAGAAAATTCCAGTTTCGAATTAACTGTGCAGCCAAAGGACCGTAATTTGTTCGGCTGGGCGCTTCCATCTGATGACCACAAACGAATTCGTGTGAAAATGATTCTTAAACCAGAAGAGAAAGCGTCAGCTAAATCCACTGAAGATTTGAATTTGACATTTGATATGGAGAAAGTAGGCAAAACGAAGACTGTTGGTATTGGAGAGTATCGTATATATGCCAAGGTTGAGATTTCTCACAGTACTCGACAGCTGGTTGTGACTTGTGAGAAGAGTGATGTCATGAATGATTCGGTGCTTCTTATTCAGGACCCGAAAAGCATGGGAAACATGGGAAACATCGACGACCCATTATCGACAGCGCAATTCGTGGTCTGCGTGCGCGTCTTACAACTTCGGAAAGTGGTTGAGGATATCGTGGCTCTCCCATTCGTCCGAATTCGATGTGGCGGGGAAGAGAAATTGACCAACCAAGGAACTAAAGACGAAAATAATGTCGTTAGCTGGTCTGATGCACCGATTTACTTTCAGTTCGACGTGGTCAAGCCTCGGTACATTGACTTTGATGTTATAACCCCAGTTACGGATACTCAAGGAGCGGTTAGTGATGGTATTGTTGGAAAATACAGGATCGAAATTTACGATCGATTTGAAGAAGAGGAGGGAATTCATCGCATCCCAACTCAGATAGTGCGACTAAGGAATGGATCTCTGCCCTCGTTTCGAAAAGTTGAGCTTCAATTTGAAACATATCTTATCACAGGTCCCACGGGACGAAATGCTGATGCTCGAAGCTCCCATGTTGTTCGACTGTCGCTCCCGGGTTTGGGGATATCCATAATCAATGAAAGGAAGAAACAGGAAGATTTGTATTGCCGGGTCTCTGGCATAGGAATCCATTTGAAATGGATGGAAGGGCGTTTGAATGCGGGACGTTTGAACGCTACAATGCGCATTCGCAAGATTCAGATTGATAATTACCAACCTCATGTTCAGGATCGTGTTTGCATCGTCCCATTAGAATCGGATGTTCCTGTGCTAGAGATTAATGCAATAGTGAACCAAGCCAACATTTATCTACTTGGAATAGAATCACTGCAAGTACTTGTGCAAAGTTTCATGTTGAAGATCGATGAAAATTTCTTGGACGCCGTATTTGGACTGGTGCATCCAATCCTGGCGCATATGGAGGATGTGACTTCTGGTGTCACCAAGGCACTTCGTCTTGTGTATGGAGGATTTGAAGGCAAGCGCACGGTACGATATCCAATGGAGGAGGATTTGCTCACTGGAGAGACCTATTTCATTGTGTCTGACACTCGACAAGATGTAGTCTCGCATTCCGTGGAACATTCCAAGGAAGTTTTGCGGCCTTCTGTTCAGAGGGAGATTCCTTCCAGGATATTCAAAGTATATCTGAAAGAAGCACATATTTATCCAGTCCACGTGATTGTATCTTTCTTCTTCAACATGGGCGAGGGTGGTACTCTGGGTCAATATCAAAAAGGGGTTTGGTTCAAAGGGGTGATATCCGGTCTTAGTAAGTGGAGCGAAGTTTCGTTCAGAATATCAGAGTACCATGATAACGATTCCTACGGTACTATCTCCCAGGTGACTAAGGAGTTACGCCGCAAGCTTATTAAAGAAGCCGGATTGCAGAGTTGGAAAGGAATAGCTGCTTTAAATATCTTAGGAAACCCGCAGGCATTTGTGGAACGCACATTGGGAAGTATTGTTAATTTCTGCGTATCGCTACCGACTGAGTTTAGACGTAATGGAATAGGTTCGGGTGTTTCGGCTGCAGCTGATAGTGCTGGACACATGGTTTGCGTGTTTGTGTCTGCCCCAGTAGAATTTGCAGGAAGGATCACAGGTTCATGTGCCACGATATTGGAGGGAACTCGTCCGGTGCGTCACTTGGGTAAGCCATTGAGGCTGATAACGACCAGTCTAGAGTTCATTGTACAGGGAACTGATTTTCTAGACCCCTTAAGAGTGACCCATTTTCAAATCCGGAAGTCGCGGAAGTTTGAAGCAGACCACGTATTTCAGCCTATTCCAAAAGAGCCTAAGAAGGAAACAGTTATCATTCCCGTGTTGGACGAGACACCTGAAATCGACGAGAGCGTCGTGATAGACATATTTGATGAGTCAGCAGAAGGCATCACGGAAGAAGGAAAAGAAAGAAATCGTAGGAGTCAGTTTCACATCAATCACCAGCTTCATTGCTGTCTTTTATGTGTTCCTGGTTTGAATTTCGTTTGGATATTTATTTATGCCCTTCATGTAATAGGTGTTCTTCAATGGTTTTGATTTTTAATCACCTATCCATAGAAAAACCCGCAGTAGTTTCTTTTAATTAAAAAGGATTTATAAAAACCTTAACAATAATTCCTAAAATACTCCAAGAGGACAGAACGCAGAAAACGAGGTTTTGATAATTTACTTCCAAGGTGTTTCGACACGGATAGCCCCGCTCCAAAAGAATTTTGCCGTTAAAATAAAAAGTCGATGAGCAACAACATTCACTCGCGACGGCAGCGTTGGATGCAGCAGGAGCTAAAAGAAAGCCCAATAGAAACATCCCCCAGAGGACCTGCTGATTTAAAACAGCATCACAATGAGATATCAAACACGTGGCTCCAATATTTTAACCAGCAGAATATCATTGGCATCATCAGCGAACTTGTAAGGGTAAGTAGCTATGCTGCTGAAAGCCGTTATCTCACAATATGGCTTAAAGAATATTATCCATCTTATTGAACTACCGGCGAATCCGTAAGTTTGCATTTATCCAAATTGGTATAGTGGCTAACTTTATACAAAGGTTTGCCTTTTTCGCGAACAGACTTCGTGTTCTCGAATTCAATGCATCCTTGAATCGGATGCGATTGGAAACAACGGAAGTGTCCCAGATTGAAAGCGAAGATGTTATAACCAAGGTAGCCAAAGTACGTGAACTATTTGCTTCTCATATACAACAACTAAAAACAATATAGGTAGAGAACGAGCATATCTACGGCTCGAAGAATGTGCTCAAACTGATCGATGTGGATCGATTGTCATATTTGCTTCATGAATTGAGCAGTATTGATGGGGTTCTTTCAAATGGGGAGGTGACCAGTAACGGTTACAACTGTCGATACTTGTCAGGCTTGTACGGTCCTTGCATATTTTGGGGTTCCATACTTTCGGATGTTCCTGCCAGCATCTCCATCTCACACGAATACATCGCTAAAGGCCCAAAATTCGAAAAGGCTGTCGTTTTATTCGCAAATCACATAATTCAGGAAATTGCGTCTTTGGATTCGCAAAGTGATTCAGTTGCAGCCGTGAGTTTTAAAATCGAACACCCAAGCAAATCGGGACAAGACCCATTCAAAAAATGGACTCCAGGAAAGATACGCAAGAACAACGCTTCTTTTATTAGCGCGCTGAAGGGAGCCACCACAGGAAGAAGGAAACTGTTGATTGAGTGTATCATCCCTATCCGTACTGGCAGTAATATCTGGAAATTCTCCCACGTAGAAAAACACGTGTCCTTGCATTTCGTCCAAACTGGAGATTCAAAAACGATTGTACAAACATTTAATGCGATCCCCTTGTGCTGCCGGATGTGCGGCGTGTTCACCAACAGCGATGATTCCAAGGCATACTACGAAATATACCGTGGGAAGCCAGGAGAACTAATAAACGAATATATAAACATTCTCCAAACCCGAGTTGCTACAAGTTATCTTGGGGGCAATTTATGTCGTGCAATGGAGAGCTTGCTTTGTTTACAAGTTATTGACCAGAAAGTCGAACTGCTGGAGGATATTAGAAGGATGATGCACTCTTCAGCTGGCCGGATGCACGGACTCATTCGTTGGAATCGAGCACTTCATTCAGTAGTGGAGTTTTGCACGCATTCCGGGGAGTTTATTCGTCAGCCCCCATTGGATAAAGTGCTGCAGCAATTTCGATGGTACAAAATTCAAACTTTAAATTTGTTTTCTAGTCGGGACAACTCGGATATCTTGGTTTTGCACCGAACCGTTCGACAGATGTTGTATGAGATGAGTGATAAGGTATCGGACAGGCTGCTATTAGATCCAACCTATACGATCAAGCGGCTACAAGCACTCAACTTTGTATGCGAGGCATTGGTTGCTACCTTGGAGCGAGATGTATCAGTAGCATTGGCTGATCAATCCACCAATGTGGATTCATCTTGGACATTGATCCGTGAATTAGATATAATACTCAAAGAGGCTATAAGCTCAAACAGTTCAGCTCTCCGCGGTTTGGCTGTAGATGAAGTTGAGGCGATGGAAAGTGAGCAGAAAGCCAACGAGCGAGCAAGAGAGAGGATGCTAGTCATGAGCTTACCCAACGTAGTGGCTGATCTCAAGAAGCGCGGCAAAGTACCGCCAGAAATATCGAGAGAAGCAACTTTGATAAAGTACTTGGTGGATCTCCGGATAGATATCGTGGTACAAGAGGTACTTCAAGGTATCATGCTGGAAGGTAAGCTGTACCCGAACCCGTTTCCGTTGATTGTCACTCGTTTTCGTGCAGAGAGTACAAGGCATGTAGTTTGGACTGAAAAGGATACCGATCTGCTTGCTAGAGTATGCCCCCCGCGACTACCGCTATTGAGAAGCCACAGTCGTAGTGGTATGGTGTCTATGGGAAAATTGAATGGGCTGGAATGCACGGTACGACATTGTGAAGAGCAGGATGTAATCCAATTGGCAAACTCACTCTCCGCAATCATACCGCCAACGGGAGGATTTCAAACCGATAATCATCTTGGAATATACATGTGCACTTCCATTGGCGGGGGGGCCACCTTACATTCCAGAATATCACATTGCCATCACAGTGAGATGATCATGTTGTATGAGACGCATGTTTATGATGCAACTGATAAAGCTGGTCCACTAGAATCATTTGGAAAAAACGTTTTGAATCAGGTCCTCTACCTTGCTACACAAACACAGAGTCAAATTGTCGGATTGGTCACCGGTGCTTATGCCATCGATATGCTGAATGAAAATCCCGGTAATGACGGTGGATGGCGATCAATTGCAGCCCATGAGATATCGAATGGAAATGCGGAGGAGCTGCTTCACCCTGAATACATATCAGGTTGCTGCATGGATATCCACGAAATTAAACAGGACTACGATGATTGTAAGAGGGAAATCATTCGAGCTTGCAAGGTTAAAGAGCCAATCGTTCTTCGGATTTTAACATGCATCGATATTTCAAACGGGGAGAAGGCGTATGTTTTGGTGGACAAATTGATTTCCTTATACACTGTACTATCTCCGGCAGGTGATATAACTAGTTATATCCCTCCATTTCTCCAAACAGAAGTCGCATATCAAAGTGTGTGGCTTGATGTGGATCAAGGGGTTCGAGTCCTCGATGTTATTTCCGGATATATTAATCAACCTGATGTTGACTTAAACTCAAGTCTGCATCCTGCATTCAGATCACAGGTGAGAAAACTCAGATACCGAACTGTAGTCAACGTTTCCAAAGGGTTCTTATACACTGCTTACCGAAGTATGTTGCGATTATGCTTTTTAGACACCGACAAAAAACATATGATACCCAATTTGGCGAGGATGATGAAACCAAATACCATTACTTTTGAAATTAGCAATTCGGTTGACAGCACCATGGTTCTCATCGCTGCTTTAAGTGAGAGAATGGAATCAGAATATGCAAGAAAGAAACTTGCAGCTGCTGTTCTTAAAAGCAAGTTCAAATCTTTCCGGGAACACACTGAAAATGTAATCAGCAGAAATGAATGCGTGTTCTTACCTGGAATTCGAGGGAAAGTACACAATTTTCTTGTTCGCATTGAAAGCGACCTTGAGCTAGATCGTTTAGGAACTATGCGAGGTCATATCGATAAACTATACGAGCTGAGAACTTATTTGGAATGCATTCTTGTAGCAGCGTCGCAGGCAGTCCATTCAAATTGCCCAGAAATTAGTAGATGCGTTGACGAATTTGCTGAAGAACTATTGACATCCTCTGATTTGTCACTATTTAAAGACAAATCCAATTGAGATCATTTTTCCGAAATAGCATTGGTCCACCAAATTCGTCGTCGTTCCATTTCTTCTTCTTTGTCAAACCATTTGTATCCTAAATCCACGTTTGCAACATTTCTAATAGTAATCGATATTCTTTGTTCTTTCACCGGCAGCACTTTATGACTCCATCTCTCGTAAGCGACTCCTCGTAGAACCAGCATGCTTTTCGGGGCGAGAGATTTTTCAAACACAATTTTCTCATTGTCCATGAAACAGATGGTGGCATAGGAGCCTAAACTCAAAACAGCTGCCTGGGGTTTGAAATTAGGACCGTCTTGATGCGCAGATATTCCTTGACCGGAGGAGTATCTGTTAATCAGTGCCTGATTGGGCATCTCACCATAAGCATCCGTTGCTACAACAATACGAAACACTTCTTCCAGCCAAGAAGGCACCTCTTCCAGAATGGTACCATTAGGATGAGGAACTCCTCCGATATTCAGCAGTTCTCTCCCTGACAATTGTAGGAATTGTTGCTTGCTTAAAACACCCCATAGACGATCCGCAGCTTCATCAGTGAAAACATTTTCTATGTACACGATGTCATTATCAAATAACGATGTATACGGACCAGGTTTCGAAGCAATTCCCAGGATATCCTCCACTTGTCGTGTCTTGCGACTCGCATCACGTTCCTGCGCCAACAACTTCAAAAAGTCCATACTAATCTAAAGACTCAAAAAATAACGCGACCAAAAAAAAGGGATTTTTGCTGAATTCTGATTTTTTTTTAAATCGATTTTTGTTGTTGTTTAAAAAAAAAA
>Ga0105055_10005446_pt1 | contig 17966 bp, 18 predicted proteins | sample BON03_FD_78090 | JGI IMG/M metagenome (GOLD analysis project Ga0105055, IMG submission 78090) | Freshwater microbial communities from Lake Bonney liftoff mats and glacier meltwater in Antarctica - BON-03 | ecosystem: Environmental > Aquatic > Freshwater > Ice > Glacier meltwater | place: Lake...
GTGTCCTGGGAGGAGGTCGGCGCGCCGCCGCACTGGCAGCCGATTCCGCTACGCTCCATCGGCTGCCAGTGCGGCAGACCTTTGCTTCGTAGCGGCCTTTTACAGACGAATCTTTACACTACCGATTTCGGGGGTAAGATTTGAGCTGTTTAAGGCGAGGGGATTATGTGTTTTTGGGGTTTGAAATTTGTGAATTGAAGGTTGAATGGGCGGGTGATCGGAAACTTGTTGGACATGGCGGTGGAGAAGAGGGAAAGAATTCTTGCCGGAGGGGAGACAAATGCGGTGCGGTTGGTGGATGGTGCGGGCGACGGGGTGCCGGGGTTTTCGCTGGAGGAATATGCGGGGCGTTGGATGGCAATGACGCCGGGCGGGGAGATTGGGGTGGGGGTTAAGGATTGGCTGAAAGCCAGTGGGAAGAGCGTTTACTGGAAACGGCTGGATCAGCACCAGAAGGAGTCGCCGATGCATCTTTACGGGCCGGAGGCTTTGCCAACCCAAGACGGGTTGGAAACGGACTTGGGCAGGATGCCCGAGCCACGGTCGTTTCTGATCCGGGAGAACGGGTTGGAGTTCGAGGTATCGTTCGAGAGCGGTTACTCGCAGGGGATTTTCGTGGATCAGCGGCTAAACCGGGTGGGGGTGATGCGGCGGATGGCGGGCGGGGGGAAATTACTCAACTTGTTTTCCTATACGGGTGGATTCTCGGCGGCGGCTGCGAAGGCAGGGGCGGAGACGACGACGCTGGACCTTTCTGCTCCGTATCTGGAATGGGCGAAAAGGAATTTCCGCTACAACGGGATGGACGATGCGGAGCATTATTTCTGCAAGGGTGATGCGTTCCATTGGCTCAAGCGCTTTGCGAAGCAGGGGCGGAAGTTCGATGGGATCGTGATCGATCCGCCGACGTTTTCGCGGGATGCGAAGGGCAAGGTGTTTCGGGTCGAAAAGGATTTCAGGGAGCTGGCGGGGCTGGCGTCCAAAGTGCTGGCGAAAGATGGATGGATGCTTTGTTGCACGAACTATCGGGGAATTACGGAAGGAGATTTTATGAAGATGATCGCGAGGCCGGGGATGGAAGCGGTGGGGATGCCGGAGGATTTTCCGGAAGAGGGGTATCTTAAAAGTGTTTGGACCGAGTAAGGAATGCAGTTGCCGCTTGATTATTAAAAGAGTGAAGGCACCACGAATCTGACAAATCGACCGATTCAGAAAAATGACTGGAGCCGGGGACTCTTCAATTTTCTTTGAGAAAATGCAAAGATGGAGGAGTTCCGAAGGCTGCTGGGGGCTTGAACGTCCAACTTTCGAGGAAGAACCGCTGGGGACGAATACTTGGTTTCTGTTTTTGAAAGTTGAGAATTGGTTGTTGGAGGTTAAGGATTTGGCATGTCGAAGGTGATGGTTGGTTTGTCCGGTGGGGTTGATAGCGCGGTTGCGGCTGCGCTTTTGGTTGAGCAGGGGCATGAAGTGGTCGGTGGATACATGAAGAACTGGATGAACGAGGAGGGGATTCCGGGGGATTGCCCGTGGGAACAGGACATCGAGGACGCGCATGCGGTGGCGAAGAAGTTGGGGATTGAGTTCCGGGTGATTGATCTGATTGATCAATACAAACACAAGATCGTGGAATATTTGGTCAACGGCTATCAAGTGGGGCTGACGCCAAATCCGGATGTCTGGTGCAACCGGGAGATGAAGTTCGGGTTGTTTCTGGACTACGCGCTGAGCCAGGGCTTCGAGGCTGTGGGAACGGGGCATTACGCGCGGCGGAGGGTGCTTCCAAATGGGCAAGCGGCGATCTTGCGTGGGGCGGATCCGAATAAAGATCAGAGCTATTTCCTTTCGCTGATGACCGCGCATCAGGTGGGGCACGCGCGTTTCCCGACTGGAGAGATGTTGAAACCGGAGGTGCGGGAGGTGGCGCGCCGTTTCGATCTGCCGGTGGCGGAGAAGAAGGATTCGCAGGGGATCTGTTTTCTCGGCCAAGTGAAGATGAGCGATTTCCTAGCGCACTATCTAGAGGACAAGCCGGGTGAGATCGTGGACATAAATGGCAAGATGATGGGTGAGCACCGCGGCCTACATTATTACACGATCGGCCAGCGCAAGGGGCACGGTGTTGCGTCGCCGCGTGATGGGATGGCCTATGTAGTCGTTGGGAAAAGGGCTGAGGGTAACCAGTTGGTGATCGGTTGGGACTGTGAAAATAGCGAGGGGCTGTATACGAGGAAATGCCGGGTCGGCAGCCTGACTTCAATCAACGAGGATATCGCGGGATTGAGGCGGGTGGAGGCGCAGCCGAGATACAGGACAAAGGCCGAGGTGGCGAAGGTCTCACAAGAAGACGATGGGAAAATTTTGATCGAGTTTGTGAAGGCTCAGCGGGCGGTGGTTGCGGGACAGATCTGCGCGTTCTACGACGGGGGGAGGCTGCTTGGAGGGGGAGTGGTGGAGGAAACTTCAAACATGAAACTCCAAACTCTCTAGCTTGATCGCCCTGAGGCGCGAGATCGGTTTTAGAAGTTGAGGTTTGTAGATTGAGAGTTAAAACAGAACTCCGATGAAAGAATGGTTTTACTCGAAAAGCGGGACTCAGTTGGGTCCTGGGACGGAGCAGGAACTTTCGGAGAGGGTTCAAAGCAGCGAGGTATCTGCTTCAGATTTAGTTTGGAGAGTTGAGAACCAGGAATCAGGAGGCGATGTTCCCACTTCGATTTTATCATTTTCGACTGCGAAGCTCATGATGATCTGTTCATTTGTGTTTTCCGGACTGAAGGGCTTGATATTAAGCGGTATTTTCATTTTTTGGTTGGTTGAAAACTTCTGAGCGGTATGCACCCAAATAGGGCACTATGGGCTTCTCTGGTTGTTCTGCTGCTTGCAACGGCGGCATTTGCATTGCGGGAAACGGGAGGATGGGGTTGGATGCCGGGATGCTTTTTCCGGCAGATAACGGGGTTCGAGTGTCCGGGCTGCGGGATGACGCGGGCGGGCTATGAGTTTCTCAACGGGCGTATCGGCGATGCGTTTGCTCTCAATCCGGTGGGAATGGTGATTTTTCCGTGGGCCATGGTGGCGGTGGGGATCGAAGTGCTTGGATGGGTGAGGGGAAAACCCATGCCTTACCGGTTCAAGGCAGGTAGGCGGGGGGCGATTATTCTGGCGGTGGTGATCATAGGTTGGTGGATACTGAGAAATCTGATCTGAAGTTTGTAAGGTTATTTGAAGTTTCCTTGCGGGCGGGGCGGGGCGGAAGTAGCTTCGAAGCATGAGTCTTTTGCTTGGAGTTAACATTGATCATGTCGCGACGTTGAGGCAGGCGAGGTATGCGCTACAGCCGGGTTCGCCGAATGCGGAACCAGATGTGGTGGAGGCTGCGCGGGAGGCAAAGGCGGGCGGTGCGGATTCGATCACCGTGCACGTGCGTGGTGATAGGCGGCACATGCAGGATGCGGATGTTTTCCGGGTAAAGGAGGCGGTGGATATTGCGCTGAATCTCGAACTGGGGATCACCGAGGAAATGTTAGATCTGGCGTTCCGGTTAAACCCGGAATTTGCATGCCTTGTGCCAGAAACCCGCGAGGAGGTAACGACCGAAGGGGGCCTCGATGTGATTGCACTTTTTGGGACGGTAAGGGAGGCGGTAAAACGCCTGAAAGATCGCGGAATCAAGGTCAGTCTATTCATCGATCCGTTGCTGGAACACGTCGAGGAAGCCGCGCGAATGGGTGCGGATATGATTGAGTTGCATACCGGGGCTTTTGCCAATGCGGTGGACAAAGGAGACGAGATTTCGCGTTTGATTGCGGCGGCGCAGTTGGGTCATGAGCGTGGCTTGCAGGTGAATGCTGGGCACGGGATCAACTACCTGAACCTTCCTGACGTTTTAAAAGTCCCTCACTTGAGCGAGTTGAACATCGGCCACAGTATTGTTTCTCGGGCGATTTCGGTTGGGATGAGGAGCGCGGTCGCTGAAATGGCTATCGGAATGAAGGGTTACGATTCCAGTCTATGATGATCTACGGTATTGGAATCGATGTGGTGGAAGTCGACCGCATCGAGAGCGCGATCGAGCGGCAGGGTGAGATCTTTTTGAATCGTTTGTTTACCGAAGGGGAACAGGATTATTGCAGTAAACAGAAGCGGCCGGGAATGCATTATGCAGCGCGTTTTGCGGCGAAGGAAGCGGTTTCCAAAGCATTGGGGACGGGGATAGGAGGAAAGGCTGGCTGGCTGGAGATGGAGGTGATGCGCAGTGATTCCGGTGCTCCAACCATCCTGTTTCATGGCAAAGCGGCGGATTTTCTCGCCGCAGAAGGGATCTCTATAGTGCAGGTGAGCTTGACCCATGCGCGGGATTATGCAGCGGCCAACGCGGTAGCGATCCGGCAGGTGGGGTGACAATTGAGAGGGAGGGGAGGAGGATCAGACGGCGGCTTGCAAAGGGTTGCGGGATGGGGAAAGATTGGGTTATGGAAATCATGATTCGGGCGAGGCGGAACCGGCGTAGTGCGGCGATACGTGGATTAGTTAGGGAGACGCGGCTTTCCGTGGAGGATCTGATACTGCCGGTGTTTTTCCACGACGACGCTGAGGATGTTGCAATCGAGTCGATGCCGGGCTGCACCCGTTGGTCGGTAGAGGGGTTGATGAAAGAGGTATCGGCGGTGTATGCGCTAGGAATTCGGGCGATGGTGCTTTTCCCGAAGATTAGTGAGAGTCTGAAAAGTTCCGATGGCGCGGAGTGCGCCAACAACGATGGCTTGGTGCCGCGTGTCATTCGTGAGATCAAAGAGGTATGTCCGGGAATGTGTGTGATCACGGATGTGGCGTTGGATCCGTATAGCTCCGACGGGCATGACGGGATCGTGATGCGTGGTGATCACGGTGAGTTGAAAATTTTAAATGACGAAACAGTTGAGGTGCTGTGTGAGCAGGCGATTTGCCACGCGAAAGCAGGCGCGGATATCGTCGCACCATCCGATATGATGGATGGCCGAGTGGGGGCGATTCGCGTGGCGCTGGATGAGGCGGGTTTCGAGGAAGTCGGGATCATGGCTTACACCGCGAAGTATGCATCGGCATTTTACGGCCCGTTCCGGGGAGCTTTGGACTCGGCTCCGAAGGAAGGTGACAAGAGGAGCTATCAGATGGACCCGGGTAACGTCCGTGAGGCGGTGCGAGAATTGCTTATGGATGAGGAAGAGGGTGCGGATATTGTAATGGTTAAACCGGCCGGTCCCTATCTGGATGTGATAGCAAGGCTGCGGGACGAGACCACGCTGCCGGTGGCTGCCTATCAGGTGAGCGGCGAATATCTGATGATCAAGGCAGCTTGCGCTGGCGGGTGGCTTGATGAGAAGGCGGTGGTGATGGAAAGTTTGTTAGGGATCAAAAGGGCCGGTGCGGATATGATCCTGACGTATTTCGCAAAGGACGTGGCTGGTTGGATAAAATACTGAATGAGTGAAGATCCCATAGAGGCTGGCGATTTTAAACGAATCGCGATTGATAAGTGGCTGGGGCTCGGTGCCTTATTGATTCTCGGAATTCTCTGTTATTTCGTTCTCCGACCTTTCGCTCCGGCACTGTTGTGGGCGGTGATTTTGAGTTTCACTCTGTATCCGGTTCAAAAGAGATTGCTGAAATGGTTCAAGGGAAGGCACGGCTGGGCTGCGTTAGTGGTGACTTCACTGGCAGTGTTTCTAGTTGTCGGGCCTGTGACGCTGATCGCGCTTAGTCTAGTGGATGACGGCAAGAAACTGGCACTCGCGGCCAAGGAGGAGGTATTAGAAGCGCCTGACGAAGCTCCGCAATGGGTGACAAATATTCCCATTTTAGGTGGCGACCTCTCGGGATACTGGCAGGAATTCGTGGTGAGTCGTGAAAAATGGATCAATAGGAAAGGTAACGGCGGAGGCACCGAGGCCCAAGTGAGTGGTGATATTTCAAAGAGTCGGGTGAAGAATGGAGACGGCCTCCAGTCTCTTGTGGAGCAAGGAGTAACGGGTTTCAGGAAGTTTGTCGTATGGACGGGCGTGGTGGTTGGAAAAGGGCTTGCTCAGATTACTGTCAGCCTTTTTTTGGTGTTTTTTCTTCTCCGGGATGCTGAGAAGCTGGGTCAGAGGCTTAATGTGGCGGTTCATAACATGGCCGGAGAACGTGGTAGGCGTTTACTTAAAGTGGCGGGACAGACGGTCAAGGGTGTCGTTTATGGTTATCTTGGGACTTCGGCAGCGCAGGCAGTCATCGCTGGAATCGGCTTTATGATTGCCGGGGTGCCTGGGGCTGTTTTGCTGGCGGCACTCACGTTTTTCATTGCGGTGATACCGGCTGGTCCGCCGGTGATCTGGGGTGGAGCGGCGGTGTGGCTGTTCATGGAAGGAAGAATGGGATGGACCGTCTTCATGGTGCTGTGGGGGATACTGGGCATCAGCAGTGTGGACAATCTCCTGCGTCCATATCTGGTAAGCCAGGGCAACAAGATGCCCTTTGCGTTGATGTTTCTCGGCTTGATCGGTGGGGCGATCGCTTTTGGTTTAGTAGGGGTGTTTCTTGGGCCGACGATGCTCGCGGTGGCCTTTCGACTCACGGACGAATGGACATCCGGTTCCGGCGCAATCACGCGCAGATAAGTTGGTGAATGATCATGGACGATACAGGTTTGGAATATTACTTTGAGGAAAACTTCAAGCTGCGTGGGGAGCTGGGAGCGGGGGTGAGTATTTGGAAGGACGGCGAGGAGATCTTTGATCTAACAGGTGGCTTTCGCGACAGGGAGAAATCCATGCAGTGGGATGCAGATACGATCGCGCCGGTCTATTCGGCGACAAAAGGCCCTGCCGCTGCGACCTTGCTGCACGTGTTGGCGAAGCGTGGTTTGGACGAGAATACACTGGTGAGTGAGGTCTGGACCGGCTTTCCGCTGGATGCGGCGACTTTTGGCGAAATGCTTTCGCATCAATGTGGGTTGGCGGCTCTGGCAGAGAACGCGGATGTGTTCGATCACCGAGCAGTGGTTTCCATAGTCGAGCAGACCCTGCCGGAATGGAGCCCGGGTGGAGGTCACGGTTATCATCCGCGGACCTACGGATTTCTTCTGGATGAATGTGTTCGAAAGCTTGGGGGGCGGACTCTTGGGGAGGTTTGGAACGAAGAGATCGCGAGGCCTATGAGTATTGATTTTTGGATCGGACTGCCGGAAAGAGAGTGGGGGCGAGTGGCAAAGTTGGTTCCAGGCCGGGCGAAGCCTTCGGTTTACGAAGAAGGATTTTACGCCGCATTCAATACGCCAAGGGAACTGACGAGGAGAGCGTTTTCCTCACCGCGGGGATTGCATGCAATTGCAGAAATGAATGAGTCCAAGGCATGGGTGGCGGCCCTGCCTGCGATGGGTGGTGTGGCAAGTGCGAGAGGTTTGGCGAAGTTCTATCAATGTGCAATCGGGGCGATGGAGAGTCCTTTAAATAAATCGGTTAGGGCGGCTTTGAGCCACTTACAGATTTCTGGCTATGACAAGGTGCTGTTGCGCGAAACGGCGTTCACCTGTGGTTGCCAGATGGATCCGTTGGATGAGAACGGGGAGAAGCAGAGGCGTCTATATGGGCCTTCCAAAGTTGCGTTTGGGCATCCAGGAGCAGGCGGGAGTCACGGGTTCGGGGATCCGTCGAGTGGTTTGTCTTTCGGATACGTAATGAACCAGATGGAGCTCAGCGTGATGCCGGGGGAGAGATGCTTGGGCCTGGTCGAGAGGGCGTCTTCCTTAGATCGGATGCTTGTGTGAAGGCATTGCGATTGCAGGGCTAGTGTTCCGGGAATTCACTTCCGTAGAGATGAGCTGCAACCGAAAATCGCCGCTGTGTTCCTACTATGTCGCCTTGGGTTCAGGCGAGGCTTCGTGTTTCCTGCCAGTGCGTTGGGGTATGCCGGTGGTCAGGCCGGTGTAGTCGGTTTGGCGCGGGCCGATGACGACCACGCCCTTGTCGGTGATGACATATTCGCGGATGTCCTTGCTGTGGTTGCCGCCGCGCATCTTGATCACGACCATTACCTTGCGGAGCTGGCCGTCGATCTCCACATAGCGCATCCGGATCACGTCGTCGGTAAGGAAGGAGATGGCGTAGTGGCTGAAAGGCATCGAGGTGAAGTTTTCCTCGACTTCCACGGTGCTGACGATGGTGACCCCCGCACCCGTGAGGGCGATGATCATGCGGTAGAGGGATTCGCGGAAATCCTCGCGGAAGCCCGGGGCGAGCGCCATTTCAAAGCCGACGAGCGAGTCGATCACCAGCCGTTTCGCGCCGGTCCTTTCGACAGCATCGAGGATTTCCTGCATCGTTTCGTCCACCGAGAGGTCGAGCGGGCGGAGATAGAGTAATTCTAGGGTTCCCCGCTCCTGGGGAGTATGAAGATCGAGGCCGAAGTTGGCAGCGCGATCCATGTAGCCCAGCGGACGTTCCTCGAAGATCGCGATGATGGCGGGCTCGCCATCGCGCAGGCCGCTGGCGATGAATTGAGTGGCGAGAGCGGATTTGCCAGTGCCCGACGTTCCGGCGATCAGGCAATGGTCGCCCTCGGGGATTCCTCCGCCGAGCATCTCGTCGAGTTCGGGAATGCCCGTCGATAAACGGCGCTGACGCTTGGCGGTCTCTTTTTTCTTCGTAAATCCCAAGGTGCGGGAAAACGCCTGCAAGCCCGAGTCGCTGATCCGGATGGTGTGCAGACCGGGAACTGAAGCCTGCCCACGCAGTTTCATGATCTGGAGCTTCCTCACCACGGAATTGCGCTCGGTGACCTGCGAGAGCCAGAACAAGCCGTCTGCGATCGTGAACAGGGGATCGCCGCGCATTTCATCTGCGTGGTATTCGCCCACAAGGAAGGTGGTGGCCTGCCAGCTTGTCATGAACTGGGTCAGCCCCTGAATGAATGTTTGCATCTCCAGTTCATGGCCACCGGCCACTGACTTGCGCATGACTGTGCGGAACGAATCCACGATGACAATGGAGGGTTTGACTGAGGTCACTTGGCTGGTGATTTCCGCGAGCACCGCAGGCAAGTCCTTTTCTAACAGAATATCGCTGAGGTTGATGAAGCGCACGGCGGTGCCCAGTTTGTCCGTGTCAAAAAACGTGAACTGCTGCTGGTAGCGCAGCATTTTGATGGCCGGCTCACCGAGCACGGTGAAATAGAGCGCGGGCTTTTCTTCAGTTGCATTGGCGAAGGCGATCTGGTGGGCCAGCGTGGTCTTGCCACAGCCGGGCGTGGCGGCGATCACGTTGAATGAAAATTCAGGGATGCCACCACCGAGGATTTCATCGAGACCGCGCACGCCGCTTGGTATTTGGCGGATCTTGAGTTTCGACGGTCCCTTCGCGGTCTTGTTTTCAGGGTCAATTGGATTATTCATGTTCGTTTCCTTGGGAAAAATCATTGTCCTTGGGGCGGTCAGGCCAAAGTTGGTGCACCAGCCGCAGGGTCAGGGTCTCGCCGATGAATGCCTCCAGCAAGCCGGTCAGGTGGGCGAGAAGGACTTCGCAGCCATTGTCGCCTTCATCGGTTTCATGTTTGGCGGCAAGTTCGGCGTAGTTTTTCAATCTGCCATCTGTAGCGATCTCGACATGGGACAACCATGACACTTCCTCACCGGCCATCATCGTCGCGCGGAGGATGAGCGCTTGGTATCCGGTCTGGCCCATGAAGGTCGCTAAGAGAGGGCGGAGTTTGTCCAACACGGGGAGAACCGTCGCCCGCTGTGGCGATGAAGGTGGGTTCATAAACCCTTCATGGCGGATGAGGCTTCCTGCGAAACAACGCAATTTAGGTGTGGAATGTCTCATTCAAATGGCTCCAATCGGCGAATCCGTGAGGGGCTTTCTCCCGTTCCTCTGATGGAGAAGATACGATGGTCCGGCGGACAGGTTTCTGCCTATGGGGTTAAACCCTACCTTCGGCACGGGGTTTCGGCACGTTAATTCGCACAAAGTCAGGTTCCTCCCCATAGGAGACCGGAGACCGGCACGATACATGTATATGCCTAACCAAATCAAACCATGATCACCACCGAATCAAGCCAAGCAAACGAATGGAATCATCTTCATACCCACGTTGCCCATCCACTGTCGGAATACGGGGATTGGACAAATGGTGTGACTGCCCATCCGTTGCTACCGATTTCGCACCGGAACGGGCAAGGACAGATGCAGGACAGGCCGACCCGGTTGCGCATGGAGAAGGCGGCAAAGATAACCCGGAAGGGATGGTGAAGATGGCGGGCAGGCCCGGGGTTGATGATCCGGATCGCCAGGCAGGGGCGGCTCTCCGAGCCGTCCGGGAAAGGTGGTGATGCGATGGATCTGAGGGTGAAAAATCTCGCCGCTGAAGTCGAATCATTTTAGAAGTTAGGGGTGTTTTGTGAGGCGAGTGGGGAGAGTTCTGATAGATCCGGACCGCTCGTAGAGAAGGTCCCTGCCTCAGCTACACCCACCCTTGAGACTAGAGAATAGTGACCTGAACGCTGCTCTCGATGATGCCGTGGGCGATCGCGTAACGCGTGAGACTGGCGGTATTCGGGAGATCCAGCTTCTTCATGACCTGATGACGATGTTTTTCGACCGTCCTAATACTGATATGCATCAGGTCGGCAATTTCCTTGTTTGCGTTTCCTTCGGCGACGAGTTGGAGCACTTCCAGCTCGCGCGAGGTGAGTCGTAGGTCTGGGGCATGCAAGTCGCTGGCTATTTGGGAAAGTTTTCCGCGGCGCCTCATATGCTTGAAAAGCGACGGCGTGAAACAGGATCTTCCTCCATAGACCTCCCGAATGGCTTTCGCGAGCATGCTGGAGGAGGATTGTTTGAGTAGGTAACCAGCTGCTCCGAGCGCGATGACGTGCTCCACGTAAGCATCATCGCTGTGGGCGGAGAGGACGAGCACACGCATGCTAGGTGCCGCAGCCAGGATCTGCCTTGTGGCCTCCATGCCGTTAAGGATGGGCATCGCGATGTCCATGAGGATCACATCAGGCCGTATGGAAAGGGCGAGCTTAACGGCATCTCGGCCGTTTTCAGCTTCGGCGACGATCTGGATGTCGGTTTCGGATGCCAGCAGCGCGCGCATCCCTTCGCGGACGATGGTGTGGTCTTCCGCGATCAGGACGGTGATTGTTTTCGGGTTCATGCTGTGGGTTTTGAGAACACTGCGCGGACGACCGTCCCCTCACCTTGGAGCGATTCAATCTGGAAACTTCCGCCGACCATTTCCACTCGCTCTTTCATCCCGAGCAAACCGAGACGGCCTATCTTGGCGTCGAAAATTTTATCGGGCCCTTCGATCCCCGTGCCGTCATCTTGGATTTCCATTTGGATGCAGCCGTCGGCGGTTGTGATACTTATCTCGACCTGATTGGCTTGGGCGTGCTGGGAAACATTCGCCAGAGCTTCCTGGGCTATGCGGTAGAGGACGGTTAACACATCTGCTTTCGATTCCTCGATTCCGGCAAAAGCCGTAAGGGAGGAGCGAATTCCGGTTTCCTCCATGAACCTTTCCAGCAAGGTCTGCAGTGCCGGGATCAGGCCAAGATCGTCAAGCATGGACGGCCTGAGTTCGCGGGCGAAATGATGGAGTCGGTCTACCGTGCTTTCTACGATCCGTTGCGCCTCAGTAATTTTGCGCCGGAAATTACCCGAAAATGCCACAAGATCGCCTTTCGACAGCGCGTCCATGCTCACGTTGATGCCGATGAGATTCTGGCTGATGACGTCATGGAGTTCCCGGCTGATCCGCTTCCGCTCCTCTTCCTGCGCGGATAGAATGCGGTGGGACATATCGCGCAGGAGTTCTTCCTGTTTTCTAGATTGCTCCAGCAGGAGGATTTGTAATTCCTGGGACTGGTGAAGGGATTCCTCAACGGCCTGCCGCCGGACGATTTCCTTTTTGAGTTTTAGGTTTGAGGCGGTGAGCACATCGAGTTTGCGTTGGGCAGCTTCGGCGTTTTTGCGCTCGGTGATATTATTAAAAAAGCAGACCACGCCATTTTCCCCTGTGGGCAGGATGACGCGCTGGATCTGCCATTCGTAAACTTCCTCGATGTCGATGTCCCGCCGCTGTTCAATAAACTCGGTCGAATGGTAGGGTTCACCGGTTTCCAGAGTGTGGCGAAAAACGGCGACCAATTCGTCGGCGGCGGGATTCGGCCAGAGGACGTGGATAACTTCTGAAAAATCACGGCCGATCAGCGGGTGGAGATTGCTAAAAGAAGGTAGCGCGTTGGGATTGACCTGTTGCAGCTGGAACCGGGCATCCAAGACATAGACGCCAACGGGTGCCAGCTCAATGATCGTGGAGAAGAGCTCTTCATTCCGGCGCAAGATCTCTTCCGCTCGCTTGCGATCGGTGATGTCGCGGATGTTGCACTGGATAATCTGATTGCTGTTTTCCTCGTAAAGATTCGCTACCACTTCGACTTCTAGGTGCCTGCCGCTTTGGGTATCGAGCGCGAGATCCTCATAGAAAACCTTGCGGTCCCGTTTCAGGGTTTCAAACATTTCCCGACTGGCCGCCTCATCCTTGAGTAGTCCAATTTTCCAAAGCTGCATGCCGATAAGTTGATCAAGCGGATGACCGGAAAGTCGGGCGATAAAAGGATTTGCATCGGTGATGCTACCGCTCACGGGATCAACGAGAAGAAGCCCGTCGGTTGCCGCTTCAAACAGACGCCGATACCGGACTTCCGAAATACGAAGGCTGTCCTCCGCCCGTTGTCGTTCGGCAATTTCCAGCTCAAGCTGGACGTTTAAGGCCACCGCCTGCCGGGTGAGTTGGTGTTGTCGGACGGAGCCGAGAACCAAGGCCTCGTTCATCTCCACCATTGCGCTGTCACCGAGGACGTTGGTTTTGGTTGTTGGAGGGGTCCTAAGCTTCTTCATCTGGGGCTCGATTAGGGGAATGCTTTGAAGTGGGGTATTTTCGCTGGTTCAGAAGCGTTGAAAAATCAGGCCAACGAGAACGACTCCGCTGATATACGATAAATCAATATATTAACATCGTCATTTTTCCAACGTGAAGCAAGGGCTGTGTGTTTTGTAAAAGACTCACGGGCGCCATATGCTGCAAACAAGGCCAAGAAGATCCTGGATATCATAATCATCTAATTTTGTCCGGTGGATTGATGCGGGAGCGGAACTCATTTCGGGTCAGCGTCCCCGGTGGTGGCATCCGAAGGCGACGAAACAGCCGATGAAGGCGCCAACAGCAACCGCGGAGACGACAGAAACACGAGGATTTTCGCGAAGGCATTCCATCGCAGCGCGCGCATTGCAGATGATTTCGTCCTCGACCCGGTCCAGCACAGATTTGCCGTCGTCGAGTGAGGCCTTGAGGCGCTTGCGTGCGTCGTCCACTTTTTCTCCGGTCATATCCGCTGTAGCAGCCAGCAACCCTTGGGCATCGTCGGCAAGTTGTTTCATGTCACGGCCGATGGCTTTTGTGCGTTTGGTCATTGTTATTTCTATTGAGTGTTTTGATGAATCTTTAGGTTCAGACGGGGTGAAACTATCTGCGATTTGGTTCGCCCGAGATCTGAACACTAGCCATCACGACAGGACAATCAAATGGGGTGAAACCCCACTTTTCGGGCACCGTGGCATTCCAATGAATTCGTATGCAACCGTTCCCATTCCCAGACTGTAGTAGGCGTTCACGCCAACGTAGGTGAGTTTTAAAGCAGGCGACTGGTTTTTTGTCGCCATCTGCGGCTTGTGCTAATTTAGCATTTTAATCCTTTGTTTCTTGCCGAACTGAGCGCAGAAGCGTGCAACCTCAGATTTAGTAATCGGCAAAATTTTGTTGAAAGATGTCAAGAGATCACCTCCGCAAATTGTAACCCAGGGCGGTGCGTTGGGGTAACTGATCGTGAAATTGCTGCACTTCCAGCAAAAACTGGACTGAAAGACAACCTGATCCCCTGAAAATTTCTTAAACTGGAATCCTTATGCTCGTCATGAAGCGCACTCGGAGCAAATCACAGTATCTGTAATAAAAAGCCGGATCGGAATGAGTCCGATCCGGCTGATGTGAGGGTTGGCTACGGACTAAAGTCCGCGCTCCATTACCTGAGGAAGGCTTCGTGGAGACCGCCGTCGACGGTTATGATTTGTCCGGTGGTTTTGCTCAGGCGTTTGGTGACTAGCAGGAAGTAAGCTTCCGCTTGGTCGGCCGGAGTGATCGGGGATTTGGTGAGTGTGCGATCCGCGTAGAATTGCGCGAGCTTGTTGACCAGTGATTCGGTTTCCTCATCCTCGGTGAAAGGGATGTCGTATTTCGCAAGCGAGCCGATGACCCGATCGCGCGGGAACATGGCGGATCCCGAGACGACGGTTGCAGGAGCGACGCCGTTGACGCGGATGAGTGGTGAGAGCTCGATGGCGAGTTCGCGGACGAGGTGGTTCGCCGCGGCTTTCGAGGTGTCGTAAGCGACGGATCCCTTTTTCGCGACCGCAGCATTCGCCGAGGTGGTGAGGACAAGGTTGCCCTGGAGGCCTTGCTCTTTCCAGGTCTTGTAGGCTTCGTCGGCGACGAAATAGGAGCCGGTGACGTTGATCGCGTAGGTGAGGGCCCACTTGTCGTCGGGGATATGGCCGGTGGTATCGGATGGGACGAAGATGCCGGCGGTGACACAGATGTGGTCGAATCCGCCATAGGCGAGGGCGACTTGGTCGAGCATTGCCCGGATGCCTTCTCGGTCGGTGATGTTGCCTTGCAGGGCGATGGCCGGGCCGCAGTTGGAAATGCCGCTGCCTGCGACGCCGATTCCAAGACCGTATTTATCGGTGATTTCCTTGGCGGTGCCTTGGGCTGCTTCGAGGTTCATATCGACGCAGACGATTTGGGCACCTTCCTTGACTAGGCGGTGGGCGGTTTCCTTACCGATGCCGGAGCCGGAGCCGATGATGATGACGATCTGGCGGGCGAGCTCTTTCTCGGCAGGCATGCGCTGGAGCTTCGCTTCCTCAAGCAGCCAGTATTCGATATCGAAAGCTTCCTGTTGTGGGAGGGAAATATAGGTGTCGATGGCTTCGGCACCGCGCATGACTTCGACCGCGCAGTTGTAAAACTCGGCGGTGACGCGGGATTCGGATTTGTCCTTTCCCCATGCGATCATGCCGAGACCGGGAATGAGCACCACGGTCGGGTTCGGGTCGCGCATCGCAGGGGAGTTGTCGTGTTTGCAGGACTCGTAGTAAGTTTCGTAATCCTTGCGGTATTCAACGAGACCGGCGGAGAGCTTTTCTTTGAGTGCAGCGAGATCTTCCGTTTGCGGATTCCACGCGACGTAGAGTGGCTTGATTTTAGTACGGAGAAAATGATCCGGGCAGGAGGTGCCAAGCTCGGCGAGGCGAGGGGCGTCGGCGGAATTGACGAAGCGTAGAATTTTCTCGTCGTCCTGGATGGTTCCGATGAACCGTTTCTGCTGTGAGACTTGGCCGCGGAGCCATGGCAGAACTTTCGAGAAGGTATCGCGGCGCTGCTCTTCGGGGAGGGTCTGATATTTCTGACCACCGAAAGCAGATGCGTCGCCACCTTTGGCTTCGTATTTCTCGTGGATGTATTGGGCCGCCTTTTCGATCAGGCGGAGTGTCAGTTCGTAGCAAGCCTTGTCGTCATCGTCCCATGAGATGAAGCCGTGCTGGCCCATCATGATCGCCTGGGTGTCGGGCTTGGCTTTTTGGATTTCCTCCATCGCGAGGCCGAGCTCGAAGCCGGGGCGCATCCACGGCACGTATTCCATTTCGCCTTCGAAAATCTCCTTGGTCAGTGCCTCGCAGTTTTTCGAAGCGGCGATCGCGATGATCGCGTTGGGGTGCATGTGGTCGACGTGTTTCCCGGAAAGGAAGCTGTGGAGCGGCGTGTCGATCGAAGAGGGGCGGGGATTGAGGTTGAAGGTTGTGTGGAAATACATACCCACCATTTCGTCTTCGGCTGGAGTTTTGAGTCCGTTGTCCGGCTTTTCCGCATAGACTTTCTGGAGACCGATGAGTTTGTCCTGATAGAGGGAGGAGAAATTCTCGCGCTTCGAGGTACGGAGGTCGCCTCCGGAGCCTTTGACCCAAAGCACTTCGGTGTCTTCGCCGGTGAGGGGATCCTTTTCCATGATTTTGGAAGAGGTGTTGCCGCCGCCGGTGTTAGTGATGCGCTGGTCGGCTCCGAGGATATTGGATCGATAAACGAGGCGTTCAACCGGATCGAGGCTGGCTGCGTGGGAATTATCCCATGAATAGGTAACGTGTTTGAAATTAGGCATTGGGTCGGGTAGATAATGGTTCTTGACGGCGCTTTGAATGTCCCCGAGAAACACATTTAGCAAGAGAAAACCACAAAATCCCACATGTTAGCAATCGAACGGCAACGAAAAATCCTCGAATGTGCTCGCTGTGACGGGACGGTAAGAACCCAAGAGCTGTCGTCTACTTTAGGTGTTACGGAGGAAACGGTGCGCCGGGACTTGGACGCGCTTTCCCGCCAAGGACTGCTACGACGCACACACGGCGGCGCGGCGGATGTTTCGATGATTTTCCACGAATGCTCGCAGAATGAACGGGAAGCACGGCAGGCTGCGGAGAAGGCCGCGATCGCGAAAGTTGCGGTTAAACAAATCGGTGCGGAAGAAACGATCATGTTCGATGCCAGCTCGACGGTATTGGAAGTTGTCCGTCGGTTGCCTGAGGGTCGCAAGCTCAGGGTCCTCACCTATTCGCACGATGTGGTTGAGAAACTCGCGATGCGTACGGATATAGAACTTATCCTGCTTGGTGGGATTTACGAATCGAAAGGTCGGCGATTCATGGGCATGCTCACCGAGATCGGTATTCGTTCTTTCAGGATTGATCGCTTCTTTTTTTCAGGCGACGGATTCGATGCCGAGCTGGGCATCGGCGAACTGAATCCCGAAGAATCGCGTCTGAAGGCCACAGTTATGAGCCATGCCAGATGGCGTTGTGCTTTAATGGATCACACCAAGATCGGCAAACTCTCCGATCACTTTTTCGTAAAGCCAGAGGAGCTAGATCTACTGATTACCGACAATTTGGGAGAAGATTTCCGGAAAACCGGCGCGCTTAAAGGTGTGAGGTTCGAGATCGGGTAGTGTCTTTACTTTGAACCCGGAAACCTGCTAGGGCTATTCCCGAATATCCGAGACGCCCAGCAACAGGTAATTCGGTAAATACGTGAGCTGAAAAATGGTTTGGTGGTGTAATTATAGCGATAATAAGGCGTTGTTGCGCAATATTTATGGATCAAGATCTATAAATACCAACGCGACATTTTCTCTCGGTCAGTGATCAGATCGCGGGATATCTCCGCGAAGAACTGCGGCGCGGGCGCTGGACAGGCAGCATACCGGGAAGGGATCATCTGGCGGAAGTGTTGAACACGATTACTATGACGGTGGTCACGACTGTGGGTCTCGCATTGGCGATATTGGAAAAGGAGGGCGTCCTGATACCACAGAGTGTGGGCCGCCGGCGCAAGATCGCACTAGATTTGGAATCCTGTTCCAAGCCTCCGTCTCTTCGTGTCAGGCTTCTGATTTATGATAAGCGTTACCGGTAGTTGGATTACATGAACGATCTCAGACAGCGACTGGGGGAGACGGGGCATGAAGCACGCTTTTCGGCAAAAACTTTGTCCGGCTTTGATTCGCTTTTCCAGAAAACGGCGGCCTCCGCGATCATATTCCAAGACATGACTCTGCTCATCGCAGCGCAACAATATCTCGCCAAGTGCCTCAATCTTCACGGTAACACGGTCACCAACTATCTCAATGAGTTCCAATCCGGCAAACTTCCGGCAACTCTCGAAGACAGGTACTATAAACCTACGAGTTCACTCGACCCTTTTCTCGCCTGCCTCGGATGCTCGTTCCGCGCCTGCCCCGTCGCTGATGCGAAGCAGGCCGTCGAACGCATCCA
>Ga0105055_10005453_pt1 | contig 17957 bp, 17 predicted proteins | sample BON03_FD_78090 | JGI IMG/M metagenome (GOLD analysis project Ga0105055, IMG submission 78090) | Freshwater microbial communities from Lake Bonney liftoff mats and glacier meltwater in Antarctica - BON-03 | ecosystem: Environmental > Aquatic > Freshwater > Ice > Glacier meltwater | place: Lake...
AGACGCTCACCAACCGTTGGGCTTTTTTCGATTGTTATTTCTTGTTCATTAACGACATTCGTCATTTAATACTGTCCTTTTGTAACCTGTAGCGCCTCATCTGAATCTGGGAATCGCGCGCGTAAGATTAAACCATAACTAGCTACGGCATCTTGATTCCCCGCTTTGTTTGCTAATTTCATGGCTAATAACAATGCTTTTGCTGTCCATTGTGAATTAGCTTGATAGCGTTCTAGGTAAGATCTTGCCTTGTCATATTCAATATTTAAATAACTTAATTCTGCCATTTGGAATAAAGACTTACTTAAGTTCGGATTGATTTGTAAGGCTTTACGAAAATACTGCACCGCTAAAGTAGCATCAGGAATTAAACCGACACAAATCCCCGCATTTTCAAGTGCTTGATCCACATTAGTATAAAGCGGATTTTTTATGGCTTCTAAAAATCGTTGCTCGGCCTCTTTATAACGTTTCTGTTGGCATAAAAAAACACCATAATTATTTTGCGCTTCAGAATAATCTGGCGCGCGTTCGACGGCTTCTTTGAAATGATGTTCAGCTTTATCCATTTCTCCCAAGCGCTGATATAAAACACCGATAGTATTATGCGTACTAGGTAAATTAGGGTTTTGCTGCAATGAACGCTGTAATTTATCCAATGCCACCTGATAATCACCACGTTGCATATAATTCAAACCTAATTGCATGTTGATTTCGGCTGCTTTAACATCTGGTGCGACATATTCAGTAGGTGTACGCGTTCCACTGGTAGAAGTACACCCTGCCGATACTGTAACGAGCAACAATGCCACCCACTTAAAACTTAGTCGCTTCATCATAGTGACGCAATTGCCCTTTCTGCGGCAAGGCGCCGCTCTTTTCTGCGCGTTTTATCTTGCACTTCACCTGCTAACTGGCCGCAAGCCGCCACGATATCATCGCCACGGGTTTTTCTCACCGTAGCGACTAATCCAGCATCCATTAATTGTTGCTGAAAACGTAAAATCACCGTCTTAGATGAACAGACATAGTCCGTCCCAGGAAACGGGTTAAACGGTATTAGATTTATTTTAGTCGGAAGATCTTTCAAGATCCTTATCAAATCTTTGGCATCTTGGGCCGAATCATTAATATCTTTCAGCATCACATATTCAATCGTAATGTGTCGACGCTGCTTGACATCTACATAACGTTTACAAGCGGCTAGTAACACAGCAATAGGATATTTATCATTGAGTGGGATAATTTCACTGCGTAATTTATCGTTCGCTGCATGAAGCGAGATGGCAAGACTCACGTGGCAATCTTCACGTAATTTATCAATCATCGGCACCATACCCGAGGTACTCAATGTGACTCGACGCCATGAGATGCCATATGCTAGATCATCACGCATAAGATTCATCGCAGAAATGACATTATTGTAATTAGCTAATGGTTCACCCATGCCCATCATCACAACATTAGTCACCACGCGATGACCCTTAGGATCTTTACCTAGGGCTTCATTAGCCAACCATACTTGCCCAATAATTTCACTAGCAGTCAAATTCCGATTAAAGCCTTGTTGAGCTGTTGAACAAAACGTGCACGCCAAGGCACAACCTACTTGTGATGACACACATAAAGTGCCACGGCCTTTTTCAGGGATATACACCGTTTCAATTGAATTACCGCATGACAATCGAATGATCCACTTCCGCGTGCCATCCGTTGAAATATGCTCATGTAATACTTCAGGAGGCTTAACTTCAGCAAGCTCTAATAATTTTTCTCGTAACACTTTGCTCAAATTAGTCATTTCAGCAAAATCTACGACTCTATATTGATGGATCCATTGTAATAATTGGCGCGCACGGAAAGATTTTTCATCAATTTGATCAAAAAATGCTTCTAGACCTTTAAGATCTAAACCTAATAGATTCGTACGCAACATGAATTATTTCGCTCGTTTATCGAGTACGTGCGCAAAGTTGATCTTCAGTAAAGAAATATGCAATTTCACGAGTTGCACTTTCAACTGAATCAGAACCATGTACTGCATTTTCATCAATGCTTTCTGCGAAATCTGCACGGATAGTACCCGCTTCAGCATCTACAGGGTTAGTTGCGCCCATTAAATCACGATTTTTCAAGACAGCGCCTTCACCTTGTAATACTTGAACCATAACTGGGCCCGAAGTCATGAAGCTAACGAGGTCTTTAAAGAAAGGACGCGCGCTATGTTCAGCATAAAAACCTTCTGTTTGAGCTTGTGTTAAATGAATCATTCTTGCTGCTACGACACTTAAGCCTGCTTTTTCAAAGCGTGAGTAAATATCGCCAATAACATTTTTTGCTACTGCGTCTGGTTTGATAATAGAAATTGTGCGTTCAATCGCCATCTGGAATCTCCGGTAAAGAATAATTAAGTAAATCATACTATTTTAGCATTTTATATCTAATGTGTTAGCTCTATTTAAAATAGTATTATCTATAAACTATTTTAGTTTTGGATTTCCAACACAAAACAATTACTATCTTATGTATTAATACTTTTATGGTGTTGCTATTTGTATGAACTCAACTTTTGAACGCATAGGGCTTTTCATCCGTAAAGACGATCCTATCTTGGAAAAAGCAGTGGTCCAAATAACTGAATTTTTGCTATCGCAATCACGGACTATATTTGTCAACGAACTACTAAGTTTCTTACCTGAACTCGACGTCATTTCAATTAGCGATTTCCCACAACAGGTAGATCTTACCATCGCTATTGGTGGTGATGGCACCTTATTATCAGCATCCAGAGCACTCTCTGGTAGCGGAATGTCCCTCGTTGGAATTAATATCGGTCGCTTGGGCTTTTTAGCTGATCTCACCCTAGCAAAACTAGCGCCGCAATTATCAGAAATTTTAGCGGGTAATTATCGTGAAGACACGCGATTTTTAATGCAGGCGAGCATTATTAATGAAACCAAAAAATTTGTAGGCAAAGCGATGAATGATGTTGTCGTTCACTCGCATCAAAGCTTACATATGATTGAGTTTGAGACGTATATCAATGGTCGTTTCCTTAATAGTCAACGCGCTGACGGTCTTGTTATTGCGACGCCCACTGGTTCAACAGCTTATGCGATGTCAGCCGGCGGACCGATTCTTGATGTTAATCTCGACGTTTTAGTTTTGGCAACAGTTTGTCCCCATACTTTAAGTAATAGGCCGTTAGTAGTTGCTGCCAGTAGTATTATTGATATTGTTTTAAGCGATAATAATAATACTTCTGCTATGGTCACCTGTGATGGGCGTCCAGGCCAAGTATTACAAGCGGGTGATATCATTCGTATCGAGCGTCATCCCAGCACCATCAAATTATTACATTTGGAAGATCATGATCATTATTCTATCCTACGAGCCAAACTTGAGTGGGGACGTAAACTTACATGTTAACTAATTTAAGTGTTCGCCATCTCGCGGTAGTCGACGATCTAGAGCTGAGCTTTACTAAGGGTATGACCTCACTTACAGGTGAAACAGGCGCAGGAAAATCCATTTTAGTTGACGCTATGAGCCTAGTTCTCGGCGATCGTGCAGATTCAAATATGATCCGTTTCGGTGAAGAGCGCGCTGAAATCGCTGCTAGTTTTGACACCTCAAAGAACCTAGTTTTGCATAACTGGTTAATAGAGCAAGAGCTTGATGATGACGAACAATGCCATCTCCGCAGAACCATAAGCAAAGATGGTCGCTCGCGTGCGTATATAAATGGCAGAACCGTACCGCTCAGTCAGTTACGTGCAGTCAGTGAACGTACCATTGATATTCACGGCCAACACGCCCATCAGTCCTTAGTTCGCAGTGAAACTCAGCGTCTATTGCTTGATACTGTTGCGAAAACTAAACCTTTATTAACTGACTTGGCAATCGCTTATAAACAGTGGCAAACAACCAAACAACAACTCACTGACATGAAACAGCAATCGCAAGATCATGCTGCCCGCTTAGAATTATTGCAATATCAAGTAAAAGAACTTGAGCCATTAGAGTTGAGTAAAGAGAGCGTTGAACAATTGTTACTTGATCAACAACTCATTGCACACGCCTCGCAACTACAGGAGGCAGCTGAGTCAAGCTTACACCAAATTTTTGATCAAGAACAAGGTGCGGCGTATGACATTATTGCTAAAGTATTAGTCGATTTAGAAAAATTGCAAAACATAGAGCCACAATTTGCCAATTTAGTAGAAACACTCAATTCAACCGTCATCCAACTTGATGAATGTAGCACCGAATTACGCCACTATTTAGATAATACCGATCTCGATCCAAGTCGTTTAGATGAAATTGAAGCGCAATTAACGGTGTTACATAATCTTGCTCGTAAACATCATATAGAAATCGAATCACTCCCCAATCACTATCAACGGCTGTGCGATGAATTAATAGCCTTAGAAAATTTGAGCAATCAAAATGAACAGCTGCAGCAAGTATTTATTGAACAAGAGCAAATTTGTCGTAGCTTATGCGACAACTTAAGCCAGCAAAGGCTAAAAGCGGCTAGACCTTTGGCAGAAGCTATCACCCAAACCATACAACAGCTTGCCATACCAGGTGGCCGTATTGAATTTGTAATCAGCCCAATGGCTAATAGAAAATTTAATGAAATGGGGGCAGATCACATTCAATTGTTAGTGAGTACCAATCCAGGCCAAGCAGCAGGAGAATTGGGTAAAGTAGCTTCTGGTGGTGAATTGGCGCGTATCAGCCTCGCGATTCAAGTTGTCACTGCTGGTACACGTAGTGTGCCGACACTAGTATTTGATGAAGTAGACGTTGGGATCGGTGGCGGCATTGCAGAAATTGTTGGCAGTCATTTAAGAAAACTAGCTATGACCCAACAGGTTATTTGTATCACTCATCTACCGCAAGTTGCTGCGCAAGCACATCAACAATTACAAGTGAATAAAAAACAAGGTCAAACTAGTACGCATATTGAAATAAGTCAGCTCAATCAGCAACAACGTATTGAGGAAATTGCACGGATGTTGGGTGGTGTTAATTTGACCGAAACAACGCGTTTACATGCTAAAGAAATGTTAGAACATACTCACGATTAAGGTTTTAATTATTTATTTTTTTGGCAATGGCGACAGACGCCGTAAATATAAAGACTATGATCGGTCATTTCAAAACCTTTTTCCGCGGCAATTGCTTTCTGGCGCTGTTCAATAACATCATCGAGAAATTCTTCAATACGATTACAACGCACGCACAATAAATGGTCATGGTGTGATCCATCTTCTAATTCAAACACCGCGTGACCACCATCAATACTCAACCGTGAGACTAATCCCGCACCTTCAAACTGAGTTAATACTCGATAAACTGTAGCTAAACCTATTTCCTCGCCCATTTCCAACAAGGCTTTATATATATCCTCCGCACTCATATGACGCAGGTCAGACGATTCTAAAATCTCTAATACCTTTAGCCTTGGTAGCGTAACCTTCAATCCTGCTTTTCTTAAATCCTGACTTTCCATTGTAGTAGATGCCTCGTCGAAACTGTATGATTAGCGTATCATCGCAACTTGGTTAATTAATATAGTACTTAAATATAAATGAAAAAGCTTCTCATTTACACCTTTTCTATCTTAACACTATCGCTCAGCGGTTGTAGCACCGATAAAATCCCTGGCGTTTATCGTATCGATATTCAACAAGGAAACGATGTTACTCAAGATATGATCAATCAGCTCAAGCCTGAAATGACTAAAAAACAGGTTGCCTATGTAATGGGAACACCGTTACTGATTGATACTTTTCATCCTGACCGTTGGGATTACGTTTACAGCTTTCACCCAGGCAATGGCAACCGCGAGCAGCGACGCCTAACGCTATTTTTCACCGATGACAAACTCGATCATATTGAAGGTGATACCCGTACTGTCGCTCGTGAAGATCTACCAAAAACTGAACGCGCAGATGCTAATATCGAGGTACCTTTGACAGAGAGAAATACTGGTTTATTCCAAGGCCTATTTAATACAATTGGACTGGGTAATGACGATGAACCAGATATTATTAAAACCGATCCTAAGAACATAGAAACTACATCTCCAGCAGAAACACCGCAGCCTTAATAAGGGGGTTGTCGGCATCGGCGGCAGAGAAATATCTGCCAGCGATGCCATTACGCTCAGCTCGTTACAAGCTCAAATGCACCCGTTTGAGGATTATAGCATAACAATTCGCCTGCGGAGATATCGAAATACCAACCATGTAGACTCAATGCTCCTTGCTCTACCCTCTGACGAATACAAGAAAAAGTCATCAAATTGGCTAGCGATTCTAATATTGCGCGTTGCTCACACGCCTTAATTTGTACTTCAGGCGTCGCTTCGGACAATGTTTCTTGCACCCAAGTTTTGGCAGATTTGGCTATAGAAACCCAAGGATGAATAAATTGCGATTGGGCGCTATCCTCATCATTGGTTTCCCATAGTGCTTTGATGCCACCACAGCTAGCGTGACCCATGATGATAATATTCTCAACTTCTAGATTATTGACTGCAAATTCTAATGCTGCACTCGTACCATGATAATCTCCCCCCACTTCACAAGGTGGGACAAGATTTGCAACATTACGAACTATAAATAAATCACCTGGATCACAATCGGTTAAAATTGCAGGATCAACCCGAGAATCACAGCATGCGACCATCAAGGTCTTAGCTGGTTGCCCATCCTTCATACTGGCATATAATCGACTATCATCACCAAAATATTGAGTCTGAAAGCGTTTGAATCCATCTAATAATTTTTCTGTGCTCGCCATATAATTTTATCTCAAAAACTTTAAATAATGAATTCATTGTTAATTTTTGTGCTCAGATCATTAACTCATCCGAGACTACTGCGCACAGGTAAGTAGTCTTGTAAGATCATTAAATACTTTGATTTGTTACACATCAAAGTATGATTTCTATTGATAAATCAGTTTTAATTACCTGCTAGATATAGGGTATCTCTCTTAAAGAGCTCATCATTATAATAGCAAACCTTTTAGTATTGAAACTAAAGTGCAGTGAAACTCACCCTAATTTTATCTCAATCTTTATCGGCAAAACCCGTCTACTCGACTACAAGGCCAGTTGAGGTGTGGAACCAAACTTTCACCTTGTCATGCGACTATTTCTAACAATGACAGTTCTAATCGCGGAAATCAGATCGAAATAACAAAAGGCTGCTACAGCTACTGTAACAAAGACACCGGCACGATCCAGATAACCTAGGTTAACAAGGTCATCTGGATATCTAGAATAGGGTTTAACACTTAGACTAAGATCTTACTTTCACCAGCATCACATCAAATATACTCTCGTCATTTTGTTGTTAGTTCAGATATACACACAAATCTGAAATTCGCCGACGGTGAAAGAATATGTCTATATTGTAATGTTGATGTACAACTATTCTTAATCATTAGCTTGGTACCATTTTTTACGACTAACACGCGCAACTTCTAAATTGGCTTTATACCATTTTTTCTTGATATCAGCGTGAGGATCAGCTTGTATATTTGCTTCATACCAATGTGTATCAGTTTGAACTGCTGCTACCTGATTAGCTTCATACCATTTAGCTTGATTAGCTTGAGCAGCCTCCAAATTGGCTTGATACCATTTTCTCTTAGTTTCAAAATGGCTTTTCATTCCAGCGTTATACCAAGGTTTAATGTTACGACTAACCCGGGCAACTTCTAAATTGGCTTCATACCATTTCTTTTTAGTATCAGCATGAGGGTCAAGATGTAGATTGGCTTCATACCATGGTGTAGCAGTACTTTTAAGTGATTGTAAATTAGCTTCATACCACTTGGCTTGACTCTCACGAGCAGCTTCTAAATTAGCTTGATACCATTTCCTCTTAGTTTCAAAATGACTCTTCATTTCAGCGTCATACCAAGGTTTAGCAATCGTAGCTTCCTTAGCTTCATACCACTTATTCTGCGTTTTTCTTGCAGCTATCGTATTAGCTTCATACCACTTATTCTTGATATTCTTAGTTCTGATCAACGCAATATTTGCTTCATACCATTTATGTTTAGTATCTGCATGTGGATCAAAGGCTACATTAGGATTAGCATTATACCAATGTCTATTTTGACGACTGACACGCGCCGCTTCTAGATTGGCTTGATACCATTTCTTTTTAGTATCGGCATGAGGGTCAACATTTATATTGGCCTCATACCACGGGCTAGCGGTAGTTACTGTCGCTTTTTTATTGGCTTCATACCATTTAGCTCGACTTGCTCGAGCGGCTTCTAAATTGGTTCGATACCATTCATTTTTGATATCAGACTGTGTATTGGCTTCATACCAAGGCGTTTGCGGTAAATTAGCCTCATACCATTTAGTGCGGTTTTCTCTAACTGTTTTAACCGCCGCCTTTAAGTTGGCTTCGTACCATTTCCTTTTGGTATTTAAATGCTCTGCTAAATCAGCCTCGTACCAGTGTTTTCCGCTGGTAACAGCACGTTGCTCATTGGCTTTATACCAAGGCTTATCAGTCGACTTAGTCGTTTCTTTATTGGCTTTATACCATTTAACTCGGCTCGCACGTGCTGTTTGTAAATTAGCTTCATACCATTTAGCTTTAATATCAATTGTACTCATCATTAACACCTCATATCTGGGTCTTGTCACTATTTGATATTACATGAGTTTAAGATAAGTCCACAAGGGATTTATGCACTAATTTGTTACATTATTTAAAGCAATGCTTTTCGGCTTTAACTTGTTGTAGCATGGCAATCTTTTGATCGACTTGTAATATACGACGCTGCTCTTTTTCTTCAACTAAGCTTGAATAGCCAAGGTGTAAGCCAAACCAAGTAAACCATGAACTATCGGCACACTATCAAAAACAATCAATGTAGTCGCTATCTGATTAGCACTATCTTCATGAAATTCTGGTTTATAGGTATAACGATAGGGTTGAAGATAGCAAATGGCATTATCAAGTTGCACACAGGTTTGCTGGTAAATTTCATCTGTTGCCGTTTCTACTGGCGGCTCAAAATAAATTGGTTCTAGTGGCACAGGTGGCATCGGCACAGCTTGAACAGCGGCCATCACAAAGATAAAATTAAAGACTAGACAGAATTTAAAAAGTGGCATGGCATTCATGCTTATAACAACTCCATTTATTGGTATAGCTTCGTTATCGGCAGTTTTATACAAAACTCCAGACCTTGTTGCCACAATTCGAAATCACATTGCCGCCATGTTTGTCCACAATCAATTTAACAATATATAGAAAGTTAATCCTAAATAAGATTATGTCGTTGATTTGTTGTCGGACAAAATAAAACATCGATTAAATTAATTGCTAACAGGCCTCTTGCATCGACCTCGTGCCATTATTTCCGGCTCGATAATGCATCAGTTTCACTTCATACTCAGCAAGATTTAATTAAGTTCGCTGAATTATTCACCACAGATTATAGCGGACTATCAGCATTCATAACGGTTCATGGATAATGCGTTATTTTACGACCGCCGAATGATCATTACCTTAAGATATTTTGAATACGTCATTTCTAATAAAAGGAGCCAGTCAATCTTCATCAGCTAACTCCTTTTCATGTTTATGCACATCAACCCAAAGCTGTAAACGTTTGGCAACGGCCGCGTTGAAAGATCCTTCAGGATATTCACCTTGTTCATTACGTTGACCTATCTTGATACCAGAGAGTAAAGCCAGTGCTTGGTCAATAGAATCAATCGCATGGATCTGGAACTTATTTTCAGACACCGCATCAATAACATCTTGTCTCAACATCAAATGCTGAACATTACTCAGGGGAATGATAACGCCTTGCTCACCTGTTAAGCCAAGCTTCATGCAGACATCAAAAAAGCCCTCGATTTTTTCATTAACCCCACCAATAGCTTGTACTTCACCATGTTGATTCATCGAACCTGTGATCGCTAATGATTGTTTTAATGGTAATTCAGCAATTGCAGATAACAGGGCACACAGTTCAGCCGCAGTAGCACTATCACCATCAACTTCGCCATAACTTTGTTCAAATACTAGGCTTGCTGACATAGACAATGGCTGATCTTTGGCATAAGTAGAGCCGAGATAACCACTCATAATCAATACGCCTTTCGAGTGAATGTCACCGCCTAATTCAACTTCACGCTCAATATCGATAATATCGCCATCACCGAAACGGCAGTTAGCTGTCAGGCGAGATGGCTGACCGAAACTGTATTCACCAATGCCTAATACAGTTAAGGCATTGACTTCACCTATGTGTGCGCCCGTCACTCTAATACGTGTGATGTTGCGGTCAATATGCTCAATTAACTGGCCACGAATTCGATCAACTCTTTGCTCACGACTTTTTAACGCTTGAATTACATGTTGCCTTGCCACAATCGAAACCTGTTGTTTACGAGCCCAATAAGTTGATTCTCGTAATAAGTCAGTCATCCAACCCAGATGTAATGACATTTTACTATTCTCTTCTATCGACCGAGCAGCCTGCTCAATCACTTTTGCAACAGCTTCTGTTTCTAAATGTAATAGCCCTTCTTTTTGTACTGTACTGGCAATTAGACGTGCATATAACAAATGATTATCTGCAGTTCGCTCCATCTGATCCTCAAAATCAGCCACGACTTTAAATAACTCTGCAAACTCAGGATCATGCTCATATAGCTGATAATATAAATTCCGGTCACCTAGCAATATCACTTTCAAATCGAGCGGTATAGGTTCAGGTTCAAGAGACACCGTAGCGACCAAGCTGTACATTTGCTCTACGCTGTCGAATCGTACTTCTTTTGAATGCAGGGCGCGCTTCAAGCCTTCCCAAGAATATGGTTGCATCAGTAGCTGTTCAGCATCTAAGATCAGATAACCACCATTAGCACGGTGAATCGCGCCGGCTTTAATTAAACTGAAGTCGGTAATCAATGCACCCATCATGGCCATATTTTCAACACTACCTAATAAACTTTGATGACTAGGAAAATTTTCATATACTACCGGTGCGCCAAGCGCATCGGCATTATTTACAATAAGATTGATTTGATAACGTTTTAATAATGGGCTATCAATAGGACGTGTGACTTCATCACTCTCATCATCTGGCCTTACAAACGCATCGACGTTATTCAGTAAATCTTTTTGCATTGCATCAAAATACAGTTGTAATCGATCAATTTTAGGATAAGCATTTTTTAACTTATTTATCTGTCGGCTAATCACTTCAGTTGCAACTTCGTCGTTCAACGCAGTTACTTTTGTCTGATTATCTCGTTCCCACTCACGTAACTCCAACAAGGTATGCTGTAAATCTTCGTGCAAAGTTGCGATTGCATCCTCTGTTTTCTCTTGTTGATCGACGGGTAACTGCTCAAATTCATCGGCAGTCATCGCTTCACCATTACGTTGGGCTGCAAAGGCATAAGTGCCATCTTGCATGCGTAACAATACGATGCCTTTACGATCTGCTTCTAACTGCAAAATACCAAATAAACGCACGCGATGTTTACGTGATGATTCATCAATCGAACGCATTCGGCCACGGTAATACTCATCATCAAATGAATGTGGTAATTCTTCCAGTAAATGATGAATTACCTTCTCAATATCATGGATCAGTTGCGAGCCTAGTCCAGTTGGCAACGCTAAAAACCAAGGCTTTTGTGGATCGATGAAATTATGTAAATATCCCCAATCTTTGCCATGAGGGCGGAGCTGAACATGCTCATCGAGAAAACGTTTTACTAACGTATATTTACCCGATCCGGTATCACCCATAACAAATAAGTTATAACCATTACCTTCGATATTTACACCAAAATCAACCGAATCTAATGCTCTAGATTGACCAATAATGGTCGATAGGCTTTGTAGTTCTGCAGTTGATTTAAAATTGAGCTGTTCGCTACTACAATGTTGATACAAACTATCTGGATGCAATTGGGTATTGAAATTCATGATTTTACTCTAGCCTTATAAGGTACTTTTTAGCTTAGGATACCCTACAAATTTATAGAACTTAATATTTATCACACTCTGGGAGCACATAATTATAAGTAATCATGACTATGATGAACAACGTAATTTCTTCGGGATGAGTATTAAAACTCAAATCACTTATAAAGTTAAAGATTCTGATGGTCAATCACATCGTAGTATCAGTAGATATATGAGTGCAACAAGATTATGTATGCCGACAGACTTTGCATTTAAAGAAGGCGATGAAATTGAATTAGTGATAAATCCGAGCGACGACCGTTTACCCTCCCCTGTGTTGCAGAATAACCGGTATTACGAATAATTATCGCTGAACATGATATTAACAAGTTTCATGTTTCTATAGAATTAACTAAAAACATCCTAAAAAAATAAAAACAGCTTAATTATAGCTAGCTTTAATCCGAAATAACTAAATCCAATAGCTTGTTTTAGTCATTACTTTAGACATCAAACCCATCATATACTTAACAGGTGCAGGTAAGGTAGCCCCGCCGGCATTAAGAGCCAAAGTGCCATGATGTAATTCGTCAACTCTCATCTGCTCTAAAATAGCACGACTTTTTTCATCGCGTACACTAACTTCTGTTAAATGCTCATCTAAATGCTGAACAACTTGTTTTTCTGTCTCAGCAACGAAACCTAAACTCCATTTATCGCCAATTTTCCCAGCCACAGCACCCATAATAAAAGATCCGGCATACCATAAGGGGTTTAACACGCTGGCGTGCCCATCTAGACAATCCACTCGTTGTTGACACCACACTAGGTGATCATTTTCTTCCAATGCCGCCTGCTCCATAGCTGCTCGTACATTAGGCAATGTCGCTGTTAATGCTTGACCTTGATATAAAGCTTGAGCTGAAACCTCTCCCGCATGATTAATCCTCATCAACCGCATCGATTGGAGTTGTTCTTGCTTTGTCAGCTCATGTTCAGCTAAATCACAGCCAGGTGTCGGACGAGCAGTTGTTTCCGATTTACCAATGACGGTTGTCAAGGCCTTATCTGTCTCAAGGATCAATCTATCAATCAAGCTATATTTTCGAGTATTCACGTCATATCCTTCAAAAAATCACTTCATCAATAAATATATCAACATCACGGTTATCAACGTGTTCCGTCATGATGATTTTCCCTTGATCCAATAATTCTTTATATGAAACAGTCTGGTTTCGGCCGTTGTCTTTTGCGTAGTACAAAGCATCATCAGCCATACCGATAACATCCGTTGCCGACTGTTGGCCGGTCACTTCAACAAACCCGATACTGATCGCTACATTGCCAACTTGTGGAAATTCATGTTTATCTACATTCTGTCGTAATCGGTCAAAAGCTGCCATTGCGCTATTTTCATTAGTCGCTTTTAACATCACCACAAATTCTTCACCACCATATCGATATACTAAGTCATCCTCGCGCACGCAGCTACGCATCATTAAGCGCGCCACCAGAATAAGTACTTCGTCACCATATAAATGGCCATAGGTATCATTAATTAATTTGAAATGGTCAATATCTACCACACCTAACCAGGTACTTAAATCATCTGAATGGCGTTTGTCATTTTCAATTTCTATATGAAGAGAGTCCGTGGCCCCTTGCATCAGCACTTTTGTGATTTCAGTGTCAAGCGTTTCACGGTTAAACAATCCAGTTAATTTGTCGCGTTGTGTTTTATCAATTAAAGTCAAATAATTTGAATAAACACGCAATATGCCACTCACTACTCATTCATTGATGGGCTTTTTTTACAATGGAAAACTAAAAGTGAAAAGACATTATTGTCTGCATTCAACACCGGATAGATGATATCCCATGTCGTTTTCTCTTCATTTTGTAGGAACTTAATTTTCTTGCTTCCAGCTGATGCTGATAATGCATCACTTAATTTTTCTGAAACCTCATTAACTGGCAGATCATATTCTAAATAAATAAAACCATTCTTATCGGCAAGTACAATTAATTTAAGAAAATTATCTTCATTGATTTCTTCCACCTGGAACAGACGTAAACTTTCTACTGGAAATAAATCATTGATTGTTTTTAATACACTTTGTTCTAGCATCTGTCGATCATGATGCCGGGTAATTTCGGCGAGGCCGTCAATTAATGTGATGCTATGATCATTCTTATGCTTCATCAATGTAAGATTTTTAGCCCATTGGTAACAAGTCAATTTATCTCCGATAGATAGAACTCTACCTTTGCACTAGGTAATTTTAACCGTCCATTGTGTAAAAATACTTAGCAAGTAGTACACATTATAGAAATAAATACTACATGTCTACATCACAATGCAGCAAAAAAATGTTCTAATGTTGCTGCTAGTTGTCTAGGATCAAATTTAGGCACGTATGCATCTGCCCCTACGCCTTTACCCATAGCCATATTAGCGGCTGCGGTTAGTGATGAATGCATAATCACGGGTAAATGCTTGAATCTTGGATCTGCTTTTATCTTCTGCGTTAAAACATAACCATCCATCTCAGGCATTTCAACATCCGTCAGCACAAGTTGAATCTCAGTAATAATATCGCGATTCTCTTGTTCACATTTATCTGCCATTCGATTGAGTAGTATCCAGGCTTCAGCGCCATTAACCGCACCGATATGTTTCACGCCCATATGGTTGAGCGCTTTGGTTATTTGCTTGCGAGCAATAGTCGAATCATCTGCAAATAAGATAGTGTGCTGCCTATCGGTATCTAATTTTTCTATACCATCGAACAGATTGTCATCATAGAAGCCACCAGCATCAGCCAATACTTTTTCAACATCCATAATCATCACTAATCGTTTATCGGATAATTCAGATACCGCAGTAACTAGTCCACCGAGACGTTTTGAAAGTAACGGTGGCGGGGCTTTCACTTGTTCCCAGTTTAACCGTTGAATAGTATCAACTGAATTCACCAAGAATCCTTGAACATGTGTATTGTATTCTGTGATCATTAATATTTTGGGTTCATCGACCGACGTCAAATTACAGAATTTCTGTAAATTAATGATAGGCACCATATCGCCGCGCAAGCTCACGAACCCCTCCACGCTATCAGGCATTTCAGGCGCACTTGTAATTTCAGGAATATTCAATACTTCACGGACTTTAAATACATTGATGCCAAAAACTTCATTTCTGCCTGTGTTATCATCGGTACCAAGGCTAAATAGCAGTACCTCTAGATGATTTGTTCCTGCTAGTTTTGTGCGTTCATCAATAGAATCAATAAGTGTAGCCATGGCGACCTTCTCTAGTTTCTGTTCGATTAAATTTAGTTCGAGACCTTGGACCAAGTTGTCTTACCACGATGTCGATCCGCGTTAAAGATGCTTGTTCAAAATGCTCCCGTTCAATAATACCTGTTTATGCTTCATGCGACGAAGACTAATTGTCTGATTTGCCAGATAAGCGGCAATATTGTCTACCTAGTCTACGTTTATAACCACATAATATGCTTACTTGAGATAGTAATAGGCTGTAAATTCATAAACCACTGATAAACAAGCAACAATCAAGCCGCATTTCATATGAAAATTTACGATTTTTCACTTAATTTATAAATAATATGGACAAGGGCTATAGGAAAATAGTAGCTAATTGTGCTAAAGCCTATAGAATAGGCCTACTTGTAGACGTTCAGATAACCTTCTAAAAGCGGGTGCCGAGAGCGAGATTTGAAATCGCACGAATTTACACCCACTAGCACCTGAAGCTAGCACGTCTACCAATTCCGCCATCTCGACATATAACGAGCGGCTACAATACCGATTGAGAAATTCACTGTCAATGACAAAAGAAAACACACAAGATCCACACTCTAAACGCGAAGCAGAAAACTACGAGAACCCGATTCCTAGCCGCGAATTTATTTTAGAGATTTTAAAACAAAATGATCGTCCCTTATCACGCCGCGCAATTACTAAACTGCTCGGTCTTAAAGGCGAAGAACAAACTGAAGCCTTGCGTCGTCGACTGCGTGCAATGGAACGAGATGGTCAAATACTGCGTAATCGCAAGAATGCCTATGGTATCGTTTCGAAAATGAACCTTATTACTGGTCGCGTTATGGGACATCCTGATGGTTTTGGATTTCTAATTCCAGACGAGAGTGGCGACGATCTTTTTTTAAATGATCGTGAAATGCATGTTGTTTTACATGGTGATCGCGTTATCGCCAGAATTAGCGGCGAAGATCGTCGTGGCCGCAAAGAGGGTCAAATTGTTGAAGTTTTAGAACGTGGTAATCCACTGATTGTCGGTCGCTTAATTTCTGATTCTGGGTTTTATTATTTAATACCGAACAATCGTCGAATTAGCCAAGATATTTTAATTCCACCAGAAAACTTAATGGATGCACAAGTAGGACAAATTGTAGAAATTGAAATTACTGAACACCCTAATAAACATCGTTCGCCATTAGGTAAAATTGTCAATGTACTGGGTGATCATATGGCACCAGGCATGGAAATTGAAATTGCATTACGTGCTTTTGACTTGCCAAATATATGGTCAATTAAAGCACTTGAACAAGCAGAATCATTTGGTTCAGAGATCCCTAAAAAAGAAATTGAAGGGCGACTTGATCTTCGTGATCTCCCCCTACTGACTATTGATGGCGAAGATGCCCGCGATTTTGATGATGCGGTTCATGCCGAAAAATTGAAATCAGGCTCATGGCGCTTATGGGTAGCGATTGCCGACGTATCGTCTTATGTCCAACCTAAAAGCCCACTCGATAAAGATGCACAAGAACGTGCCACTTCGGTCTATTTTCCAAGCCAAGTGATCCCTATGCTACCTGAAGCATTATCAAATGGTTTATGTTCATTAAATCCTGATGTAGATCGTTTATGCATGGTTTGTGAGATGGTTGTTAATACTGAAGGTAAACTTGAGTCACATCAATTCCACCAAGCAGTAATGAACTCTAAAGCGCGTCTAACTTACAACAAAGTAGCCGCCATATTAGTTGATGGAGATAAAGCATTACGCAAAGAGTATGCAGCCGTTTTACCTGGTTTAGAAACAATGTATGACTTATTTAAAGCCATGCTAAATGCCAGAGAACAACGTGGTGCAATTGATTTTGAAATGACTGAAACACAATTCATTTTTGATGAGAACCGCAAACTTAAAACCATTGAACCTCGTGAGCGAAATGATGCCCATCGCTTAATTGAAGAATTTATGGTCGCCGCGAATGTCTCTGCTGCTCAGTTCATATTAAAACACCAATTACCAGCCCTGTTCCGAGTTCATGAAACGCCAGCAGAAGAAAAATTGGCTAGCCTTCGAGAATTTTTGGGTGAATTAGGTTTAGCGCTGGGTGGTGGTGACGAACCAGAGCCAGCACATTACGCATCATTACTCAAAAATGCACATAAACGTCCTGACGCCCATTTAATTCAAACAGTCATGTTACGTAGTCTTAAACAAGCCGTTTATAGCCCAGACAATGTTGGGCATTTTGGCTTGTCGCTTGAAGCCTATGCTCACTTCACCTCACCTATTCGCCGTTATCCTGACTTGCAAGTTCATCGTGCTATTCGCCACATCATTTCAGGTAAAAAGAAGTCTACTTGGCCTGCTACACATGAAGAAATGATTAAACTCGGTGAGCATTGTTCTATGGCTTCGCGTCGTGCTGACGAAGCGACTCGCGACGTAAGCGACTGGTTGAAATGTGAGTTTATGCAGGAACGTGTCGGTGAAGTTCACCAAGGTGTGATTAGTGGCGTAACTGGCTTCGGTATTTTTGTCGAATTAAGTGATATGTATATTGAAGGCTTAGTTCACGTTACGTCATTAAAAAATGATTATTACCAATTTGATGCTGCTGGTCACCGTTTAATGGGCGAACGCACTCGAAAAGTGTATCGTCTTGGCGACAAAGTAGAAGTTAAAGTAATGAG
>Ga0105055_10005454_pt1 | contig 17956 bp, 13 predicted proteins | sample BON03_FD_78090 | JGI IMG/M metagenome (GOLD analysis project Ga0105055, IMG submission 78090) | Freshwater microbial communities from Lake Bonney liftoff mats and glacier meltwater in Antarctica - BON-03 | ecosystem: Environmental > Aquatic > Freshwater > Ice > Glacier meltwater | place: Lake...
CTGCTTGGGATCTGCGCCCGAGACGACTCGAGCGGCGTTGATAATATCGCCATCGTCCAATTCAACCCCGGTAACCTGCAGGCCGGTTTCGCTCCCGGACAGGACAATACGTTTGACCGGGCTATTACAACGTATTTCTGCCCCCGAGCTTGTCGCTGAGGCCTCCAGGGCATTGACCAGCGCATCCACGCCGCCGGCAGGCTGACAGTGTTGGCCGCCGGTATCACCAGCCATTCGGTACAGAAGGGTCAAGACGGTGTTGTTGGGTGAGCGCGGTGCCTGTGTAGAACCGATCAGGCTGTCCCAGGCGAGCGCTGCCTTGAGCAGGTCGTTATCGAAGTGTTCGTCCATCAGATCCCTGGCGGGCAAGGCCGCAATGCGCAGGAATTCCCGCATGTCATCTTTGCCAAGCAGGCGCAGTTTGATACCGACATGAGCAAAGCTCAGTAGTTCTTTAAGACTGTTGTTGCCGATACGAGGTATGGTTTTCAACCAGGAGGGTGCCAGCGCGGCTGCGCAGCGGCTTAACAATCGCAGGTAGTCAGCATACTTTTGCACATCCTTGTCGCTGACTCCGCTTACAGAGTCAGCCTGGATGCTCACATGCTGGCCATTCTGGTCCAGGGCTATTGTTTGCAGGGTTTTACCCGGCTGGGTATAGCCGTGCCTGGTCAGGTCCAGTTCGCGCGCAATGGTGGCAGAAAAATGCGACAAGCTGTGGGCAACATTGGCTGTGAAGCCGGGGTGAAACTCCCGGGCCGCGGCAAGGCCGCCGGTTTTGCCAGTTGCTTCCAGGACCAACACGGATTGCCCGGAGCGGGCCAAATAGGACGCACAGACCAGACCATTGTGTCCTGCGCCGATGATGATGTTGTCGTAGTGCTTCAATGCCTGTCGCCGCCTTCATTGCCTATGGCTGTTGGTGCTAATGAACAGAGATTAGTCATCCCCTTGTCAATAGACAACCGATCCTATACGCCAAGAGAAACTCGCCCGTGAGTATTGTTATGCTACAGCTATCTAAAAACCGGCAGACGCTTGCTGCGATGCTCGGGGATGGCGCTGGGTTTGTTGTACTTTAAAGCCCGGGATTTTTTATAATCACAAATTGAGGGAGAGCGTAGCATGTTGACAGGTCACTGTGAATGTGGGCAGATCAGTTTCGAGGTAACCGGAGAGGTGCATGACTTCAGCCACTGCCATTGTAGCCAGTGTCGCAGACTGCACGGCGCCGCATTTGCGAGTTTTGCCGCTGTGTGTCGCGCTGATTTCCGTTACCTGGCGGGGGAGTCGGTGCTCAAGAGCTACAACTCCTCTGACTCACACACGCGCTTGTTCTGCGGCGAGTGCGGTTCGAATATTGGGGTTGAACTCAGTGATGAGCCCGATGATATTTATCTCTCAATGGGCGCTATTGACGGTAACCCCCGGCTTCCGCCCGCCTACCATATATTTGTTGGCTCAAAGGCACCCTGGTATGAGATCAACGACAAAGCACCGCGATTTGATGAGTTTCCACCGGAATAAGGCAAGGTTAAGTGTCTATGGATGAGCAGAATTTTGACGTTATTGTCATCGGCGCAGGACACAACGGACTGGTCGCCGCCAATTACCTGGCCATGGGTGGATTGAAAGTCTGCGTGCTGGAGCAGCGCCACGTGGTGGGCGGGGCGGCAGTCAGCGAAGAGTTTCTGCCGGGCTATCGCAACTCCGTGGCTTCCTACGTGGTGAGTTTGCTGCGCCAGGAGGTTGTCGATGACCTGGAACTCGCCAAGTACGGTTACCAGCCTATCTTGCTTGCCAGCTCGATTTACCTGGATTCCTCGGGCGACTACCTGCTGCTGACCGAGGATGAGCAACACAATCGTGAGCAGTTCGCCAAGTTCTCCTCTACCGACTTCGAGGCGATGGAGCACTTTGACGATATTGTTGACAAAGTGGGTGCCATAATTGCCAGTCAGTGGCTGCGTGAGCCGCCGCGTCTGTCTGGTGGTGGGCTGGCTGATCTGATCAGCAGCGTCCGGCTGGGGATGGATATGTATAAGCTGGATGACGATGCCCGCTGGCGGCTGATCCAGTTTTTTCTGGGTGCGCCCGATACCATCATCGAGAGATTCTTCGATAGCCCCAAGGTCAAATCGATGATTGCCGCCCACTTGCTGCCGGCCAACTATGCGTCCCTGCATCACCCGGGTGCCGGGTTGGCAATGTTGCACCACGCGGTGGGAGAAATCGAAGGGCGCAAGGGCGCCTGGGGTATTGTGCGTGGCGGCATGGGAGCGATTACCCAGGCCATGTGTAAGTCTGCCCTGGATAAAGGCGTTGTTGTGCGCACCTCAGCGCCGGTCGAGAAAATAGTCATCGAGAATTCAGCCGTGAGCGGGGTGCGGCTTGCCAGCGGCGAAACGCTGTTCGCGCCGGTGGTAGCGGCCAATACCGACCCCAACCGAACCTTTCTCCGCTTGCTGGGCGAGGAACATTTACCGAAATCCTTTGCTGAGGATATCAAGGTCTTCCGGCAGGAATCCGCGTCGCTGAGAATCAATCTTGCGCTGCGCTCGTTGCCCGAGTTTTCTTGTCTGCCCGGGACTGACATTGGACCGCATCATTGCAGCAGTATTACCTTTATCGAGAGCAAGGAGCATGTTGAGCAAGCCTACCGCTCAGCGCGCGCTGGTATACCTGCCGACCCGCCCATCATCGAAGCGATTATCCCGAGCACCATGGACGATAGCCTGACAGATGCCCCCGGCAGCCACGTGATGAGCCTGTTGTGTAAATACATGCCCTATGATCTTGCCGACGGCAAACACTGGGACGACGAGAAGGAGGCTGTCGTAGAGGGTATTCTTGATTACGTGGAGAAGTTTATTCCCAAGCTGCGCGACATCCTCGTTGGCTACCAGTGCCTTACCCCGCTGGACATTGAGCGGATCTTTGGTATGACGCGCGGCGATATCTGCCATGGCCGTCTCGAGCCGGATCAACTCTTCAGTGCCAGGCCGCACCCGGATGCCGCGCAATATGCAACGCCCGTAAAGGGCTTGTACCTGTGCGGTTCAGGTAGTCACCCCGGCGGAGGTGTTACTGGCGCGCCCGGGCACAACGCCGCCCGCCGCATACTCAAGGACAGACGCTAGCCCCGAAAGGATAGTAAAGCGGCAGGTCTATCTGTATTTTGCATCTACGACTTCAGTTGCTGGCGGATAGGTAAATCGCGGATACGTTTCTTGGTGGCCGCGAAAATGGCGTTACATAATGCTGGTGCAATGGGTGGCATGCCAGGTTCGCCGACACCGCCCAACGGCGCATCATAGTTATCATCAGGAATCAGGTGTATGTTAATTTTAGCCGGCGCGCCATCCATTCGGGTGACTTGATAGCCATCAAAGTTGTCCTGCTCAGCCACACCGTCTTTGAAACTGATTTCTCCAAGCATGGCTAAACTGATTCCCATGACACAGGCACCTTCAACCTGTGAACGAATCCGTTCCGGATTTACCTGCGGGCCACAATCAATGGCAATATCAACTTGAGGTATCGACACTTCACCGTCATCATTCACCTTTACCTCAACCACAGCAGCGACATAAGTCACAAAACTATAGTGGGCCGCCAGGCCCTGGCCTTTACCCTCTGGTAGCTTTTTACCCCAATCGGCTTTCTCAGTGACCAGCTCAATGACCCGGCGAAGTCGTCCGGTATCAAGCGGATACAGTTCAGGTGATTCACCATAATTCCCTTCATCCTGCAATGAACGCGGATCAATCTCTCGATCAGCCCCGATCAATTCAAGTAAAAATTCCTTATGCTCACGATTTTGGTGGTGTGCCATTTCTGCAATAAATGACTGAACAGCAAATGCATGCGGAATATTCGAAACAGAACGAAACCAGCCAATACGCGTGTGGCTTTGTGCTGCAGGATTTTCCAATTGAATATTAGCAATGGCGAAAGGGATATTTACAACCCCCATGGCATTCTCGAACGGCAGCTGATGAACGGAGCTGGCATCAAAAGTTGAAGAGATGGATGGTGCCACAGTGCGATGCAACCAGGCCTGCGTTTTCCCATTAGCATCAAATGCCGCTTCCAGATGTTCGCAAGACACGGTGTGGAAGTAGGAGTGTTGTATATCATCTTCCCTTGTCCACATTAGTTTGACCGGTTTTCCACCCATGGCCTTTGAAGTCAGTGCTGCCTCAACCACATAATCCGGTTTGGATTTACGACCAAAACCGCCACCCAGTAACGTTACATTGACCTTGACCTGCTCAGGCTTTAATTCCAGCCACTGCGCCACAGTATCACGGCTGGCTTGTGGGGCTTGGGTCGGCGCCCACAGTTCGCAGGAATCCCCTTTGAAATGAGCGGTCGCCACCGGCGGCTCCATGGGTGCTTGCGCAAGGTGGGGGATGTAGTAATCAGCACTGAGTGTCGATTTTGATGCTTGAATGACCTCATAGCTATTACCTTTCTGTCTCAGGACTTTTCCACCTTTTTGATTGGCAGCTTGTTGCAACTGTTGTCGAAAGGCTTTAGATTCATATTGCGAGTTCGGGCCCTTTTCCCATTCAATGTTGAGCTTTTTTCGACCTTCAATAGCAGACCACGTATTGTCAGCGACCACAACCACACCGCCAAGCGGGTTGAAGACGGCAGGAGGTGGGCTTGAGGGCAGGGTAAGTGTCTTAATCACACCAGGCACTTTAAGGGTTTCACTGTCGTCATAGGATGCCAGCTTATCGCCATAGGCGGGTGGGTGAGCAACAACGGCATAGAGCATGTTATCGAGCCGAACATCCATGCCGTATTCGGTGTTGCCAGTGGCAATATCCTGACCATCAACCAATTTGTTATGCGACTTACCGATATAGCGGAAATCAGCTGCATCCTTATATGCAAGTTCGCTTCTGGCAGGGACAGGCAGATCGGCAGCTGCCCCGGCCAATTCACCGTAACCGAGTTTACGTCCGGTCGGAGAGTGAATAACTTCATGATTGCTTGCTTTGACTTCAGATACAGGCACTGACCAGCTTGCCGCGGCCGCCGTTTCCAGCATCATACGTGCCGCAGAGCCAACATTACGCATAGGCATGAAGAAATGACGAACGCTACGCGAACCATCCGTGTCCTGATTACCAAATCTCTCTTCATCGCCATAGGCCTGAACGACCGTTACTTTATTCCAATCGGCTTCCATTTCATCGGCGACAACCATGGGGAGACTGGTGCGAACACCCTGTCCCATTTCTGAACGATGGGCGACAATAGTGACGGTGCCATCTTCTGAAATAGACACAAAGACCAGAGGGTTGTCCACCCACCCGTGAGGCATGGCATTACGGCCATATTTTTTATCATCTGCCATCACTGACGGCGGTGGCATCCCAACGGCCAGAATAAAACCACTAAGCGCAAAGCCTTTCACAAAGTTTCGGCGGCTGATGTTAACGATATTATCCTTCATGTTCCGCCTCCATATTGCTGGCTGCCTGTTTGATAGCATCGCGTATGCGGTTATAAGTGCCGCAACGACAGATATTGCCGCTCATTGCAGCATTGATGTCTGCATCGCTGGGGTGCGGATTGGTATTCAACAGTGCCGTAGCGGACACAATTTGTCCTGATTGGCAGTAGCCACATTGAGGTACATTGTTTTCGATCCAGGCTTTTTGTATAGCTTGGCCGGTTTTTTGTTCAGAAATGGCTTCAATGGTTGTGATAGCTTTATTTTCAGCTACTTTTATCGGTGTCACACAGGATCGAATAGGGTTGCCGTCAAGCATCACCGTGCAAGCGCCACACAGGGCTTTACCACAACCAAACTTGGTGCCCGTCATACCAAGTACATCCCTGAGTGCCCATAAGATGGGCATCTCGGTCGGCGCATCGACCTCATGGGTTTGTCCATTTATTGTGAGTTTCATGAAATATTCCTCAAATGGTTTGTGAGTATAGGAAGCAACGACTAAAAGCCTGCAACTCCGCTTGGGTATCCCGCCACATCGCCTTCAGTATGGCCATGCTTTTCGACTTGTCGGATGGCCTCTTCCATGATCGCAAGTCCTTTGCGCAGCACAGATTCTTCCATGTTAAGCGCAGGATACATTCGAATCGTATCCTGGTGATCTGAGATTGCCCACACGCCTTGCTCAAGCATCTTTCCTCGAACTGCACGCGCCGTCCACCAGTCTTTTTCGTCGACGTCCGCTGACTCAGGTTTGCCGAAGCTCACGCCCAGGAGCAGGCCATTGCCGCGTGCCTGGCGGACAATGGCGTACTTTTCCCATTCATGCATGATTTCGGCAGCGATTTTACCGAGTCGATTTGCATGATCCACGATGTTGTCCCGCTCGAAGATTTGCAGCGTTCTGATGGCAGCGGCACATCCTGCTGGCATTCCCGCAAATGTCGAACCGGACGCGAAATCGGTGTTATCACCCAAAATATCGTCGCGTGCGGAAATCCCGCACAGTGGCGCAATGCCGCCAGACAGGTTCTTTCCATATACAAGAATATCCGGTACGACGTCGTAGTGTTCGATGCCCCACATCCGGCCTGTTCGGCCCAGCCCGGTGAGTACTTCATCAGAGATCATCAACCAGTCGTTTTTGTCGCAGATCTCGCGAATTCCGGCTAAAAAGCGTGTTGACGGAATCCAGTTGCCACCTTCAGCAAGACCTGGCTCCACCATGATGCCTGCAATGTTGTCACGAGCCGCAATGCATGCGGGAATGTGGTTATCGAGATACCAGAGGCAATACTCCGTGTATTGTTCCTCGTTCATTCCGGCTGGAATTCGCTCGCTGTAGGGGTAGGGTGCCTTGATCACGCCTCCACCCCAAGCCTCCAGATAGGTGCTGTAATTGCCATCCAAACCACTGAGGATTTTCGTACCTATGCTCATGCCGTGGTAGGAAGAGCTGAATGTGATGATGTAACGCCGTTTGGTGTGCGTGAGCGCCAGGTGCACAGCCGCTTCGGCCGCTTCAGTGCCCGATACCTCGTAATTGGTGCGTGGCAATGCTTTGCCCGGCATTACCTCAGCGAGCATTTCGGCCAGTTCATAGCGCAGGGGGTGATCATAATGAAAGCCATAGCGCCGATTGGCTGCATCGACCGCCTCGAGTATCTCGGGATGACAGTTGCCCAGCGGGTTTGTCGCCCAACCGTTCTGAAAATCAATGTAGCGATTGCCGTCCAGGTCCCAGACGAAATCACCTTCGGCTTTGTCGATTACAATCTGACGTACCGGACGAAAGCCGCGTTTCCCTGCACGCTCCATCTCGGCATTAAATCGCAAGCCGTTGCTGAAAAGTGGAATTCCGCGTTCAAGTGCCTTGCGCGTTTTCGGGCCTGGGAAACTTTGATCCATGACGTACATCCTTTTAGTTGATACAGACCATTCTGACACAAAAAGAGACGCATACAAAAACAGACGCAGGACAAAGTCGCTATGCGTCTGTTTTTGTTTGACTTGTTTGGCTCCCCGGGTCGGATTCGAACCAACGACCTAGTGATTAACAGTCACCCGCTCTAACCAGCTGAGCTACCGGGGAATTAAGGGCGAGAATTCTGATTGCTTTCGCCGTGTGAGTCAAGGCTAGTAAGAGTTTTTTTTGAATTTTCCCTATAGGCATCCGCTACGAGGTGGCACGCCACCCGTTTGCACAGCAATCCTGCCACTATTTGAAAGACTGATTTTGCCACCAAAGCCAGCGCCACGCCGATCACAAAAAACCACGCTCGCGTTGCTACCCGGGGCAGTGCCGTTTGGGTAAAACCGCAAAGCATTTCTCGACAGTGAACTGGAGATGTTGAGAAGCTCAATGCCGCCAGACTTTTTAAGAATCGGCTCCAGCGGCTGCCTTTGTCGGTCTTCATTGGTATCTGCAAATACCATCCAGCCTTGTTGCCATTCACTTAACGAGGCACAAGTCAGCTCACCACTGGCTGTGGGATCGAGTACGGGACACACCACTGTCGTGGCGTTCATGCTGATCGCGCGATTTCTGGCCAGGTTTAAATCGGTACGCAAGGACTCAATGGCGGTTTTAAGCCGCAGATTCCAGGTATAGCTTTTGAAAGAAGGCGCGGCAGTGGCCAACAAAATCGCAGCGACTGTCATGGTGACCAGCAATTCAAGTGCTGTAAATCCGGGCTTGCTGTGGGTTGAAAACATGCCTGACAGTATTCTCCAACCTTAGGGTTGAATGTAATGGCAGGTCGTGCCAATACGGGTAGGCAGGTGCTTCTATTTTTGTGGTAAGGCCTTGTCTAAAGCTGTACGTATTCGCTGCACACACGCTTCCAGGTTCTCCATGCTGGTCGCGAACGACAGGCGCAGGTGCCCCGGGGCACCAAACGCCGTTCCCGGCACCATGGCAACGCCTGCGTTCTCCAGCATCCATTCGGCCAGATCCACGTCGTCCCTGATAGCCGGCATTTGATCGATAATCGCTTTGAAAGAAGGGAACGCATAAAACGCGCCTTCACACTCAGGGCATTCAACACCTTCAATTTCATTCAACGCGGCCACCAGATATTGGTAGCGGCGCTTGTACTCAACCCGCATGCTGACTACACAATCCTGCGGGCCATCCAGCGCCTCCGTTGCCGCCGCCTGTGAAATGGAGCTTGCGCCAGAGGTGCATTGGCCCTGAACTTTTCTCAGCGAAGGTATCAGCTTTTTGGGCCCGGCTGCGTAGCCGATTCGCCAACCGGTCATGGCATAGGCTTTCGAAACTCCGTTAATAATGACGGTGCGCGATGCAAATTCAGGACAGGCGTTAAGCAATGTGCAAAAGGGCTCATTACCCCAGTAAATATGTTCGTAAATATCATCACAAACCACCATTACTTTGGGGAACTCAGTCAATACCTCTGCCAGGGCGCGATACTCGCTGGCGGTATACGATTTACCGGTAGGGTTGGATGGTGAATTGATGATCAACAGGCGGCTACGGTCATTCAGCGAAGCCTGCAGTTGTTTGGGAGTGATCTTGTAGTCACTCTCTGCGGTTGCATTCAAAATGACCGGCAGCCCGTCCGCCAGCTTGATCATATCGACATAGGAGACCCAGTAGGGCGCGGGCAATATGACCTCATCATTCGGGTTGAGCAGCGACACCAGCAGATTGAACAGGCTTTGTTTGGCGCCGTTGGAAACGATGATCTGATCAGTGTCAAATTTCAGCTGGTTTTCCCGGCGGAATTTGTTAACGATGGCTTGTTTCAACTGGGCAGTACCGTCGACCGGCGTATATTTGGTTTCTCCCGCCCACATGGCCTTAATCGCCGCCTGTTTGATGTGATCGGGCGTGTCAAAATCCGGTTCGCCAAATCCCAGCGAGATAATGTCATGGCCCTGGGCGCGCAATTCAGCCGCTTTCATGCTCACGGTTATGGTCGCGGCAGGTTTGATTTGGGCAACACGGTTTGAAATTTTAAATGACACGATCGATCCCCACTTCTTGATTATTTACTTACGGCGATACTGGCTGCCGGAACTGACAGGTCGTCAGCGGTCTCATGGCTATCATAGCAACAAATTTTAAAGAATGGATGAACTCATTATTATTTTTTATGGGCGCTATAATAGTCGGTTAGACGTGTATTCCATTAACCGGTAAAGCAGGCGTATTTTGAAAAATTATCCATTTAAGCTAAACAGTAAATATAAGCCTGCAGGCGATCAGCCCGCCGCTATCGAAGCGTTGACCAGAGGCATAAGAGAAGGTCAGGCACGGCAAACACTTTTGGGTGTGACAGGTTCGGGCAAGACCTTCACGATTGCCAATGTGATTCAGAATCTGCAAAAGCCGACGCTGGTAATGGCGCCCAACAAAACATTGGCCGCCCAGCTTTATGGTGAGTTTCGTGGGTATTTTCCGGAGAACGCAGTCGAGTATTTCGTTTCCTACTACGATTACTACCAGCCAGAGGCCTATGTGCCGTCGTCTGACACGTATATTGAAAAAGATGCGTCTATTAATGAGCACATTGAGCAAATGCGCCTGTCTGCCACCAAAGCGCTGCTGCAGCGTCGTGACACGATTATTGTGTCTACCGTATCAGCGATCTATGGTCTGGGTGACCCCACCGCGTATTTGAGCATGGTGCTGAATGTAAAAGTCGGCGATACCATCAACCAGCGCAGTCTGCTGCGCAAACTGGCGGAAATGCAGTACGGCCGCAATGATATGGAACTGAGGCGCGGGACCTATCGCGTGCGTGGCGAGGTTATTGATATTTTCCCGGGTGATGAAGATATGTTGTCCATGCGGGTAGAGTTGTTTGATGAGGAAGTTGAATCAATTTCCCAGTTTGATCCATTGACAGGGGAGGTGGTTGCCAAGCTCGATGAAATGACGATCTTCCCCAAATCACACTACGTAACACCCCGTCAGACCATGATCGATGCGGTTTCAACCATCGGTGCTGAACTCAAACTCAGGTTGGCTTACCAACGCGAAAACCAGCAACTGGTGGAAGCCCAACGCCTGGAGCAACGCACCCTTTATGACATGGAAATGATGTTGGAGTTGGGTTATTGCAACGGTGTGGAGAACTATTCCAGACACCTGACAGGTCGCGGCGTTGGTGAAGCACCCCCAACCCTGTTTGATTATCTGGCGGATGACTCATTGCTGGTGCTGGATGAGAGCCATGTAATGGTTCCACAACTGAGCGCGATGTACAAAGGCGACCGTTCGCGCAAAGAGAACCTGGTGACTTATGGTTTCAGATTGCCTTCAGCGATGGATAACCGGCCTTTGAAGTTTGAGGAATGGGAGGAGCGGGCAAGGCAAACCGTGTTTGTTTCCGCAACTCCGCGCCCTTATGAGCTGGAGCGTTCGAGCACCGTCGTCGAGCAGGTTGTGCGGCCGACAGGATTGATTGATCCGGAAGTTGAAATACGACCAGTGGCCGATCAGGTTGATGACGTTTTGTCTGAAATTCATCTGCGCACCGCAGTCGGCGACCGGGTATTGATTACGACATTAACCAAGCGCATGGCTGAGAACCTGACGGACTATCTGGCCGACCATGGCGTGCGGGTGCGTTATCTGCATTCGGATGTGGATACGGTAGAAAGGGTCGAGATTATCCGTGATTTGCGCTTGGGTGAGTTTGATGTGCTGGTCGGCATTAACTTGTTGCGGGAGGGCCTGGATATGCCGGAGGTGTCTTTGGTGGCGATCCTGGATGCGGATAGGGAAGGTTTCTTGCGTTCCGAGTCATCGCTGATTCAAACCATCGGTCGCGCAGCCAGAAATATTAAAGGCAAGGCGATTTTGTATGCCGACAAAATGACCGGCTCCATGCAGCGCGCGATTGATGAAACGGACCGGCGTAGAGCCCTGCAAGTTGAATTCAATGAGAAGCACGGCATAACGCCGAAGACGATTATCAAAGCGGTCAGAGACATCATGGATGATGCGCGGTCGTTGTCACCGGCGGACAGGGCGGTCGCGCTGCGCATTGCTGAGCAGACTGCCGTATACCAGCACATGAAACCGCGCGAGTTGAGCAAGACGATTGCTGAGATGGAAAAACAGATGATCCAGCATGCTGAAATGCTGGAGTTTGAGGAGGCGGCTGATATGCGTGATCAGATTAAAAAGCTCAAAGAGCGCGCCTTGAAAGCCTGAGCGCGGCTGGCCCGGCTTGGCGTTTTAGTTACGCTGTGGTGGTCGGGCTTCGGCTTGGCGGGCTACCTGGTTAGCCTGGCCCAAACCATACGATGGTCTGAAACCAAAACCCAGTCATGTCCAGATTGATCTTTGCCCGGCCAGAAAACCCCGCATTTAACTGCCTTTAGATTGCTGGAAGGCAACACGTAATCAATCCGCATATTGCCGGTGTATTCGTCGTTGAAGTCACCCGTGTCGGCTGCAGGATTGCCCTGCTGTTCCAGATTTTCACCCCCTTGATCAAGCGTTGCTTCAGCCGCACCTGCGCTGGTCGGCTCACACTTGGCGTTGACCCGCGGATTATCCAATAGCTGGTGAATTGCAGAACCGTGCGAGTCGCCATCTACAGGATCAGCGTTCTGGTCGCCGGCGATGACAAACTGGCTAGCGGCCGGCAGACCACCCAAGTGCAGCTGGTCATCGTAAATGTAGCGCGACTTTTGCGGGGTGATGTAGTCGGACCAGAATCTGATTTCATCGTGATTGCGAGCGCCGTTGCGGTCTTCCGGGCCGTCGAACACGGGAGGAGTAGGGTGGCTGACCAGAAAGTGAATCGGCCCCAATGGCGTAGCAAACTCCAGATCCCAGTGACTTTTTGAGCTGAGACGCAGTTGCTTGCGTATGTCGTCCGGGTACCACGGCGTGCCATCTTCATTCAGTGGATTGAGTGCGTCAGGCATATCAACCCATTTAAAATTCCGAAACGTCCTGCTGGAACTCAACGGGTATTTGGAAAGCACTAGCATGCCGTACTGATAAGGGAAACGGCCGAAACCCCAGGCATCAGCCGGGTCGTGTAACGTACCGTTGTTGTCCAGATCCAGACCACTGTCGACACCTGTGTTAACGCGATCGGTAAAACGATGCGCGTATTGAATGGGCTCGCCGCCATTTTGTGAAACCGAAAGGTAATTTTTCAGAAACAGGCTTGCCTGATCACTGTCCGGGTCGCCATCAAACTCGTTCAGCAGCAATACGTCAGGTCGCACTTGCTGAATAATAGAGGCGACCTTTTTCAGGCCTTCGTCGGTGCCGGTTTTCAAGCGTTGAGTGAGCTCACCCTGTCGCTCAAGTCCCATGGCGATGTTGTAAGTCGCAAATTTGACGGTTGGCGTTTCCGCGGAAACGTTTGCAGCAAACAATGCGCAAAGCAAGGCGGCGAAGAATCGATATGGCACAAGACTATTAATGTGTAACATCATGCTGACAGTCCTCCGGCAGCTTGACGCTGCTTAAATCATAATTATCCGGCCCCAGCACCCTTTGAACTTCTCGCAAAGATGCCTCTATTTCATGCCATTGTTGCGCGGCTTGGTGCGCGTCAAAACCGCTGACATTTTGATCTTCGGAAGTAACACGCCAGGCATGCACCGGAATACTCAAAGCAGAAAAAGTTTCCTTAAGCGCATCCAGATTATTTTGCTTATCGTCTGCCATCACTACAACGGCAGGCATCGGAGTGCCGGTTTTCTGGAGCAGGGCGTACAGCATCGCACCTTTGTGTTGGCCTGCTGTTAAAAACACACCGTCTTCATAACGTGAAGACCGGCCTTCCTCAACGGGAACGAAAGAATCATCATAGCCACCTGCAGGGCCAATGCCCGAAAACGAGAAATCAAAACCATTGCGTCGCAACTCGCGGAAAGTTTGCAAACGGTAATCCTGGCCGCGTGAGGTTAAGGCAATCACCGGGACGCCCTGTTCCTGAATGGTTTTGACTTGCTCGGCAGCATCTGGCTGGGTTGGCCGCATGGCGCTGGCAAAATAAATCGCGCCCTGGGCTGCAAAGCGATTGCCGACATTGTCCGGACTGCAGTGGTCGTTGTTGCTGAGCTCTTTCTGCCACTCGTACCATTGGTCAGAGCCAAGGCCTTGTTCCATGGCCAGAAGCGTATTATCGATATCAAAAACGACCAGAACATTTTGACTGCCGACCCGATCGGCCAACTGCAGGGCATCTGTTGTGACATCCACGAGATTGGCGGTTTCACGGTCCATTGACGAGACGCTATGACGCCGCTCATCCTTGCTCGCAACATTGCTGCAGGCCGATAATATTATCAGACCGAACGCCATTCCGGCGTTCATTAACAAGCGACGTAACTGAGTATTATTTTGCATCGAAATATATTAAGTTACTGGCTGAGTCGATACATCAGGATAGCCGCCCGCTGAACCGCAAGTGGAATAGAGTCCAGTTCCAATGACTCGTGTGGCGTGTGACCACCCTGACCATAGGGACCCACACCTGCCAGGCCGTCGGTGTAGGGTGCAACAAAAGAGATATCAGCCGCACCACGGCGAGCGGGATCCAATGTCAGCATGGGCTTGCGTCCCAGATCTTCGTTGATACCTGAGAGTAACTGGCCCAATGCCTTGTTGCCTTCGGTGGGGGACATGGCCGGATAGCTGTCTTCAAAATTGATGGTTGCGCTGGTTTGGGGCAGGCTTTTGGCTACCACGGCGCGCATGGCTTCTCTGGCGCGTTCGGTTTGTTGCTGGGAAATAGTCCGCATGCCACCGCGAATGATGGCGCGATTGGCCACCACATTGGTTTTACCAAAGGCGGTTCCGCTGTCGCTGTCGCAATCGCCTTCCACATCGGTACCGCCCAGAATGGTGCCCGGATTGAATGTCAGATATTCCTCGCCTCTGACTTCGTCGTAAAAACCATTCAGGATTCTTGCTGCTTCAAATATAGCGCCGGCTCCGGTGTTCTCACCGAAAATGCCGGAAGAGTGTGCCTGCTTGCCGGTGACTTCCAGGCACCAGCGACTGGCACTACGGCGGGCAATTGTGACCCACTCGCTGCCTTCCGCTTCTATACCCGCTTCGAATCCGAGTGCAATATCTGCCCATTTGCCGGCCTCAATCAGGTCACGTCTGGCCAGTTCCAGCGGTCGGCCGCTGTCTTCTTCATCACCAGTGTATGCAACGACTATCTGCATTCCGTCCAGTAACCCGGCAGCCTTCAATGCCTTCAACGCATAAATGATAACCACATCTCCGGATTTCATGTCGTCAATACCCGGGCCAGTTGCAGTTGAGCCTTTCCTCTCAAAAGCCTGAAGCCCTTCGCTGGGTTCAAAAACCGTATCAAGATGGCCAATCAACAGCATTTTTTCCCCGCGATCGCCTTTAAGCGTGCCAAACAGGTGGCCACCGCGTTGCATGTCGTCCGGCATGTCGACCCAGCGTGTTTCAAAACCTAACTCATCCAGTTCTGTGCGCAATATAGCGCCAACGTCTTTCACACCCTGAATGTTGCGGGTGCCGCTGTTGATGTTGACGATCTTTTCGATCAATTCGATGGCGGATTCAGCATTGGCATCACTCCAGGCAACAATGGTCTGCTCGTTTTCATCAAGCGACTGGGCCGAAAATGCGTTAAGCGATGTGCTTAAAAGAAACAAACCAACTAAGCCGGATTTTTTATAAAACATATTTAACTCCTGATAATTATTCTGATGATTCTACACTGCGAGGTGTGAAGGGTAGGCGCAGATTGATAGATTTAAGATAAATTGGTCTTTCAATGTATTTGTAGTAAAGATGGCTGACGGCCAGCATGAACACAATAAATGTCAGAAAACCCAATTCGATTACTATTTGTAATTGTGATGCCAGCATGTCTCTCAAGCCGAGCTTGTAAAAAGCAGTGATCATTAACACGTGACTCAGGTACAAGGTATAGGACGAGTCGCCCAATCCCACCAGCCAATTGGGTGAAACGAATAGTCTGTTTGTCTCCAGTTGCAAGGCTAGCATTACGATGGATGCTGCGCTGATTGCGAAAAACAATACCCGCGTGTCCGGGCTAATGTCAGCATTTGTGCCGAACCAGAACCCGGCCGCAACTAGAGTAATGCAGGGAATCATCCAGCGTCGCTGGCTAATAAAATCACGGTACAGAAATATCATCACCCCGCAGAAAAATTCCAGCAAATACGGCGAAAACCAGAATGCCCAATTAGACCAGGGGTCAAGATCGATAAAAAGTGTAGGCAATAAAATTACTGCAAAAAACACCATTAGTACACGTTTGATCACTTTATTGCTGAAGCAAAACAACAGCCCGAAAATCACATAAAAATACAGTTCGTAGCTCAGTGACCACGCCACTGGTAATGCCAGAAATTCCAGGTGACCGCTGGTGAGCGTCAATGTTTTGAAAACACTCACATTGGCCAGGTTTTCCGGGGTGTGTATAGGGATAACGTACAACGCCAGCAAAGCAAACGGCCAGTACCCGAGGTAGATACGTGACAGGCGGTGCCGGAAATAGGTGCCGGCAGCCTGGGCATTTCGCTGTTTCGGAAAGACGGTGTAACTGATAACAAAGCCGCTGATAATGAAAAAGATATCAACGCCGAATAAGCCCCATTTGGAAAACTCGATCAAGCCGGTGAAGATGCCACCGGCATCCCTGTAGTGCCCACCCAGATGAAATAAAACCACCAGCAGCGCGGCCAGCGCACGCAGCATCTGGATATTCAGTACCGTGCGGTTAGACCCGCTGACTTTTTGATCATATTTCAATTTGAACGTGAATCCGTAAAAAGCTTAGCCGGCAGCTGTCTTTCCAGTCACTGCATTTCCGGATCGTTGGGTTTGATCGCTTTAAGTACCTCACGCGTCAGGTCCCAATTGTTGAAACCCTGCTTGCCATAGTCGAGACCGCGTCGCACGATGACCAGATCGTGCGAGGGTACAATCACGACGTACTGCCCACGGTTACCGGCGGTTGAATAAGCCGATTTTGGTACGTCATCGCGATCATCGGGCACCAACCAGAATTGCCCCCCGTACAGGTGACCCAAATGGGCCGTGGCTGGGGCAGGCGTGCGTTCAAACTCTATCCACTGCTTCGAAATCAGGCGCTCCCCTTGCCAAACACCGCCTTGCTGATATAACAAGCCAAAGCGGGCGAGGTCGCGTGCCGTCGTATACACCTGGCTGCTGAAGATGAAGTCGCCAAAACGATCCGTGCTGACCAGGGTGTTGCGCATACCAATGCGATCAAGCAGCGCTTTACGCGGGAAAGTGGCGTACGTTTCTGGATCGCCCAGTGCAAGTTTCATCGCATGCACGGCGAGCAGGTTGTCGTAATTTTCGTACTCCCAGACGCTGCCCGGTGTGCGGATCAGACCACGGCGGCGGGCACCGTCAACCGAGCTCGCCCCGGCCCAGTAGGAAAGACCGGAACCGGTCGCGTATTCCATCCCGAAGCTGTCGACTGGGTAAAGGCCACTCGACATGTTGAGGAGATGCCGCAGCGTGATGGCATCGCGCGGATCCTTGTCCCTGCTTTCCATCTCAGGCAGCCACTTGATGCCAAGCGGCGCATCGAGTTCCAGCCGGCCTTCATCGACCAGCATGCCAATCAGGGTCGATGCAATGCTTTTCGCCGTCGACCAGGTACGCGTGCGCGTCATGCTGTCGACACCGTGCGCATAACGTTCATGGATGATCTCGCCCTTGTAAACGACGATAAGGCTCAGGGTGTCTTGTTCGGGTGACTCACGATCGAAGGCCCAGTCCGATGCGGATTGGAGTGCTGCCGGGTCAATCTGGTCGGGTAGCGGTTGTTTTTTAATGACATCGCCATTCGGCCAGGGCGTGGAGGCCGGGTCGCCGGGAGGATAGGGCAAATTCAGTTCGGGCAGTGTGTCAATTTCATCGAAACTTTGATTTGGCGCCATGACGACGCAGCCAAGGCCTTCACGAAAGGCGGCGCGCATGACCGGACCCGATTCAGGCCCGCCGATTGCGACGGCTTTCAGTTTCGCATCTATTATGTACTCGCCGCCATCGGGGTTGCCGACGGGCTCGGACAGGTAAGCCAGTTCCTGCTGAAACACTTGCTGAAGCGTTCTTCCGGAAGTGAACAGGCCATTGCACATCAGTACCGCCTGCACGCCGTTACGGATCAGGGTGCGGTCCGCTGCGAAATAATCGAAGTTGTCGATTTGCTGTGCCTGCGTGGCGCAGCTGGCCAGCAGAGTAAGCAGTAATAGAGGGCTTTTCATCATGGGATCCTGGGTCAGGGCGCTGTGGAAACGTCGTAACTGAGTACAAAAGTGATAAATTTAGACGCATCTGTCATGTCCGTTGCTTGATATTCAATCGTATGTGAATCGACTCGTTTTACATCCCTCAGATAGGCTAAAAGTTCGACCGGCTGGTAGTTCTTCAGGCTGAGCCGCACAACTGGAGGCCCGTCCAAAACATACGGTTTGAATTCACCTATGCGCTCA
>Ga0105055_10005456_pt1 | contig 17951 bp, 14 predicted proteins | sample BON03_FD_78090 | JGI IMG/M metagenome (GOLD analysis project Ga0105055, IMG submission 78090) | Freshwater microbial communities from Lake Bonney liftoff mats and glacier meltwater in Antarctica - BON-03 | ecosystem: Environmental > Aquatic > Freshwater > Ice > Glacier meltwater | place: Lake...
ATGAATTTTTCTTTGCTTCAGACGCAACACCAATAATAGAATACACAAAAGAAGTAGTTTACTTAGACGACCATGAGATTGCTGTGGTAAACAATGGTGAATTATCAATCAAAAATCTTCAGAATCAGAAAAAAGGTGCATTTATACATACTGTAGAGATGGAATTGGAGGCCATTGAAAAAGGCGGTTTTGACAATTTCATGTTGAAAGAAATTTTTGAGCAACCAAAATCTATAACAGATTGTACTAGAGGAAGATTAAATGTAGAAACCTCTCATATTCAGCTAGGTGGTTTAATTAGCCATCTTGAAAAACTATCTAAAGCTAAAAGAATTATATTTATCGCATGCGGCACATCGTGGCACGCCGGCTTAGTAGGAGAATACCTTTTTGAAGAATTAGCTAGAATAAATGTAGAAGTAGAATATGCTTCTGAGTTTAGATATAGAAACCCGATTATTAAAGAAGGTGATTTTGTAATAGCCATTTCTCAATCTGGGGAAACCGCTGATACCATGGCTGCATTGGAATTAGCGAAACAACGTGGTGCAACGATTTTGGGTATTTGTAATGTAGTTGGCTCATCTATCTCTAGATTGACAGAAGCGGGTGTCTATACCCATGCGGGACCAGAAATAGGAGTAGCTAGTACAAAAGCTTTTACTGCACAAGTTACCGTTTTAGCCATGATGGCTTTAGCAACTGCCAAACAGAAAGGAAGTATTAATGATGGTTTGTACAGAAGATTATTGTCAGAACTTGCTGCCATTCCGTCTAAAATAGAGACAATTTTAGCTAAGGCTGATGAAATCAAAGACATTTCAAAACTTTACACTTTTGCTCGAAACTTCATTTTTTTAGGAAGAGGTATAAACTTCCCGGTAGCTTTAGAAGGGGCTTTAAAGTTAAAAGAAATATCTTATATCCATGCAGAAGGCTATCCTGCTGCTGAGATGAAGCATGGCCCTATTGCTCTTATTGACGAAGATATGCCTGTTGTTTTTATTGCGATCAAAGACAGCTCTTATGAGAAGGTAGTCTCTAATATTCAAGAGGTTAAGGCGAGAAAAGGCAGAGTTATAGCAGTAATAAATGAAGGTGATGAAACACTGAAAGCGATGGTTGATTTTGCAATAGAAATACCAGCTTGCCATGAAATGGTTTCACCATTGCTTACTTCTATTCCTTTACAATTGCTTTCTTATTATATAGCAGTTTTAAGAGGAAGAAATGTAGATCAGCCTAGAAACCTGGCCAAATCTGTAACTGTGGAATAACATGGAGGTTTTCAAAACCATTGTTGAAACTAAAAAATACATAAAGTCGCAAATTTGTTTAGGTAAAAGTGTAGGCTTTGTGCCCACTATGGGAGCTCTACATAAAGGCCATATCTCATTAATAGAAAGAGCCAATGCTGAAAATGACTTAGTTGTGGCAAGTATCTTCGTCAACCCAACGCAGTTTGGAAATCCAGAAGATTTAGTAAAGTATCCAAAAACATTAGAGGCCGACTGTGCTCTTTTAAAACCTGCTAGATGTGATGTCGTTTTTGCTCCTTCGGCAGAGGAAATGTATGTTAATTTACCAGACCTTAAACTGAACTTTGGACATTTGGAGCATGTGATGGAAGGGGCTTTTAGACCTGACCATTTCAATGGAGTTGGTATTGTAGTTTCTAAACTTTTCCATATTGTAAATCCCGATAGAGCCTATTTTGGGTTAAAAGATTTACAACAAGTAGCGATATTGACCAGATTGGTAAAGGATTTGAGTTTCGATTTAGAGCTTATCCCCTGCCCTATTATTAGAGAATTAGATGGTTTGGCCATGTCTTCAAGAAATACAAGGTTGTCACATGACGCTAGAAAATCTGCATCTCAAATATCAATTGCCACTAGAAAAGCAAAAGACTTGATGATTCAAGGTGGCAATAGCTTAGCTATTAAAGAAGCTATCTTTACACATTTTAAGGCTTACCCAGAATTTGAAATGGAGTATTTAGAAATCTCTGATTTTGAGCAGTTAACGCCTATAGACAGGATGATGGAAGGGAGGAAAACGGCTATTTGTATCGCAGCTTATTTAGATAAAGTGCGTTTAATAGATAATATTGTTTTTTAGTTTATGAGTATTTGGAAACTTTTAATTGAAAAAGTATTGTTGATAGGTGATAAATTAATAAAAAATAAAATGAACTGGAATCATTTAGATAGCGAAGAACAGCTAGAAGCAATAAAAGCGGAATCTCAAGAAAGACCTATTTTGATTTTCAAACATAGCACTTCTTGCCCTATAAGCACTACTTCATTATCCAGAATGGAAAGAAGCTGGAAGGAGGATGAAGCTAAAAATATAAAACTGTATTACTTAGACCTATTACGAAATAAAGGTTTATCGAATGCCGTAGCTGAAGTATTCAACGTGGAACATCAATCTCCACAAGTTTTATTGATTAAAAATGGTGAAAGTGTATACGATGAATCACATTTTGGGATTTCTTTTAAAGATATCGTTACAGCCGTTTAAACTGCCCAGACTAGTATATAATCGTCTATTTTTTGCTGGTAAAGAAGATGTGATTTATGATATTCGGTCATTTGAATTTCACCTACAAATTCATTTTCTCTTTGGTAGAGCAGAAGATTTTCTTTGAAGTCTATACCACGTTTACCATATAACTTGTAAAGGGCCTCTTTAGCAGACCAATATACCGACATACGCTCTATGTCATCACCTACATAGGCTATTTCATGTTCTGAAAATAATCTTGGTAAGATTCGCCACATTTTTTTTTGCGGTAATTCTATATCAATTCCCACTTCTTTAAGTGGATGCATTATTACTCCCATGAAATATTTTGAATGAGTAATAGACATTTTCCATGACGAATTTACCAAATAAGGTTTGCCATGTTCGTCCTTTTTAATTCCATCAAAATGTATGTTTAGCATATTTGCTAAATACCTAATAGCTAATCTACTCGTCAGAAATTCTAACTTTTTAAGTGGCGATTTACTTTCAATATATTCGGCATCCGTTAAGATACTAGAAGGTAAAATGGATAAAAGCTCCACTTCTTTTTCTTTGGCTTCCCAGACTAATACATGGGCACCACTGCTACATTCCTTTTGAAACCGTACGGGCATAATCTATCTTTGATTTTCAAAGATAGTATTACAGATGAAATATAAGGCCGAGAAGATAGAATCTTATACAGGACATAAAGATTGCGTATATAATGTGGTGGGGCATTCAGACCCGAATAAATTCATTTCAGCTGCGGGAGATGGGCTTTTAGTAGAATGGGATATTAGATCTTCTGATTTGGGAAAACCATTAGCCCAAATGAAAAACTCTGTTTACGCCTTACATTTTGAAAAAAGTAAAAACCGGATTTGGGCAGCAGAAAACTTTGAAGGTTTACACGTTATTGACCTTGAAAGCAGAAAAGAAATAGCAAGTGTTGCTTTAAACAAAGCTGCAGTTTTTGATATTAAAACGTACAAAGACTTTGTTTTCGTAGCAGGCGGAGATGGAGTTATTACTGTTATTGACAGTCAAAACATGGCCTTTAAAAAGCATATTAAAGCATCCAATAAAAGTGTGAGAACACTAGCTATTAATCCTGTAGAAAGAGAAATTGCGGCTGGCTATTCCGACCATTCCATTCGTGTTTTCGATTTGCAGTCATTTGAGCTTAAAAAACAAATTATGGCACATGATAACTCGGTATTTTCAATAAGCTATACTCCAAATTTTAAAACATTAATAAGTGGTTCTAGAGATGCTAGGCTCAAAATGTGGGACAGTACGTCCAATTATGAATTAAAAGAAAGTCTTGTGGCACACTTATTTACTATAAATCATATCGAGCTCAATCCTAGTGGAAAACTAATTGCTACCTGTAGTATGGATAAATCCATTAAACTCTGGGATGCGAAAAATTATAAGCTATTAAAAGTTATAGACCAAGCCAGACATGCGGGTCACGGCACTTCTGTAAATAGAGTATACTGGTTAAATGAGGAAAGCTTAATTTCGGCAAGTGATGATAGAAGTTTATCTTTGTGGAAGATTGGTCAATATACCTCTTAAACACTCGTTTCAATTAAAAAAAGCACCTCAAGTTGCAATTTTACTTCAAACAGCTTGTAATTTTGTGAAATAACATTTCCTAAAATATTGTAGAATGAAAATAACTGCTTTAGAGATTAAACAACACGAATTCGAAAAGTCTTTTAGAGGCTATAATATTGAAGAGGTTGATATTTTCTTGAACAATTTGGCCTCTGAATGGGAAAGAACAAGCAATGAAGCCAAAATGTTTAGAATGCAATTGGAGATTGCGGAGAAAGAAGCAGCCAAACTAAGAGAAGTGGAAATGTCGCTCATAAAAACACTTCAAAATGCCGAAATTACAAGCACTAGAATAACAGAATACGCCCAAAATGACGCTGATAAAAAAGTAGAAAGTGCAAAACTAGAGGCTCAAAGAATTCTTGAAAAGGCCAATGAAAGTGCTGGCGAAATAATAATTAAAGCTGAAAACAAAGCTTCTGAAAACTTAAAAGGACAGATTCAAAAAGAGGCTAATATAAAAAGAGAAATAGCTGAATTAGAAACATATAAAATCAATCTGGTTAATCAACTAAAAGGAATTAATTCTGAGACTTTAGCTAAAATTGACGGTTTAAGCCCAACCGTTCAGCTTAACAGCCATCTACAAAACTCACGCGAAGAACATATTTCTGAAAAAGTGTCTTTATCTACTGAGGAAGCAGAAGAGCCTACTACGGGTATTGCATCATCGGCAAATACTATGGTATTAGAAGAAGATAAGCCAAAATTGAATAGTGAAGAAAATGATTTAACGGTTATTGAAGGCATTGGCCCAAAAATAGCCGAACTGTTAAAAGCAAATAATATCTTCACGTACAGAGAATTAGCCACTACACCCGTCTACAGAATCAAAGAATTACTTGGTTATGCAGGGTCTAACTTTGCTATGCATGACCCTAGTACTTGGACAGAGCAAGCCATCTTAGCAGATTCAGGTAAATGGGATGAATTAGACATATTAAAAGAAAAGCTTATTGGTGGCAAAGAAGTTGAAGAAAGCCCAGCTCAGAAAGAAAGTCAAGAACAAGTAACCGAAGAAATGCTGGATAGAGTGAATAAAGTGAAGGCTGCACTTAAGAAAGCGATGTTAGAAAAAGAAGGTATTAGCGTACCCCAAGCTGCACCAAAAGTAAAAACTATTAACGATATAGCAGCCGAGAAGGCCGCAGAAGCTAATGGCTCATTTTTCGACAATCTAGGTTAATTACAAAACAATATGGGACTTATTTCTTTAGAGGGCATGGAGTTTTTTGCTTATCATGGTTATTATGATGAGGAGCAAAAAATTGGCAACAAATACTCCATAGACCTAACTATTGAAACAGACCTTAGTAATGCCGCCGAATCTGACCGTCTAAAAGATACCATTAATTATGAAGAGCTGTATAGGTTAGTTTTAGAAGTGATGCAGACCAAACATCGACTTTTAGAGCATGTCGCTCATGACATTATTGAGAAAATAAAAGTCACTTTTAATTCAGTTCAAAAAGTAACCGTGGGTGTATCTAAATTCAATCCACCTATAGGTGGTATATGTGAACGAGCTAAGGTTTTGATTACAAGATGAATTGATTTTTTAACCCTGAGCTCGAAGTAAGGTATAAGAAAAACAAGGCTAATTGAATTGTGTTATTAATTTCAAACTTGAAAGATGATTTTTTTTCTTGAAAGCAATAAGCAACCAAACTTGCTTCTAAGTTATTGATGAAATTACCGAAGCTAAAATACCTTGAATGTTCAGCTTAAGATATGCTTTTAAGTTGGTCGTTTATTGTTTCAATTACGCTTCTTTTTCCCTCAATCGACAAGTCTTTTGTAAAGCAGGCTCAAATACTAGATAAAAGTCATCAATGGAGCAAAACATTTCCGTAATTCTATCAGTAGGAATCATACGAAGAGATGGCTTAATATATTAATATTAAGCACATTAATATACTAAATCTTCTCCTTGTTTTGCCTATTATTTAGACTTTTCGTACATCGAACTCAGGTTTTAAGATTAATCAACCAATCCAATAAAAAAAACCTGTCATAAAGTGCTGCATCCAAAAGAATACTTTAGCGGAATACTTTGCTAAAAATAATTTAGGTGCTGTTACTGAAAGTGAATTATTCAGCAAGTTTAAGTCAAGCAAGTTTTTCTTTTGGGGGTCAATTTGGACAGAGACTATGTTTTTTTGATAGCTAAACTCCTTAGCCAAAGTTTTAGCATCCCAAATAAAAATCTCTGTGCTGCCATCTTCAAAACTGACAAGAACTTCTTGAGGCAGAATGAATCCACCTTTACGTTTTAGAGTGAATGAACTTTCACTTTCATTATTTATTAAAGTATCTACAGAATAATCGCATGAATAAGATTTTTCAAAAGCTTGTTCAAAAAACCAATCATAATTTTTACCTAAAGTTTGATTAGCCAAATCTTCGAAATCTTTCAGTTTTGGGTGTTTAAATTTCCATCTTTCATAATAAGCCTTCAAAACTCTATCCATTTGAGCTCTGCCAATTATATGCTCAAAAGTGTTCAAAATAGTAGCCGTTTTAGAATAAGTCAATTCGCCATAAACTCCTCTAGGGTACTCCCAAGAAGGTTTATTTATTTTAGAAAGGTCTGGATATTCCATACTAACAAAAGAAAAACGGGCGGTTTCTTTGTCACCCATTTTATAACCAAATAAATTAAAGATAGAACCCTTTCCATAATTCTCATCCATAATTCGGCCTTCCATGTATTGATTAAATCCTTCGTCCATAAAAGACTGTTCAAATTCATTAGAAGCTAAGATTCCCTGAAAGTACTGATGTCCAAACTCATGAACTGTCACTATTTCTGCGTAATTAAACCATTTACCTACACCCCAATAGCTACCACAAGTCACGAAAGTAGGGTATTCCATACCAGCCGAACTGCTACTTTCCATTGGTGGATCCACCAATGTTAAGGTTTGATATGGATATTTACCCAAAGTTTTTTCAAAATAGGCAAGTGCTTTCTCGGCCGCATCAAAATAACGTTTATGTTGACCAGCATGCTCAGGCTGCATTAAAGCCAACATTTTTACATTCTTCCACTTCTTTTCATAAAGCATAAAACTTGGAGACGCCGTCCACGCAAAATCATGGACATCATCGACTTCAAAAGTTTCTGTTTTGAGACCTCCCTTTAGCCTAATGCTATTTGTTTTCTTTCCAGTAGCTCCTACAGTTAAGTATTCTGGTAGGGTAATGCTTACTCTATACTTCCCAAAATCGGCATAAAACTCTGAGTTAGCATGAAATTGATGACAATTCCACTCCCATACTCCATTCTTATTTTCCTCAAAAACACCAATTTTAGGAAACCATTGACCTATCAAATAATAATTGTTTTCACCATATCCAGTCCGAGCTAAGATTTTTGGTAATTTGGCTTTAAAGCTTAATTCAATTTGAATACTTTCACCCGATCCAAGAGGCATTTTTAAAGGAACGGAAATCACCGTTCTGTCATTCTCGTTTTTGTCATCGGGCTGGATATACTTCATTTTACCCAAAAGCTCTTCACCCCGATTAGATTTTAAAGAAGTGATATAGGTATAACCAAAGTCCTTTTCATTAAATACATTTCCATAAAATATCCCACGAGATTCTTTAATGAAAGTGGATTTCTTATCACGGAAAGCGTTTAAATACAAATGAAACTGGAGTTCATTAATAGCCACTGGACTAGTATTCGTCCAAGTTAATCTTTCTGAGCCTAGCAGTACTTTATCTTTTGTATCTAAACTGACAGAAATGTCATAATTGGCGATGTCTGGAGCTAGGTTTTGGGCGTAGAGCGTACTTGAGAAAAGTACACTCATTAAATATATTATACACTTCATTGTTCCAAAGATTTATACGTTTCGGCAAATCACTCAAAACTATTTATTATAAAATTCTTTATCCTCTTCAAAGTTTTTATGTTCTACCAACTTTTTAAGGAGGCATTTAAAAGCTTGCAAATCTATTTCTTTTAACTCTATCCATTTCTCTTCTAACTCTTTGATCTCTAAAAGTGACATACGCGATTTTTTACAAAAAAATAAATTTAAATTAATTTGTTCCATTTTAAATGAGCAGCTAAGCTATCAATACTTTAGCATTCTTAGTTGTCTTTTCTATGACGTCCTTCTTTTCTACCGCCATTAAAAATGCAACTCTGTCTGCCACCAAATCAATATAGGAGACTTCGTTTCGCTTTCCTCTATGTGGTATGGGTGTTAAATATGGCGAATCTGTCTCAAGTACTATATTAGCTAAACTAAAATAAGGCAATACATTATCTAATCCTCCATTTTTGAAAGTACTAACACCTCCTATTCCGAGCAGAAAATTCAATCCGACCACTCGTTTAGCCTCCTCTAAATTACCCGAAAAACAATGAACAACACCCCTCAAATCACTCCATTCAAATTCTTCAATGAGCTCACAACAGCGAATAATTGCATTATGATCATTGTTTTTCGAATTTCTAGAGTGTATACAAATAGGCAAATTATATTTTTTTGCTAATGCCAATTGACCCAAAAAGACATTTTCTTGTTCTTTCACAAAAGCTAAATCCCAATAAAAATCTAATCCAATCTCACCTATCATCTTAAAAGGCCTTTCTGCCAACCATTGACGCACTATAGCCATTTCATCTTCAAAGTCCTCTTTGACATAACATGGATGCAAACCCATCATGGGAACACAAAAACCTGCTTCAGATTCTTCCAAAGCTAGCATTCCACCAATGGTTCCGCTATTGCAATTTGGCATCCAAATTTCCTTCACTCCCTTCTCTTTGGCTCTTTGGAACATCGCTACCCTATCCTCAGAAAATTGCTCGTCATATACATGAGCATGTGTTTCTATCATACTATCATTTTTTCGTTTGCAATTTAACATCTATCCTACTTTGACTAACATTTTAAAAGAGTTTATGACAGAATTTCATATGATTAGAGAAAATCAAATGGCTATTAACTAATTTTGTAATTCATAAAAGACCATCCCCTTTGATAGATTTAGAAAACAAAATCCTCCTCACAGACAGTCGTTTTTTATCTCCTGCTTCAGACACTGTTTTTGTGGCCATAAAAGGCGACAGACATGATGGCCATATGTTTATTGAAGACTTAATAAATAAGGGTGTAAAATCGTTTATTGTTAATAAAGAATGGTTTAAAACACGAAACTATTTAGGTCAGAAGGCTCAATTCGAAGTTGTAGCGGACAGCACAAAAGCACTTCAAGAAATTGCAAAAAAACACAGAGAAGCTTTTTCATTTCCTGTAGTTGGCATTACTGGGAGTAATGGTAAAACCATTGTAAAAGAATGGCTTTCTAGCATTTTGCAGCAGCGTTTTTCATTGGTAAAAAGTCCTAGAAGTTATAATTCTCAAATTGGCGTTCCTTTGTCAGTTTGGCAAATCAACAAAAATCATGACTTAGGGATTTTTGAAGCTGGTATTTCGCTACCTGCAGAAATGCAAAATCTACAAAATATTATACAGCCCCAAATAGGGATTTTTACCAATATTGGCACTGCACATAGTGAAGGTTTTAGGAGTATAAAACAAAAAATAACAGAAAAACTAAGGCTATTTAGAAATAGCAAAACCCTCATTTATTGTCAAGACTATGACGTTTTAAATGAAGAAATCAAGATTTTCTTAAAGGCTGTTAATCCGTCGATCGAGCTTATAGCTTGGTCTATAAATCAAAAGGGAAGTACGCAAATTGAAGTTTTAAAAAAAAGAGACTTTACTGAATTACGAATTTATTGGAATGGCGAAGAACAAGATTTACGAATCCCATTTACCGATGATGCATCCATAGAAAACAGCATTCATTGTTTTTTTGCGGCCTCCGTTTTATTGAAAAATGAAAAAGATATTTTAAAGACTATTCAGGATGGCATAAACGGATTAAAACCCGTAGCAATGAGATTGGAACTTAAAGAGGGAATCAATAATTGTTTTTTAATAGACGATACTTATAATAACGATTTTGGTGGTTTAGTGATGGCATTAAATTTTATGAATCAGCATCATATCAATCGAAAGAAAAGTGTCATACTGAGTGATGTTTTACAATCTGGATTGAAAGATGCAGACCTCTATAAGAAAATCAATAATTTATTAGTGGGTTCTGGCATTGAAAAAGTCATTGGCATTGGCCCAAAAATAAGCAAAAATGCTTCGCAATTCAAAGAGATTGAATGCTTTGAAAATACGGAAGACTTTTTAGAAAACGGTAAAATAAATTCATTCAAAAACGAACTCATATTAGTAAAAGGGGTAAGGCATTTTTTATTTGAAAATATTATTAATCAATTAATTAATAAGGTCCACGGCACCGTTTTCGAGATTAATTTAGATGCTATTACGCATAATCTAAATTACTATAAAAGCAGGGTGCAGCCAGAAACCAAAATCATGGCCATGGTAAAGGCATCTGCCTATGGAAGTGGTAGTACGGAAATAGCGAGCTTGCTCCAATATCACTTAGTAGATTATCTTGCGGTAGCCTATACAGATGAAGGCGTAGAACTTCGTCAAAATGGCATTGAACTACCCATTTTAGTATTAAATCCACATCCAGATACCTTTGCCAAATTGTTAGATTACAATCTGGAACCTGAAATTTATAGCTTAAATAATCTGACCGACTTTTGTGCATTTTTAGATGACATCGATGAAGGCAGCGTGGAAATAAAAGTGCACTTAAAAATTGAAACCGGCATGAACAGGCTTGGGTTTGTTGAAAAGGAAATGGATGCCTTAAATCAAGTTTTGGCTACCGATAAACGACTAAAGGTTGCTTCCGTTTTCAGTCACTTAGCCGCTGCTGATAGTAAAAAACATAAAGAATTTACTCTTCAGCAAATTAAAACTTTCCAAAGATTATCGAAGCAAATAATTGACAATTTAGATTATAAACCTTTAATGCACATTGCAAATTCGGCAGGTATAATTACTTATCCTGAAGCTCGTTTTGATATGGTGAGACTAGGTATAGGCCTTTATGGTGTGGGGGCCACCGAATCTGTCCAAAACGAATTGATGACGGTTGGTACTTTAAAAACTAAAATCTCTCAAATTAAAGACGTCAAAAAAGGTGAAACGGTGGGTTATGGCCGTATAGGAAAACCAGAAAGGGATTCAAAAATTGCGACGATTGCCATAGGGTATGCCGATGGCTTTGACAGGCATTTATCTGGAGGAAAAGGTAAAGTTTGGGTAAATGGTACCTTATGCCCTACCGTAGGTAATGTATGTATGGACATGACCATGATTGACATTACAGATGTTAAGGCAAAAGAAGGAGATGCTGTAGAAATTTTTGGTGCTAATCATCCCATTTTCGAAATGTCAAAAACCCTTAATACCATACCATATGAGATATTAACCAAAATAGGGAACAGAGTGAAACGGGTATTTTATAAAGAGTAGGCAATCCCAAGTTTAAACTTAATCTTATAAAATTTAGGCTAATTATTTCTTCAAATATACTTTTCGTCTTTTCTATAGATTATTTGGTCTTAAAGTGCTTCAAACTAATTTGAATACTGCAAATCAAACCTTATATTCACTTATTATTCAAACTTTAAAATATCCTATGGTAGGTATTAGATTAAAAATAAACGGGAAAAATCATCAAACAGATATTGACCCAAGCACTCCACTTCTTTGGTATTTACGTGAACATGCAGACCTAGTAGGTACAAAATATGGCTGCGGGATAGCACAATGTGGAGCTTGCACAGTGCATATGAATGGAAATCCTGTACGATCTTGCGTGATGCCTATTTCGGCAGTAGCGGGTGCAGAGATTACAACCATTGAAGGCTTATCTGAAAAAGGAGACCATCCTGTGCAGCAGGCTTGGAACGAATTGGACGTGCCACAATGTGGCTACTGTCAGGCTGGACAAATGATGACCGCCTCTGCTCTGTTAAAAGAGAATAAAAACCCAAGTGATGAGGAGATTGAAAACACAATGTCTGCTCATATATGTAGATGTGGAACCTATCACCGTATCAAAGAGGCCGTAAAATTGGCTGGAACGAAGATGAATGGATGATAGAAGTTTGGTGCTTGATGCTCAATAATTAATTACCAATCTTAAGTCTTTAATCTAAAATCTTTGCTCTTAAGTCTTTGATCTTAATCTTAAAAAAAATGAACAATACAAATTCAAGAAGAGATTTCCTCAAAACTGCCTCCTTATTAACTGGTGGACTTGTTATAGGATTTAATTCTATCAATAAAGCCATAGCTGCAGAAGTTATAGACCCTGCTACGATTGGGCATGAATTCAACTCTTATTTAAGTATAGCTCCAAACGGAAAAGTCACCATTTTTTCTCCAAATCCTGAAATAGGTCAAGGCATCAAAACAGCCTTCCCAGTGATAGTGGCAGAAGAATTAGATGTTGATCTTAAAAATGTGGATGTGCAACAGGCTAATTATTTAGCAGATAAATTCGATCGTCAATTAACCGGAGGAAGTGGTGCTATACGCCATTCATGGGATAGACTAAGAACCGCAGGAGCTACCGCTAGAGAGCTCTTAAAAGAGGCCGCTGCTAATAAATTGGGCGTTTCTATTAGCAGCTTAAAAACTGAAAATGGTTTTGTAATAGGTGCGAATGGTCAGAAATTAAGCTATGGCGAATTAGTAGACGCCGCGGCTAAATTGACCGCTCCAAAAGAGGTGGTACTTCGCGACCCTAAGGACTATAAGCAAATAGGAAAATGGCATGCCGGTGTAGACAACGAAAACCTTTTAGTAGGAAAACCACTTTTTGGAATTGACTATAAAAAAGAGGGCATGGTGAATGCTCAAATCCAAAGGCCAAAAGCTTTTGGGATGAAACTCAAATCTTTTGACGCCAAAGAAGCTTTAAAAATGCCTGGCATAATAGAAGTGGTTTCTTTTGACAATAATGTGGCTATCGTAGGCAAAACCACGTGGGAAATCATGCAGGCTCGTAAAAAAGTTGAAATTGTATATGAAAAAGATGGTGATTTAGAAAGTACTGAAGACCATAACCGCATTTTCAAAACGCATCTAGATGACCCAAACAATGGTTCTGTTATGCGTAAGAATGGTAACCCAGAGGCGGCTTTTGCAGCGGCAGATAAAGTTATAGAAAGAGAATATCAATGTCCTTTTCTTTCGCATAGTCCTATGGAGCCTATGAATTTCTTTGCCCATGTAAAAGATGATGGCACGGTAGAATTAGCTGGCCCTACCCAAACCCCAGGAAAAGCTGTGGGCTCTATTGCTAAATTACTAGATATTCCACAAGAGAAAATTAGCTTAGAGCTTACTAAAATGGGTGGTGGTTTTGGTAGAAGATTGGATGACGGTTATGCTTTGGAAGCTGCCAAACTTTCTAGTCTTATTAAGAAACCTGTAAAAGTAATCTGGACAAAAGAAGACGACCTTACCGGAGGATATTACAGACCTGCCGTGCGATATCGATTTAGAGCCGCTCTGAAGGATGGCCAAATAACGGCTTACGCTCTTAAAGGTGTAGGAATGAACACTGGAAACTGTACTAGACAAGATAATTTCCCTGTGGGAGCTATTGAGAATGTTTTGATTGAATCGGTAGATTACAAATCGCCTATCACCACTGGTCCATGGCGAGCACCTATTACCAATTTCTTGGCTTATGCCGAGCAATCGTTTTTAGACGAAGTAGCCGAAAACCTTGGTCAAGATCCGGTTCAAATGCGACTAGATTTATTAGATAAGGCTATCAAAAATCCTGTAGGTACTATTACATACGAGCCAGAGCGGTTTAAAGTTGCCATAGAAATGGCAGCAGAAAAATCTCAATGGGGTAAGAAAAAAGGGGTGTCTCAGGGCTTTTCGGTTTATTTCTCGCATAACTCTTATGTGGCTCAAGTAGCAGAAATAGAAAAAGTGGATGGCAAACCAACCTTAACTAATGTGGTGGCCGTGACAGACTGTGGTATTGTTATCAATCAGTCGGGTGCGAGAAACCAAATTTTTGGTGCTGTAGTAGATGGCATTGGCCATGCGATGTACTCCAACCTTAGTTTCAAAAACGGAGAACCCGAGCAAAAGAACTACGACACTTATAGGCTTATACGCATGAATGAGATCCCTAATGTGGAAGCCTATTTTGTTGATAATGGTAAGCCGCCAACAGGTTTAGGCGAACCAGCCCTTCCTCCTACTGGCGGAGCCATTGCCAATGCCTTTGCAGCAGCTACCGGAAAACGACTTTACAGTCAGCCATTTAATGTAGAGGATACTGAGGTCGAGAGTTATATGTAGTAGTAGACTTAAGACAAAAGATTTAAGAATAAATGATAGCGTTTGAAATCCTGCCCTTTGGGGTGGGATTTTTTTTTGTTCAGTCTTTTCTCAAAAGCTTCACATTTCAAATTGCGTTCAAGTTTTCTTTATAAAACAAAATGAATCCAAATATGATATAATTGAAAAAGTTCGATACGAAAATTGTTTAATCACTACTTTCGAAATAAGCTCAGTTGATGGGGGGCAAGCAGAAGATAATATTTCTATTAATTTTCAAAAAGCATGTTATTGCTCATACAATTGAGATGCTGCTGGTCTAGCAACACGTACAACTAGCTTTGGCTAGGATGTGGCCGCAAAAACAACTTGGGCTTGTAATTGTGCAAGCTTTTAATCTAGAGTCATTTAATTCAAAGTTTTATAAATTCCCTTTCTTAAACTCATCAGCCGCAAAAGCAGCTGCTCTGGCCGTTAAAGCCATATAAAGGATGGAAGGGCTTTGATTTCCCGTACTGGTCATGCAGGCACCATCTGTCACGAAAACGTTTTTGCATAGATGCATTTGATTATATTGATTTAATAGAGAAGTCTTTTCACTTTTACCCATTCTTACGCCCCCCATTTCATGAATATCTAGGCCAGGAGGCTGTTTATTGTCTTCCACATACACTTCTGTACAGCCCACCTTTTCTAGCATTTCTTTACTTTGTACCAGAAAATCGGCCACCATTTTATCGTCGTTTTCATCATAATCTACATCGGTAACTAACAGCGGAATGCCCCATTGGTCTTTTTGGTCTTTGCTCAGATAAACCCTGTTAGTTTCTTTCGGGATGGTTTCTCCCTGCATATACATGTAAACACGCCAGTCGCCCGGTTCAGTTAAAGCCTCTTTATAATCCGCACCAAACTGCATTTCACTATTATCCAATTTATTTTTTCTTACGCGATAAGCTCCTGAAAACGTAGTGTAACCTCCTACAAAATCCATATCCTTCTCTTTCAGGTTTCTAAAATTGGCTAAAATGGGTTCAGAAGGATTTCTTCCAAAGTAATATTTATCCTCAAAACCCTTCATTTCCCCCCCGGAATGCCCTCTATAGAGATGAAAGCAAATGAATTTGCCCAATAAGCCATTATCATTTCCCAGTCCATTTGGAAAACGTTTTGAAGTAGAATTCAGTAAAATCAAATTGGTATTAAGAGCAGAGGCGTTCACAAAAATGATGCGGGCTTTAAAAAATATTTCCTCTTTGGTTTCGGCATCTATCACCTTTACACCAGATGCTTTTCCTGTACTTTCGTCATAAATGATGGAATGAACCACAGAGAAAGGACGAATGGTCAAGTTTCCTGTTTTATCAGCCCATGGCAATGTGGAAGAAACCGTACTAAAATAGCCGCCAAAAGGGCAACCACGCATACATAAATTACGAGACTGACACTTACCACGCCCTTGCTCCAAATGTATTTCTTCTGGTTCGCTTAATTGAGCCCAGCGACCCTGCACCAAATGCCTATCCGGGTAATGCTCCTTAATCTTATCGCTTACATGCTGTTCTACACAGTTGAAATCAAAAGGTGGCAAAAACTCTCCATCAGGCATGGCTTCTATGCCATCCTTATGACCACAAACACCCACAAACTTCTCTACATGAGAATACCATGGAGCAATATTTTCATAGCCAATAGGCCACTCTATTCCATACCCAAATTTATGTGGTGCTTTAAATTCGTTTTCGCTCCATCGCTGGCATGCTCGCCCCCAGGTTAAAGACTTCCCTCCTACCTGATAGCCTCTAATCCAATCAAAGGGTTTTTCTTGCACATAGGGATGGTCTGCATCTTCAATGAAAAAATGAGCGGTATCTGCCCCAAAACCTGCTGCTTTTGTAATTAATGGATTTTTATCGACGAAGGCTTTACTCATGCCACCTCTATATTTAAAATCCCAAGGAGCTTTGGTAGCGGTGGGATAATCTTTCAAGTGCTCTACATTTCGGCCTCTTTCTAATACCAGTGTTTTAAGTCCTTTCTCACATAATTCCTTGGCAGCCCAGCCTCCAGAAATGCCAGAACCTATGACGATAGCATCATACATGTTATTCTCTTCACTCATTCTTCAATAGGGTTAAATAAATAGCTCAAAACTCACTAAATTTAATCAAAAGCAAGGGCTAGTTTAATAAGTACAATTTAATGAAATACCTCCAATAATAACTGGTTTCAGTAGCTAATGCTTGATGATACCAACAATGAAAACAGTAAGAGGTATGTGATTTGCCTTTTAAAAACCTTAAATCAACAGATCATCCGCTTGAGTTTTAAAGCATTAATTTCAATACGCAGTATAGTTGATTGGCATACCATTGGCTTTATAAGTGCCATAAATGATTGAAATTCTTATAAAGTGGATTTCAAAATGAAAAAATTAGCTAATCATTTCAAATGGTAGATTTTTGAAACTCTATGTGTTCTGATTGGACTCTTCCCACTCCTGTATTTTTTCGTCGATAGGTCTATTGTCTTCCAAAACCGAAGAACTTCTAAGCACTACCTTTTGGAATGTTGGTTTCTATGGTCATATCCTTTTAGGCGGGCTAGCACTTAGTATTTGTTGGTTGTAATTCAATAAAAAACTAAGGCAGAAGAAATTGTCCCTTCACGGAAAGATTTATGTCATATCCAACATGATAAGTGACGTTTTCGGAACATACCTTGGCAATAAGCAAATATGTAAAGATATGAGTGTAGAAATGATTTCAATCCACTTTTAAGGAAGCTAAATTCTTGCAAAATAGAGAACCTCAAATTGCTTATTTACGATAAGGATAATAACGAAATATTAAGCTTCACCCCTACTTATTAAGTTATCGCAGCTTTGGCCAAAAGGTGCATCAATGATACGTAATCTTAAAAATACTACCATTTAGATCATCACTCACATATAGTTCGCCCTTTGGGCCAATGGCTAATCCACATGGACGGTGCTCAATTGGCCCCGTTGGACTTGCCAAATCAACACCTGCGAAATTATCGGCAAAAATCTCCCATTCACCTGAAGGTTTGCCCCCTTTAAATGGAACAAAAGCTACAAAATACCCTTTCTTAAGTTCAGTAGATTGACTGTGAAAGGCAATAAAAGCTCCGTTTCTATATTTCTCTGGGAAAGCGGTTCCTGTATAAAAAAGCAAATCATTTGGCCCCAAATGAGCAGGAAAAGCCATTAAAGGACTTAAAGCATCCTCTCCACCGGTCTTTTTACCATCGCCCCCGTATTCTGGTGCTACTATTTTCGCCTTCTTCATATGGTCATAATACACATAAGGCCATCCTACATCTGCACCTTCTTTGAGCTCATAAAAAGTTTCCGCAGGCAAAAGAGCACTTTGATTTGCATTATAGATATCAGGATAAAAGTCATGAAATTGACCTCTACCATGAACTGCTGCAAACAAACTATTGCTTTCAAAATTCCAATCTATGGCGACTGCATTTTTTACGCCTGTGGCATATCTGGTACCATCAGAA
>Ga0105055_10005457_pt1 | contig 17950 bp, 6 predicted proteins | sample BON03_FD_78090 | JGI IMG/M metagenome (GOLD analysis project Ga0105055, IMG submission 78090) | Freshwater microbial communities from Lake Bonney liftoff mats and glacier meltwater in Antarctica - BON-03 | ecosystem: Environmental > Aquatic > Freshwater > Ice > Glacier meltwater | place: Lake...
ATTATTATTCAACTCAAACAGTAGGTGTTTGTGAAAGTACACCTCGATTAGATGTTACTGTTACAATCACTAATTCTCCAAGTATCCCGACAGGATTGGCTTCACAAGTTTTTTGTTCAGGGTCTAATCCAACTGTTGCAAACTTAGCAGCAACTGGTTCAGCAATTAAATGGTATGACGCAGCTAATGGAGGTGCAATTGTGACTAGTGTTACTGCATTAGTGGATGGTGCGCATTATTTTGCAACTCAAACAGTAGGTGTTTGTGAAAGTACAACTCGATTAGATGTTACTGTTACAATCACTAACTCTCCAAGTGCTCCGACAGGATTGGCTTCACAAGTTTTTTGTTCAGGGTCTAATCCAACTGTTGCAAATTTAACTACTCTTACAGGTTTAGGAGTGAAATGGTATGATTTAGCAGTGGCTGGTTCAGAGTTGTCAGGAGCAACTCCTTTAGTAAATGGATCCCATTATTTTGCTACTCAAACTTCAAATGGATGTGAAAGTACAACTCGATTAGATGTTTTAGTAATTGTTATTTCAGAACCGGCTACTCCTATTGGTAATGCAAATCAACATTATTGCCAAACAGCAAATGCGACTATTAAAGACTTATTGCCTTCAGGGATTTCAATTAATTGGTATGCAGGAGAAGATACAGGTGTAGTTTTAGATGCTTCACAAATTCTTGAAAACAATATCCATTATTATGCGACACAATCTATAGGCGGATGTGAAAGCATTTTAAGATTAGACGTTACGGTTCATATTAGTAAATTAGAACTTTCTAAAGTTTCTCATGTGAAACCATTTTGTGGTAAATCTAATGGAGCGATTACAGTTCTTGCTTCAAATGGAATTGGAACAATTACTTACGCTTGGAACGATGGAAGTGAAAACCCATCGAATACTGAAGTTGCAGCCGGTAACTATACTGTAACTGCAACCGATTCAGTTGGTTGTGTTGCTGAGGTTTCTTATGTTATTGACTGTGAAAAATCAGATATTCCACAAATTATAACACCAGATGGGAACGGTAAAAATGATACATGGGTATTGTTATTAGATAAAAAATCAGAAGTTCAAATATTCAATAGATGGGGAAGTATTGTTTATACCGCTCAACCTTATAATGATGATTGGAGCGGTCAAACAAATAAAGGGATAACGTTAGGAAACGATTTTTTACCTAGTGGAACTTATTTCTATATCATTGATAATAAGGATGGTGAAAAACCATTGTCAGGTTACATCGAGTTAGTTAGATAATATTGGAATTACTAAAAATTATGAAGTTAGATACATTTAAAAAGACAGCTTGTTTTATCGCTTTGTTGTTGTCGTTTTCATCAGTTGCACAGCAAGATGAACAAAGTAGCATGTATATGTTTAATCCTTTGCAATTTAATCCTGCTTATGCTGGGAGTAGAGGCGATTTGAGTGCAACAGCTATTGTTAGAAGTCAATGGGTTGGAATTAATGGGGCTCCTAAAAGCCAGTTTTTATCTATTAATTCTCCTTTGATGATTAAGAATATGGCGATAGGTGCACATTTAAGCAATGATATCATTGGTGCTAAAACTAGAACAAGTTTCTATGGTGATTATGCCTATACATTGAATTTTAAAAATGGTAAACGTCTAAATTTAGGAGTTTCTTTAGGTGGAGAGCAAATGGTAATTGATTACAATCAATTAAAAGCGGCAGATCCTACTGAATCGGTTGTTTTAACGTCAATTTCTCAACTGAAATTCAATTCTGGGGTGGGAGCTTATTATTTTTCAGAAAAATTCTTTGCAGGTTTTAGTATCCCTAGAATTTTTCAAACCAATTTAAAAGACAACTCAGTAGTTATAACAAATACGTTTACTAGAAGACATTATTTTTTCACTGCAGGATATGTTTTTAAAATCAATTCGGTAATAGACTTGAAAACAAGTTCGATTGTTAAAGCGGTAGGAAACGCTCCTTTATCCGTTGATTTAAATGCGAATTTATTCTTTTTCAAAAAAGTTTGGGCAGGTGCAATGTATAGATTTCACGAATCTTTAGGTGTGAATGTAGCGTATCAAATCCGTGAATCATTGATGTTTGGTTATGCATTTGATTACCCAATCAATGGTTTAAATAGGGTGAATAATTCAGGTTCTCATGAAATCATGTTGAATTATAGCATGAATAATAGAAAGAAAGCGTTTGGATCTCCAAGATATTTTTAAAAAATATAAAGAAATTAAATTATGAAAATCATCCTTTTATTGAGCTGTTTTATAAGTTTTTCAGCAGTAGTTGTTGGACAGAATTTAAAAATAAATCAAGCAGAAAAATATTTCAGTCAATTTAGATATGCAGATGCTACACCTATCTATCAAGAACTAATTCAAAAAGATCAGATTAAAATTGAGACTTTTGAGAAAATCTATCGTCACGCATTAGTTTCTGCGGATAAAAGTAGAGATTATGTATTCGGAAACGATGTCTTAGCTCGATTGTATGCAAATCCTACAGCTACTTTTGACGATGCATTTGCTTATTTTCAAATGAGCTTGTTTTTAGGTTTTACAGAGAAAGCGAAAGAGATTTTAACGAGTCCGATAGTAGTGAACAGTACAGATGCTAGAAAATCTATTTTAGAGAGTTACAAAGGTGGAAGTGTTTTAGAATCTTTTAAAATTGACACTTCGATTTATAAAGTTAAAAAGTCAGGTTTTAATTCTGGAAAAGGGGATTTTAACCCAATTTATCATCCCAAAGGAATTGCATTTACATCTTCAAGAGATTTAGCATTAAGAAAATCAGCTTTTGATAATTCTTCTTACTTGAATCTATACCTTTTTTCAACTGATAGTTCTATTACTGAAATAAAGTTTTTAGAAACTGCTAAACATGATGGTACAGCAGCCTATGATTCTACGAATCAGATTTGGTATTATTCTAAGAATTTAAAATCGATGAAAGCTGGAAATATTACAACTACTGGCTTGTTTATGTATGATGAAAAAACGAAAGTTGAAGCGCCTTTTACATTCAACACACCTCACAACTTTTTTGCTCAACCTTCGTTGTCTGAGGATGGACAAACTCTTTGGTTTGCATCTGATAAAGAAGGTGGTTTTGGGAAATCAGATATTTGGTATAGTAAAAAAACAGAACAAGGTTGGTCTGAACCAGTAAATGCTGGAGCAGGAGTGAATACGTCTGAAAATGAGATGTTTCCGTTTTATCAAAAAAAGAATTTGTATTTCTCAAGTAACGGACATGCTGGACTAGGAGGTTTGGATTTATTCTCAGTAGTTTATGAGGGTGGTGCAATTTCTCTATTGAAGAATATGGGAGCAAATCTAAATTCGAATGCGGATGACTTCTCTCTAGTGTTAGATAATACAGAGAAAAATGGATATTTCTCTTCTAATAGAGAAGCGTTTGTAGATAATATTTATTCAGTTGTTATTACCATTTTGAATTTTGTATTTGAAGGTACTTTAGCTTCCAATGGAATGGATAAGACTCAATTTCAAAACATACCAATTGTCGTTAAAAATGGAGATAATGTTGTTGCTACTTTATACGCTGATGCAAATGGGAAATTTGAATTTACAGGTGATAAAGAAAGTGCTTATACTTTTGAAATTAATGATCCTCAATTTACTCCTTTAAAAGAATCTTTTTCAACTATCGGAAAAACTGAAAGCGATACAACGTACAAAACATTTGAGTTAACTTCTAAATTCATTGATGTTGTTTCAACCATTTTTGATGACAAAACAAATTTACCTTTAGCGAATGCTAAAATTGATTTTATTAATAAAACAACAGGAGAAATTGTTTCTTATGTTTCTGATAAAAACGGGGTTGTGAATGCTAAGTTATTGAGAGATAGTGATTTTGAAATTGTAGCTAAAAAAGACGGGTATGATATAAGAAAAACAATCATATCGACTCGTTCTAAAGAAAAAGAAATGAAAGCTCCAATTGCTATGAAAAAACTTACGGTTGCAAGTCTCGATGCACCTGTATTTGCAGTTGGATCAAAATTGAAAGTTACGGGTCTTAGATATGATTTAAATAAATATGATTTAAATAAACTTGCAATGGGTGAATTGGATAAAGTAGCTGCATTATTATTAGCGAATCCTCACATGAAAATCACATTTAGTTCGTATACTGATTCAAGAGGTTCGGGTGAATACAACATGAATCTTTCAAAAAAGAGAACGGAGATTTCTGTAAAATATTTAGTGTCTAAAGGTGTGAATAAGGACAATGTTTCAGGCTTGTGGTATGGTGAAACTGAACTTGTAAATGAGTGTTCTGATGGTGTTAAGTGCACTGATGATCAACACAGAGAAAATAGAAGAACTGAAATTAAAGTGGTAAGTATAGAAGAGTGATCGTTTAATAAATCACAACGTTTCACCACATATTATGTAACAGTTCAATATATATAAAGCTGTAAACGCGATTAATTATCGCTTTACAGCTTTTATTTTACCACCTTTTTTTTTGAGGATATATTTGTTTGCATTTTATTAATAGTAAATTTGTACATATGTTTTTTAATCATACCTCAATTATTGAAATTATTTCTACACGTGATTTTAAATTTAAGTTTGTTTTAAATATAAAAAAAGCGGCTTTACTTTTTTCTGTATTTTTTTCATTTGGTATCTTTGCTGCAAATTATTATATCGCTACAACAGGAGATGATGCTGCAAATGGAACTGCTGTCGGTACGCCTAAATTAACGTTAGCTAATGTGTTTTCAACTTATAATTTAGGTTCTGGTGATATAATCAATGTTGCAGCGGGTACTTATACGGAAAAAGGAATTGTTATTGGTTCTGATGATGAAGGGTTTACTATTCAAGGGGCAGCTCTAGCTGCAGGAGTTCCTACGACTATTTTTGATTCAGATCAAACTGACGGTTGGTTGTATTTTGGTGATGCGAATAATGATAACATTACCATAAGTAAAATTCACATAAAAGATTATAAAGAAACACCTACTGGGGGCTCTGGACTAAGAATAATTAATGGATGTACTGGATTATCAATATCTAATGTCTTTTTTGACAATTGTGATGCACCTGCAGGTTCTAAGGGAGGAGCTATTCATGTCATTAGTTCTACTGTAGCAACAACGATGACACTAACAGATGTTTCTTTCTTTAATTGTGATGCTCCTCAACAAGGTGGAGCTTTTTTAATTGAGGCATCTTCAGATTACGATGTAAACATGACAAGATGTAAGTTTTATTCTAACACAACATCTTCAAGTTCTGGTTCCGCAATTTATTATGAAGGCACAGCTGGCTCTCTTTTAACAATGACTAACTGTTTGATTTATGGAAATACTTTGGGGTCAAACAATCATGGAACTATTTTTATTCAGACCAATGCTGATGCATATTTAACCAATTGTACTATCGCTAATAATACAGCTCCAGCAGGTGGCTACACTGGAGGTATATATTTTACTGAGGGAGGTTCTACTTTGAAGAATTGTATAGCTTATGGAAATACTTACAAGGATATTTATAGGGCAGCTGGAACGATTACAGTTGATTATTGTAATTATGGTGCTACTCATGGCGGTACAATAACTAATTCAAGAACTACTGATCCATTGTTTACAAATTCGGGTGCTAATGATTATACATTACAAGTTACTTCTCCATGTATAGATGCAGCAACTACAAGTGGCGCTCCCTCTGACGATATTAGACTTTATATTAGGACTGTAGTTCCAGACATAGGTGCTTTTGAAAGTGGCGGCGCAATTCCTTTACCAATATCATTAGTTTATTTTAATGCCAATTTGAAAAGAGATCAAGTTTTTTTAGATTGGGAAACGGCTACTGAAAAAAACAACGATTATTTTAATGTTGAACGTTCGAGTGATGGGTATAAATTTGATCCATTATTTAAAGTTAATGGTAGTGGCACTATATTGCTGACAACTTCGTATTTGGAAATTGATTCGAATCCATTTCAAGGAATTTCCTATTATCGACTAAAACAGGTAGATTTTGATGGGAAACATTCTTATTCTCAAATTCGATCAGTTCAAAGAAATTTAACGGGACTTTCAATTTATCCAAATCCTGCTATTAACGAAAAGATTACCTTGAAATTTAACAGTGATGTAGAAGAAGATGTCGAAATTTCAATCACCAATAATTTAGGTCAATCCATTTATTCAGAAATTTTTAAAGCCACTAAAGGTGCTAATGAACACCTGGTTTGGGTTCATCAATTCGCGAATGGTTTTTATATTTTACAAGTGAAGAGTGAAAAGCTTGGTGTTGTTAATCAGAAGGTTGAGTTTTAATATTTTTCATTTTGTTTTATTTGTTTTATTTGTTTTATTTGTATATTAGTGTTTACTATTGTAATTAGTTTAAGTTTAGATATGGAAAAAGTACTACATAATTATAGAAATAGAGAACAATACTTGAGGTTTTTAGTAGTTCTGTTGTTTGTGTCTATTACTTGCTTAGTAGATGCTCAAATTTATAGCGAGAATTTTTCAACGAATACTGGTAAAGGAAATAATCAAGGAACTGTTGATGTTGCAGGTGTAACTCAATGGTCCATTACAACACCTGGATGTGTTTTTAGTACTGATGATTATTTCTACGTGAACAATTCAAGAATGGAATGTACTGGTAATATTGTTTCTACTGCTTTGAATGCTGGAGATGCAGCGATTTGGTTAGCAAATGCTGGAGCTATTAATATTAGTGCATATTCGTCAGTTTCAGTAAGTGTACTTGTAGGAAACGCTACTGGTAATGCAGGACAAATATTAGCTCAAATTTCACTTGATGGTACAAATTATATGGATATAGGTTATCATACTACATCTTCAATTTCTTCATCAACCTATACTGCTACAAATATTGTGGGTACAAACTTGTATTTTAGAGTTTTGTTTCATACTGTAAATTCTGGTACAACTTTATATATAGACAATGTTTCAATTACAGGTACAACAGGTACAGTTGATGCAGCAATTACCGCTACTGGAGCTGGTTCAGGAGTTGTTCCTGCTGGTGTAACTTCATTAAATGTCCATTCTTGGGGAGCAGGAGGAGGTGGTGGTTCAAGTAGTGGTACTAATGCAGGGTCAGGTGGTGGTGGAGGAGCCTATTCATTTGGTTCTGTTTCTGTTACTCCTGGCGCTACTTATTACTATTCTGTAGGGGCTGGAGGTACTGGTGCTGCTGCTAGTGCTGCTGGTGCTGCAACTGTTGGATCAGACACTTGGTTTAATGCAAATACAAACGCTGCACCCACTCTAGCTGTTAATGGAACTTTAGCAAAAGGAGGAGGTCTTGGAAGTAATAATATTGGCACTGTGGGCGCAGGAGGCGTTTCAGGTAGTGGTGTAGGTGCATTAAAGATTAGCGGCGCCGCAGGTGGTCTAGGGCATAGTTCGGGAGGTGGAAGTGGAGGTTCTTCTGGAACTGTTTTAGGTATTACCAGACTAAATGCATCTACGACAACAAATGGAATGACTGGTTCCGCTGCAGATGTTTCTGGAGGAGTGTCAGGAACCGATTTAGGTGGTAATGGGGGGATTGGTAGAGGAATTGGTGCTTTTGCTGGTGGCACAGGTACACAACCTGGCGGAGGCGGAGGTGGCTCAAATGATTTATCTGGTGCAGAGCATCTTGGTGGAAATGGTGGGGCAGGACAAATTATTCTGTCTTATGTTGTACCACCTACCTATTACTGGGTAGGAGGAACAGGTAACTGGAGTGATTTTGGAGCTCATTGGGCAACAAGTACTGGTGGAGGAACTTTTCATGCTTCAGCACCAACTGCTAGTACCAACGTAGTTTTTGATGCTAGCTCTTTTTCAGGTGGAGGACAGATTGTATCTATTAATGTTGATGCAAATTGTAAAAATATGACTTGGACGGGAGCCACGAATAGCCCAACATTAGATTTTACAGGTTCTGGACTAGACCTTTTTGTTGCTGGTTCAATGACTTTTATTTCAGCAATGTATCTGACTCAAACTGCTGATCCATATATTAGGTTTACTTCTACTTCTTCAGGTAATACAGTAACTACAGCTTCTATTACATTACCTACTACTTATTTTGAGGGAGTTGGAGGAGAATGGACTCTACAAGATGCATTTACACAAAATAATACAGCGAGGACTCTTTATGTTGCTGGAAATTTAATAACAGGTGGATTTGCTGTAACTGCAGGTATCATAAATGTTATTTCTGGAGGAACTTTAACACAGTCAACCTCAACAGTTACAGCTAATGGTTCTTCTACAACTATTGCAGGGACAGTTTCTGTCTCAACTGGCACATTAGATGTAAACGGAACATTTAATGCAACGGGAGGAGCTATTACATTCTCTGGTGCAGGTAATTTGAATTTGGGCGGAGCCACAATAACAAGTTTAGGAACTTTAACTGAAAGCACAAGTACAGTTAGTTACGATAGAGCTGGCGCTCAATCAGTTCTTGCAGATACTTATTATAATTTAATAATTGCTGGTGGTGGAAGTGCTGTAAAAACTGCCGCAGGAGCAGTCAATGTTTCGAATAATCTAACTGTTGCCGCAACTACTACATACGCAATAGCAGCAACAACAACTACGGTTACAGGAATCTCAGATATTAATGGTACATTAACTATCAGTACAGGAACATTTGATGCAAATGGCACATTTGATGCAACAGGTGGAGCAATCACTTTCTCTGGTGCAGGTAATTTGAATTTGGGCGGAGCCACAATAACAAGTTTAGGAACGTTTACAGCTAGTACTAGTACCGTTGCTTTTGATGGAGCTACTGCTCAATCCTTATCTGGAACAGCACCAACTTTCTACAATTTAACAATTAACAATACTTCAACCGGAGTTACCTTAGGCTTAAACCCTACCGTAACAAACACATTAACATTAACAGCAGGCTTACTAAAAGCAGCAAGTTACACCTTAACTTTAGGCACATCGTCTACAAACGGAACTGTTTCAGGAGGAAGTGCAACAGCTTATGTTTGTACATATGATGCAACTGTAATTGGGTATTTTAAACAGTTTGTGAATTTAAAAGCAGCAACAATTTATACGTATCCAGTTGGAGATGTTACAGCAAACAACTATACTCCTTTAACATTTACGGTAAATGACGCTTCAACATTAGCTGCAGGAGCCTTTTTCACAGTTTCTTCTATTCCGTTAAAAGTTACGGGATTAAATGTAGCTTTAGCATCGTATATAAATCGTTATTGGGATGGAACTGCTACCGGAATAACAACCCCTAATTATGATATTTCCTATACATACGTTGCTACTGATGTAAATGGAGGAGGAACAAGTGCGAATATACGTCCAATTAAACTTACCGCAGGAACTTGGTATGCTCCTACAACTTCAACTTTTACAAGCCCTAGTTTAATTAAAATTGGAACTGGTTCAAATAATGGTGCTAAGAAATTAACGTGGACAGGAGTTACCTCATTTAGTCTGTTTGGAGGTGCTGGTGATGAAGCCTCTGTGCTACCTATTGCATTAGTATCGTTCAAAGGGAAAAGTGTGGGTAATGATAATGAATTAACATGGTCTACACAAACAGAAAAAGACAACGATTTTTTCACAATTGAAAAAACAACAGATGGTTCAATTTTTGAAATTGTAAGTACAATGTTAGGGGCAGGAACAACGATTCAACCACAAGATTATCTATTATTAGATTATAATGTACAGAAAATAATTAATTACTACCGATTGAAACAAACAGATTTCGACGGGAAAAACACAACATCTGAGTTAATTTCAATTGACAATACAAAAACAGGAACACTTGTTCGCACAGTAGCTCAAATAACGAATTTGTTAGGACAAGAGATCAATGATAATTACAGAGGGGTAGTAATTATCTTATACACAGATGGTTCTTCTGAGAAAGAGTTGAGGTGATAGGAAAATGCTTGAAAAACACTCATTATATCCTGCGAGTTATTATTCGTGGAAAAAACGTTTGATATAATCGGTGAAGAAGGTTTTTCACATGGAATGCCCTCCGCCCAATTCAGGTGTATTCGAGAGCTTGAGAAAGAGAATAAGTTACTCAAGGAATCAATTATTGAAAAAGAACTGGAAGGAAAGCTTAAAGATGATTTGCTAAAAAAGAGATTTACCTTGGGGAAAAGAAAGAAATAGTCACTAAATATAGTTCCCAAGGTGTGAAAAGAGACAAGTTATTGATTATTAGTGGTGTTACAAAATATCAGTATTATTACAAACTAACAAAAACAAAGAAAGGCATTAAGAAATATCTGGGAACAAAACGAATAAAAGAAGCCGAAATAATCAATTTTTTAAACACAGATGTAATACTATTTATAATTAATAACTAGTATAAAATAAATTCGTATAATGCCCATATAGTATGAAAATAGTACAGTTTTGATTGGACTATATTGAATACATAATCGGTATAATAAATGTAATTGATAAAGATAGCCCTATATTTTATGGGGACCATAAAATCACAAGTACTTTAAAATTAGTTGATTGTAACATTAGCCTCAAAAAAGTAGATCGCCTTATGTACGATGCTCAACCATTTATAATCAAATAATTCTTTAGAAAAATAAATATTGAAGTTATAAATGACTCTGATAGTCTGTTTTCGGCAAAATTAATCTAAGATTTTTTAAATTCAATCATTTAATACCATTTATAAATAGTATCTAGTCTAAAATCAATTCGTAAAATACCGATATAGCATGAAAACAGTGCAATTTTGATTGGACTATATTGAACACACAATCTGTATAAATCGAGTGTTTACACATCCATATACTCCTCAAGAAAACGGACATATCCGAAATGTCCAGCGCTGGATCATTTAAACAAACATCTATATAAAAGTCTCCGTTGTTTGCTCCTCGCATCACAAAGATATTTCTTATTTCGCACCTTTGAATATCAAAAATTAATAAGTCCGATTAATTGGGTCTAGCAATATACAAGACTAATTGATTCAATTATCTAATCAAATTAACTTTACCAATTCTTACTTGTTTTGTATCATCACCTTTGATTCCAAAATTGATTTTCCAACTATAGACTCCTTCTTGCATTTTTTTATTTGTTTTGTAATCTGTTCCGTCCCATCCTTTTATAACATCGTCAGTCTTAAATACAATTTCACCCCATCTATTGAAGATTAAAAATGAATAATCTTTTTTATCATAACCCGCAGTGAAAACTGGGTAGAATGTTTTATTGACATCATCAAGCTCGTCTGGAGTGAAAGAGTTTGGGATATACAGAATTAAATCTTCAAAAATATGAATGTTTTTATTGATTGAATCTACACATCCTTTCTCTGAAGTAGCAATCAGTTTTACATTAAAAGTTGCTGTATCTAAATCCGAAAATTTATGAACTGGTGATATTTCAGTTGTGCTCACTCCGTTATCTAATTTCCATTCATACGTTTTTCCACCAGTAGTTGTGTTTAAAAATGTAGCAGTAGAATTTTCTGTCGTTAATCTTGTAGGAGAAAAACTAAAATTTACGATTGGTCGCTGATCAATAACGATGACTACTGAGTCGACTGCCGACTTACAACCGTTTAAGCTTGCTTGAATGTAATATTTCCCACTAGTAGAAATGTTTGAAGCTCCTGTTAGAATAATAGAAGCAGATTTTGAAGTGTAGTAATTGAAAAGACTACCAGGCGTGCTTCCATTAGCATGTACATTTTTTGTTAAATCAACTGTCTCAGGATTACAAATCGCTAAATTATCGACATATACCAATGTTGGTGATGGATTAACTATTACTGATGCTGTTGCTGATGCTTTACATCCATTTAAATCACCTACTAAAGTATATGTCTTATTTTCTAATGGGTAGTCAATATACGGATTTGAAACAGGCAAGCCATTTTGTAAAGTATAGCTATTTGCTCCATTTGCAGTAATAACAGCACTTTCTCCTTTACAAATTGTTGGTGAATTAACGGTAACAACAGGTATTGCATTAATTGTAATGTCTATTTGTGATCTAGGAACACTTTCACATCCATTCACGTCTGTTTGTGTTACATAATACGAGGTTACGCCAACTGTTGTTGAAGTAATTGTTGGTGTAGTTGGTGATGACACTCCTGCGATTGAACTTTGATACCAATTTAACGAGCTGCCATTTGTTGGTGCCGTTGTTAAAGGAGCCGTCTGAGCATTTTGACAATAACTAACAGGTGATGTTACAACTGCATTTGGTAATAAATTAACAGTAACAACAACAGGTTCGATGTCCGTACAAGATCCATTAGCAGATTGGATGTAATAGGTTCCTGAAGCAGCTATCAATGCTGGGTTTGATAAAGAAGAAGTAGCAGCTAGGTCTGTCCAATATGTAAGTGTTCCTCCACCTGTAGATCCAGTTCTAGTTGCTGGTGTTGTTATATTTACTGTTATCGGAGCACAAACTGCTGCAGGGTTAGTGATTAATAGTGACGGGGTTGTGTTAATTGTTACTACCACAGGTTTAATGTCATTGCAAACACCATTGTCTCCATAAATGTAATATGTTTTTGACACATCTATTGCGGCCGCATTTATTGTTGTTATGCTAATTGTTTTAGCGAGATCTTCATAGTAACTTAGTGTTCCTCCACCTATTGATTCTGCAGTTACAGCTGGTGCAGTTATATCAACTGTTCCAGGTGAGCAAACTGCAGAAGGATTTGTTACTACAATGTTATATGGACAAGCACAATTGTTAATAAGAACCGTTACGCCAGATATAGTTGAACATGATCCTATTGTGCTTTTTATGAAATATTGCCCCGAATTTGTAATTGCAGCAGGTAGCGGTAAAGCTAAAGTTGCCTTATTCTCTAGCCAATATGTTAAATTTCCGCCTGCAGTTGATCCCGCGGTAACCGTTGGGTTTTCAATATTTACAGTTGCAGGCATACAAACCGTTGCTGGATCTGTAATTACTAATGTTGGATTAGAATTAATTGTAACTTCTAATGGTGTTCTTGGACTTTCACATCCTGTTGCTGTATTTGTTTGTGAAACATAATAAGTAGTTGGTCCCGCAGTTGTTGATACAGGAGTAGGTGCAGTTGCAACCGCTGTTCCGCCAGTTTTGTTTGTAGAATACCAGTTTTGAGTGCAACCTGCTGCTAATGTTACGGTTAACGGAACGGTTGCAGCACCTTGACAATATGCAATAGAACTTGTAGTGGGTGCAGGTGTAGTTGCACCAACTGTAATTGCTTGAGTTGCATTTATTAAACATCCTGCATTATTTGTCCAAGTATATTCAATTGAGTGCGGACCAGATGTTAAATTTGAAGGATTAAATGTAGCGGAACCATTATTGTTGTTAATAATATTAGCTGTTCCTCCATCCAATTTCCATGTCATGGTTGGAGAACTTAATGTGAATGTAATTGTTATTGGAGTAGATAATCTTGGTGCTGCTGTACCAGAAGTTAATTTCGCACCTGTTGAATGATCATATACTGTGTAAGGGAAACTTTGCGCACCTGTTCTTAAGTCTTTTATTAAAATTGTAACAGTTGCTCCTGCTGGAATATATGGTTCTATTATAGATTGCGATTGTGCCATTGGTCCCCAATCTAATACTCCTGCGGGTGCTGTTCCTGCCGGGCCGTAATAACTGTATGGAACTCCATTTACAGAAACTAAAGCAGATGAATTTGTTGAAGCACTTGCGTTTGTAGTCATTTCCATTTGAAAACCGGGGAAAGCTTGCAGTTTACCGGGTGTCCCTATTGTTGCTTCAACATTTTTCCAAATTGTTTGAGGTCCAGAATTACAGGTGTAGGTAGTTGATGGGAAAGCTACGAAAGGGTTTGCTTGCGTCCAATCTAAAGCAATAAAAGTTTGGTCTACTGGACACGGAGGGACAGGTAGATTTACTAAGTAGTAACCTGTTGTAGAATAGTAGACTTTGCATGTAGGACTTGAACTAGTAGTAGTTATGCTTAAAATGTATGTGCCAGCGGGCAAATTGTTCCATTCAGGATTCATTCCACTGGAAACCCCATTTGCATTCAGAAGATTAGGTGCTATTACTGCACCTGCACATGTCGCTTTTAACTCATAAGTCCTAGTTGCACACAAACCTGAAGGTAAAGTTGAAGCGCTTAATAATTGCTTCATCCCTAAAATTTGATTTGAATTTGTTACAGTTATTGTGTGATAGTTTGTGTATGAAGTGTTCGACACACCTCTCGCATCGTATGATATTGGATCCGAAGCCCCTGTTGATGCATTTGTTATTATGCTTAAATTTGATGAGCCGTTAGCTGAAGTTGTTCCTGTTGCTGATGAAATAGGGCAAGTTGGTGTTGCACACGTTCCGCAACTTACAACTGGAGTAGTAGATAAATAATTTATAATAATTGGCGTAGTTCCTATTGCATAACAAGCATCTGCATTTGCATCAATATCTAAAATATTTCCAGGAGCTGCCACATTTATTTTTTTACAATCAGCCGTAAATGGAATGAACCAAAGTTTGCCTGCAGTTGTTACAGATGTTGATTTACCCGCAGTGTTTCCGTCGGTACAAATAACACCAGTAGAAATCCCTTTAAATCCAGGTTGCGTTTTAATTGTAGTGATGTCAGTAAAAGGAAGTGTTGGTACTTGATCAAAAACAAAATAACCATAAGTTGCAACGCAAGTACCTATCCCTCCATCTGTTGGTAAAACATATCCTGATGCGGTTAAACTTAAATTATTTGTCCCTGGTGATAAATCCCATTCTGCTCCATTTGCTGTTGCGCCTGTAACTGCTATTGTGCCTATTGTTGAAGTGCAACCAGAAGGTGGTGTTGCCGTAGCGGCTGTATATAAATAGTTTTCAATTGATGTAATTTTTTGACAAGATCCTGTTAGAGTAACAGTTAAACAAAAACGATATTCTACACCTGCTTTAACTGGGAATTCATAGGAGTTTGCGTCTCCCGCAACAGCTGTACCTGATATTGGTGAACTGCAACCACTAGCGAATGCTGTCCAGCCACCCCTTGTAAATGAACAACTTGTGCCTCCTGATGTTCCAGAAGTTATAAAATTCATTAAACCTATTTTCGATACTCCGGCTGGTGCTGTGTATTTTGTACAGAAAGTATGTGTGGACCCAACAACACTCCAACTTAAAGGAGTGCCAGGAATGTAGGGATTATTAGCAGCAGCAGCAGCAGTTCGGTTTGCAAAATAGCCACCATTACACAAATTGGTTGAGTTTAAAGCGGCACAATCACAGGGTCCTTGAGAAAACAAAGAAAATTGAAAATTTAAAAGGAATAAAATCGAAAATACTATTTTAGAAAATTGATTTCTTTTGATTTCGTTTTTAACTGAAAAAGCTCTAAGATTATTCATTATAAATCTATTTTAATTTGATTATTATTATTATTTTTAATTACTATTTTCTTGACCTAAATCAAATATAACTAACATATATTGAATAGTTTCTTAAAAGTTGTAAACTGATGATAATTTGAGTTTACAACTTTTAAATGAATGAATGGTTCTCATCTTAGTGGCGAATTGCTATTTAGTTTATTTATTTTATCAAATTAACGTTACCTGTTATTTGTTTTTTAGTGCCGTCGACTTTTAACGTAAAATCAATTTTCCATGTATAGGTTCCATCGGGAGCTTTTTCTTTTGATTTTTGATAGGAACCATCCCATCCAACCGATGCGTTATGGCTTTCAAATACTATTTCACCCCACCTGTTAAAAATTAACATTGTAAATGTATATGGGTCATATCCAGATACAAATCTCGGTTGAAATATATTGTTGTAATTGTTATAATCATCGTCTGGAGTGAACGTGTTTGGAATAAAGTAAAGTAATTCTTCATACACTTTTACTGTTTTAACGATTGTGTCCTTACAATTTCCAGCGGTCGCAGTTGCTATTAGATATACATTGTAATTTGCTGAAATTATAGCTGGAAATAAGTGAGTTGGGTTAATCGTAATGTCTGGATTTGTTCCGTCATCAAAACCCCATTCATAACTTTGAGCACCAATCGAACTGTTCATCATTGTGCTAGTTGCGTTCAATGTCGAAACTAATGAGGGTGTTGGCGTAAAATCAGCAATAGGTTTAGGGTTTATTATAACCGTAACAGGATGAACAATAGATCTACAACCCGCTAAGGTATTTGACACGTAATATGTTCCAGTAGTTACTGCATTTGGTGTTATTAAAGCATTCGTTCCGGCCGCGTTAGACCAGTATTCATTAGTAGCACCCACAGTATTTCCAGTTGTTAATGTTGGATCTGTTAAATCTATTTTATTCGGCTCGCAATTTCCAGTAGCGGGTGCTCCAAATATAATAACTGGTTGAGGTGTTATTGTTACTGTAATTGAACCAATATCAAAGCAGTTTCCTGTTGTTGATTTGATGTAGTAAGTGCCAGAATTTGCAATTTGTGAAGCTAATTGATTGCTGATCATATCGCTGTTCAAGCAAGCTGCTGTAGTGTGATAAGTGTTCACTCCTAAAGAAATTGATCCACTGGTTATTCCAGGTGTTGTTATGTCAACTTGAGATGGAAAGCAGACGCTTGATGGAGAAGTTGTTACCAATATAGGTGTGGAATTAATTGTAACGGTAACTAGTTTCGAATCGGAACAGGTTCCAAGTGTAGATTTAATGTAGTAAGAACCTCCAATAGAAATCGAGTTTGCATCAGGAAGAGGGATCGTGCATAAAATATCTGAATAATACGACAGATCTCCACTACCTGTTGAACCATCAGTTACTCCAGTATCTGTAATGTCAACAGTTAAAGGAGCGCAAACTGCAACTGGATCTGTAATTGTTAAAGATGGTGTTGTACAGGCTAAAGCAGTACAAGAATTCGTTCCACTTGCATAACATCCAGTTCCTATTGTAACAATCGTAATTGCAACAACATCACCAGGAGATAGGCTTGATAATGAAAAAGTGGGTGTAGCAACTGAACCGCCACTTTGTGAAGCACCTGCATTAATAGTATAAGAAATAGCATAGCTTGTAGCGCCAGTTAAAGCTGTCCAATTGAATTGAACAGAGCTGATTGTTGATGTACCGCATGAAATTGAAGGCGTTTGAATAGACGTAGCTGTAAGTAAAGCTCTTAATGATGTAGTTGGACACAATGCATTTGTTTCAGCAACAACAACTCTGTAGGTATAAGTATCTAATCCTGTATTATCAGTTATTGCTAGTGTAGCTGAAGTAGCACCGCTATATAAACCTCCATTAACAACGGATGTAAATATAGTTCCGCCATCAGTACTGACCTCCCATTGGTAACCTGAACCACCCGTAGCAGCAACACTGAATGTCGCAGGCTTCCCCTCACATCCTGATTGAGCTACTGGTTGGGTAGTAATTGTAGGAGCAGTACAAGCTTGAGCGGTACAAGAACTCGTTCTGTTTGCATAACATCCAGTTCCTATTGTAACAATCGTAATTGCAACAACATCTCCAGGAGTTAAACTAGCTAATGAAAAAGTTGATGCAGCAACAGATCCTCCAGTTTGCGAAGAGCTCCCATTGATTGTATAAGTAACAGCGTAATTTGAAGCACCCGTTAATGCTGTCCAATTGAACTGTACAGAAGTGCTAGTAGATGTACCGCATGAAATTGAAGGCGTTTGAATAGACGTAACTGTAAGTAAAGCGCTCAATGATGTAGTTGGACACAATGCATTTGTTTCAGCAACAACAACTCTATAAAGGTAAGTATTGAGTCCTGTATTGTTTGAAATGGATAAAGTATTTGTAGTTGCACCGCTATATAAACCTCCATTAACAACGGATGTAAATATAGTTCCGCCATCAGTACTGACCTCCCATTGGTAACCTGAACCACCCGTAGCAGCAACACTGAATGTCGCAGGC
>Ga0105055_10005461_pt1 | contig 17945 bp, 11 predicted proteins | sample BON03_FD_78090 | JGI IMG/M metagenome (GOLD analysis project Ga0105055, IMG submission 78090) | Freshwater microbial communities from Lake Bonney liftoff mats and glacier meltwater in Antarctica - BON-03 | ecosystem: Environmental > Aquatic > Freshwater > Ice > Glacier meltwater | place: Lake...
CATTAATTGTTTTAGTTAATAGTGTTTATAAAGAATTAGAAACAAAAACTGAAGACGAAATATTAAATAATAATATACCATTAAATTTTTTTATAAATAAATCATTTTCAAATGTAAATTAGTATAAATTAATATAAATTAATTTAATAAATGTTCAACATCTATTTCTGTATTACCATTTACTTTTCTAATTAATAAAAACTTTTTATCTCTTATTTCATCAATTACTTGATTTGATATAGATTTAAATAAAGCATAATGTTTAGGATTTATAATTATTTCTTTTTTACTTTTTAAGTTATCTTTATCATAAATATCAAATGTAATTTTTATATTTTCATTATTTATATTAAAATTAGTATCTAATATTCTTAAAATATTAGCAAAATAATGTTCATCAACACAATTCATATTTTTCCAATTATCTTTATAATCTAAAAGACTATTAACTATTAATTCTAAATGATTTCTATTAAATATTAACCCTTGTGCACTATGTTTAATAAATTCATTTTTTGGAAAATTTGGATTAATAATATTATCATATCTATCTTTACTATTGTGCGTTTCAAAATTATATACATTTATTTTTGTTTTATCATCTTTCATAATTTCATTATAGAATGTATTAAATGGTACTATTGGAATACATGAATCAGATACTAATATGAATTTTTTATTTAATGGATCTTTTAATGCTTGTTTCATCATTAATAGATTAGCTTCAACTGATCCAAAACATCCCCAACATGTTTCTATATGTTCTGATATATGTTTATCTTTTAATAGTAAATCTGTAATTTTTTCAGGTTCTTTAGCATGATTATATATTGTAAATTTATCACTATGTTTAGAATCAAAAAATCTATCCCAAATATCTGATCTTTTTAAATTATTATATGTTAAAAATAAAAATGCTATTTTACCATTTTCATTCTCATTTTCAAAATTATTTATATTTTCAACATATTTCAATTTATATATAATTACACAAATCAGTAATATAGATATAATTATTGATAAATATATAAGTTTATTATTTTGTTTCATATTTAAGTATAAGCCTAATATTATATTTACAATAGAAAATAAAAAAAATATATTGAAAATAAAAAAAATATAAATAAAAATAAATACAATTATTTAAAAATTAAATCCAAAATCTTATTGTATAATCTTTGTATATCCATTTTCATCTTTTTGTAATCCAATAATAATATCACTATTTTCTTTTATTTGTGTTAAATGACTAATGGTTAATATAAAATCAAATTTGGTTTTTAAATAATCTAATATTTGTCCTACATTATTAATATTATGTGTATCAAATGCTGAAAAACCTTCATCTATTGCTAAAAAGTTAATTTTAGGTAAATTAGACATATCTAGCAAAGCAATTCTTATTGCTAAACTTGATATAAAACGTTCAAAACCACTACCATTATTAATTAATATATATCTATTGTCTTTATTATTATTTTTACTATTGTGATTAGTATGATTCATATTGTAAATTGGTCTATCAATGTAAATATCTATTTTATTATCTGAAATATCAAATTTAATAGTAAAATCTGTAATAATTGTTAATAAATCATTTACTTTTTTTTCTAATAAAGGTTGTATTTTATTAAGTAATATATAAGGTAATTGTTTCATTGCTTTTTTATATATTTCATATAATTTTAAGCTTTTTTCAATTGCTTTATATTCGGCTAAATCTTTTTTAATTTGTTCTAATAGTGCTGTATATTTTGTAATATTTGTATTTTCAATATTACATTGTTTTTCTATCTCTTCCAGAACTTCTTCGAACTCATATAATTCATTTTTCAGTAAATCAATTTCTTTCTGTATACTATTATTATTTTCAATGTGGTCTTTATAGAGTTCAAATTTATTTAATATATCTTCTTTTTGTTTGATTTTAAGTTCAATAAATTTAACTTCTCTTTCTAATATGTCATATTTATTAATTAGTATTTGTTTTTTACGTATAGTTTCATTATTAGCCTCATTATTATTAATACGTAATTCATATTTAGTACGTTTTACTTTGTTTGCTTCTAATTCATTATTTATTTTATTATTTTCTTCTAAATTTAAACTATCATGTATAATTTGTTCTATTTTATTTTTATAATTTGATTGATTTTGTTCTATTTCGTTTATTTGTGTATATAGAGTAATTATTTGTTTTAACTCTATTTTTAGTTGTAAATTTAAAATTGTAACTTCTTTTTGTTTATTTTTAATTTCTATATCATTAGAATTTGTTTTATAGGTATCAATCTCTTTTGATAAAAAATAATTAGTAGCATGTGTTTCGTAATCCTTATATTCTAATGTATTACAAATTGTATTGTATTCATTGTCTTTGTCTTTATTTTCTTTAGTGTTAATGTTAGTGTTAATGTTAGTATTAGTGATTAATGAATTAGTCCATTTTAATAATTGTTTTTTATATTTAGTTTTATTAGTTTCTATATTATCTACTAAATTATGAAATGTATCTGGTAATTTAATTAATGTTTTTTCTAAGTTTAAAATAATTTCATTATTAATAGTAATTTCTTTTTCTTTTTCTTTTAATGATAGTATTTTTTTATTAAGTATTTCTATTTTAATATTATTTTGATTTATTTTATATTCATATTTATCTTTTAATTCATTTAAATAAATTTTATAATTTACTATATCATCAGGTACTTTAATATTACTTGGTTTTCTTGATTTATATAAGTCTTCATTATTTTTTTCAAGTAATCTTATTTTTTTATTAGAATCTTTTAATATTAATATATTTTTATTTTCATCTGATTTTAATTGTTTTAATAAATGTTCGAGATTAGTTGAATTATCTGTATTATCTGTATTATTATAGATATTTTCTTTTATTTTAAGTCTTTCTATTTTATTATTTGCAAGATTATTATTTAAATCTTCACATTCAATTTCAATATCTTCTTTATTATTTTCTGATATAAAACTTTTACAATCATTATTTAATTTAGAAGATATATCCAGAATAGTTTTATGTAATAGTTTAATTTTTTGTTTAGCATAGTCTTTATTTTCATTATGTATATCAACTAATTTTGAAGATTTTAATTTATTTTTTTTTGCTGTTACAATAAAATCATTATTAATTTTTTTACTAATATGGTCTCTAATATCTTTATATTTAGTTAGCTGGGTTCCTGCCATACTATCTAATTTATCAAGAATATCAAATTTCATAATACGTTGCAATTCTTTTCGTCTTTCTGTATTTTCAGCATCTACAAAACAACTATTATCATGTTGTATGCTAAAACTTGTATGTATAATATCTTCATAACATCCAAAATAATCTCTTATTAATTCTTTTGTTTTTATTGTATTATCTTCTTCTAAATTTTCTATAGTTTCTTCACTATTATGTGTTCTATAAAATTCTAATTTTGTACTTACTGTACTTGTTTTACCACTTCCACGTACACCCCTTTTTACAATTGTATAAGTCCAATTACCTATTAAAATATCAAGCTTAATATTAAATAAATCACTTCGAATATTTAAAATATCTTTTGCAGAACCTTTTCTTGTAAATTTATCAAATAATGTATATATAATGATATCTAAAAGTGCTGATTTACCTAAATGATTTTGTGCTATTATTCCAACAATACCTTTAAATTTAGTAAAATCAATAACATTATTTGTTCCAAAAGCAAATAAATTTGAAAATTCAAGACGTTTTAATTTATAATGTCCTGAAAATTTATTATTAGTATAACTTGTATTTATTTCCTGTAATTTTGTATTTTGAGAACAATTAATGTCAAGTATTTCATTTATTTCGTAATCAGTAAGAATTATATCATTATTTCTATTTGTTTCATTAATATATTCTTTAATATATTTATTTTGTAATTCTGGTGATGTAATATCGATTATTATTGATGATTTATTTGTTTTAAGTTTATTATTAGTGTTATCATTATTAGTATTAGTATTAGTATTAGTATTATTAGTATTATTATTATTATTATTAATATTATTATTAATATTAGTATTAATATTATTATTATTATTATAATCGCTTTCTTCTAAAAATTCATCATTCTGATATGAGAATTCAACAACATTATGGTTCATTTTAAGAAGTGTAATATAATCAGAAATAAAGCTTTCTGGTGTATTTTTATAAAGAACACGCACAGTAATATATTTTGTTAAATGGCAATTTTGGTCATGTGTATTATCTTTACTTAGACATTGGTGATTTGCTTTTTTATCATTAACATAAAGAGTAACATAAGACCAACTATTTTTAATAGATTTAAATTCACCTGTTTTTGTTTCAATATCCCATTTAATTAATCCGTGATTATTAATATCTTCACCTAAATTTTGTTGTATAAGAGAACCAGCATAGGCAATATTAGATTTTAAAAATTGATGTTTATGAATATCACCTAAACAAGCAATATCATACTCATCAAAAGCTGATGGGGTAATTGTTTTATTATTATCTTCTGTTAATTCTAATCCATTAAAAAGAACTGCACCATTAACTCGACCGTGATATAACATAATAGATGTTATCTTTTCATGTATATATTGTGATTTCTCATAAATTAATGGTATTATTTTATTATCAAAAATAGATGCATGATAAAACATAAGATTAGATAATTTATATACACCAGATTCTAAAAAATAAAATATAGGATTGGTTTTTGGTAAATCGGCAATAATAGGTGTTAAAGCATCTAAACGCTCTTTATTATTCATATTAACATCATGATTTCCAGGAATAATAACTAAAGGCATTAAATTAGATACTGCTTTAAGAAAATTATAAGTAAGTTGAATACATTCTGGTGATAAATCACTTTTACTATGAAGAATATCACCAGTAATTAATGCTATAATTGGTAAATTTTTATTATTTAGTTCTGGAATATTAAATGTGTTTTTTTCATCTTTAAGGTAATTTAAAATATTAATAAATACTTCTTGATATTCATAATGACGTTTGTATAATTGAATGTGAATATCACTAAAATGATATATTTTAGTAATAATTGTAGTATATTCTTTATATATTTTATCAGGTTGTCTTAAATAATTAATTATAGTATTAGTATTAGTATTAGTATTAGTATTAGTATTAGTATTAGTATTAGTATTAGTATTAGAATTAGAATTAGAATTATTTTCATTTAAATTATCTTCTTGTGGAACTAAATTACTTAAAATATTCATTCTTTCTTTTTCTTTTAGTTTTTCTTCTTTTAAAAGTTGTGCTTTTGTTTTCTTTTTTTCTTTAGGTTCTTTATGTTCTTTATGTTCTATAGCTGATTTATCTTCTCTTTTTTTTCTTTCTTTTTTTTCTTTTATTTCTTTTATTGGAATATTTTGCATCTCATAATTTTCTTCATTTTTTTCAAATATAATATTATCTATATTAGAATTTTCATTTTGTTTTTTATTTAGTATTTTACTATTTTTGCTTTCCATTCTAATAATTTTATTAATTATAAAACATAAAATAATTAATAAAAAATTATTTTAGATATATTATAGTATTGCTTATTTTTTAAGTTAATTAAATAAATTAGTAAAAAATAATAAAAAATAATAAAAAATAATAAAAAATAATAAAAAATAATAAAAAATTTTGCTTGTAAGATTTGGTATATATTTTTGTTGAAGTAGACAGAATCAGTCAGTAATATATAAGATATATCAAACTATGAGAGTTGGAAATAATTTAAATATTATGTGCATAATGTCTGGTATTCAAGAAATATCCATACGTTAAAACATATTTACTATTCAAAACACAAACTATTATTTTATTAGTTATTATTATTATTTTTGCTGTTTTTGCTGTTTTACTATTTTTTCAATAGTTATAAAAAATAAAAAGTATTTAATAATCAATACTAATTCTATGAATATCATAACACATTAAAGGAATATTTAGTTTTACAGATATATCGTGAATATATTGTCTTACGAAAAAACCACTACTAACGTGTAATTGTAATGTAATATAATTTATAGTATCTATATTTTTTATTTTTAATAGTTTCCATTGTTCTATAATTTCTTTTTGTCTAAATTCTTTGGTTTTATCTACTTTATCAATAATATTGATACATTCATCTACCCATAATTTAAAATCTATTTCTCCATTATCAATTACTTTTGAATGATATAATTCAACATTATGATAATATTCTTCATAATTATATTTACTTCTGGATAGTAATGCTTTTGTAGAAAAATAATGAAATTTTTGTTTAATAAGAGTAATATCTTTATCAATTTCAAAAACAGATTTATAATTAGATAAAACAATAGATGACATATTAGGTGATGTAGTAGGTGATGTAGTAGGTGATGTATTTAATGATGTATTCGATAATGTATTAGATGTAGTTAAATTTGATTCTAGCAAATTATTAGTAATTAATCCAAGAGCATCATCAGTATCTGTTGATATACCAACCATAACTTTAACTTCATATGTTTTACTTAAATTTGTATATAAATCCATTTTTTTACATTCACATCCAACTAAAATAGGTATTATCCCACGTGCCATTGGGTCTAATCTTGCTGTATAACATATTTTTTGTCCTGGATAATTTTGTTTAACAGTATTTATAAATTGTAATGGTGTTAATCCAGATTCTTTATAGTATTCTAACATTATTATTGTTAATGTAATATAAATGAATTATAATGTGTAGTGGTACTATTATTATTAACTTTTATTAGCTTAGCTTCATCCTAAGTAAACCTTGTGTTTAGAAATTGATAAACTTAAAAGAGATTTTAAAACCTTGAACTCAATTGACAGTTATTATTATTATATTTAAAGTAGATATTTATTTTTAAATATCTAATTAATTTAAATAATTAATTTCAAACTATATTTTATTGTAATATTAAAATATATACCATATAATTAGTGTTAAATTCATTTATTAATTCTAATCTTTTATCTTTAATTTTATATGTTGGGATTAAATACATGTTATAGGTAAATGATAATATTAAATTATTACATTTATGTTCGGTTTTATAATTTAGAGCGTTGCGTATTTTAAATGCCGATTTCTCAACATTAAAAAATACGAAATGCTTTTACTCATTTAAGAGTTTCTAAATTCTATATGATAGGTTTCCTCATATACTTTGAAAAGAAAAAAATTATCTACAAAACATAGAACATTATAAATTTATAAAAATTAAAACCGTCATTTAAAATACACAACGCTCTAAATATTTATATGTATCAATTATTAGATTAAAAATAAATTTTAAAATTATATAAAATTAAGTAATAATGGATTTATCCTTAAATAAGCATGATTTATATATTATAAGTATAGTTTATTTAGTTAATAATATAATGTATATTTTAATCTGCACTAAAATAAATTTACATATTTGTTAATTTAAACATAATATCTTATTAAATATTAAGTTCGATTACTGTTTTTCTATCATCCATTGATATATATACCATTAAAAAGTTAAATCGACAAATAATACGTATATTAATGTTTATAAAAACTTATATGCTTTCAACACTAAGGTATAAAACCGAACTGAAATGGAGAAAGTAATTAGTATATAGTGCCTTTATATAGTAGTAATTTAAATATTATAAATTTGATAGAAAGAACACCATATATACAAGGACGCAAGTCAAGAATAAAAGATCTTACCGTTATTATATAGTATATATTTTAATGTAATATTAAAATATAGTTTGAAATTAATTATTTAATTAAATTAAATAATTAAAAACAAATATCTACTTTAAATATAATAACCGTCAAATAAGTTCAAGGCTTTTAAAGCTCTTTTATGTTTATCAATTTATAAACACGTGCGTTTCTTTAAGGATAACCTAACCTAACCTAACCTAACCTAACCTAATAAAATTGAATTTAAATACATTACGATAATATATATATAATTAATAATAAATAATTAATTTTAAATTAAAATTATAAATAAACAATGTGCTTATTAAAAACTGGAGAACGTAGTTCCGTAGAATGTGCAAAGCATGCAGCTGAAATTGGAGGTTTAATGGCATCCAATCGCTATTTTCGTGAATTTGAAAAAGAACGGAAAGCTATCTTACACTATGCATGCTGAATTAAATATAATAAAAAAATATATATCTTTATATAGAAGAAAAGGATATAAAGATTCCGATATTCGTAGAAAATTAAATAAAGAATGTATTACTGTTATTAGAGTTAATAATAATAAACACTCTAATATATCTTTTATAAATTCTGCACCTTGTTCTCAATGTATTGAATCTTTAAAAAAATATAATATAAAAAAAATTAATTATAGCTTAAATGATGGAAGCTTACATTTTGAAAGAGTTAAAAATTTAGGTGAAGGTAGATTATCAAGAGGTAATAGAGCTATTTTAAGAGACAAAAAAAGTTTATAATAATTATTTCTATTTCTATTTCTATTTTTATTTTTTGTATTTTATTTTTTGTATTTTATTTTTTGTATTTTATTTTTTGTATTTTATTTTTTGTATTTTATGTTTGTATTTTATAATAGACATACCCTTAAATAAATGTATTTGATTATTTAAGAATAATCCTAATAGAATAAAAAAATATGTAAAGAAACTATCAAATAGAACATGAAAACTAAAAATACTTTCCTTATATTCACCCTTTTAAATTTGCAAAGGTATAAAAATAAATATCTACTTTAAATATAATAATCTTCAAATAAGTTCAAGACTTTTAAAATCTCTTTTGGGTTTATCACTTTATAATCATACACGTTTAGTTAAGGATAACAGTAATAATTAAATTGTAAAATATATACTATGAAATATACAAAAAAAAAAATTAGTAATAAATATATAATAAAAGTTTTAACTTTGGTAAAAGATTACTATAAAAAAACAAATGATAAAATACGTGTAAATAGTTATGAAAAAGCAATATATCAAATTAGGAAATGGAATACATCTATTATAAAAGGTAGTGAATTAGAACATTTAGATGGTATTGGTAAGGGTATGGTAGAAAAAATAGATACTATTATTAGTTCTGGAACACTACCTATTTTAAATGATATAAAAAAAATAACTAATAAATATACATATAAGACTAAACATAATAGTATAAGACATATAGTTAAAAATAATACTAATACTAATAATTTAAATAGTAATTTAAATCGTAATTTAAATCGTAATTTAAATAGTAATTTAAATACTCTTTTAGGTTTTAGTAAGACATTTATAAATAAACTTATAAATAAATATAACACCAGAACTATTAACAATGTAAAAAAATTAGTAAATAATAATATAATTAAATTAAGTAAGACACAAATATTAGGATTAAATTATTATAAAGATATACAAACACTCATACCCAGAGATGAAATAACAAAATTAACTAATATATTAAAAAATACTATAAATAATACTAATTATACTATGTTAGTATCTGGAAGCTATCCTTCAAATACTAAGCTCTATTCTAAAGATATAGATATATTAATCATAAAACATACAAATCTAAAAGATACTATAAGTTCTGGAGAATTAAAAAATATTGTAAATAAGATAAAAAATAAGTTTGAAGAATTAAATAAAGATAAAGAAAATAATAAAGAAAATAATAAAGAAAATAATAAAGAAAATAATAAAGAAAATAATAAAGAACATTATTTAGAAAATATAGCATTGGGTAATAAAAAATTTATGGGATTAATTAAGAGTCATATTAGTAATAAAATGAGACATTTAGATATTAGATTAGTTACAATAAATGAACTACCTTATACTTATCTTTATTATAGTAGTGGTAAAATATTTAATAAAATTATTAGAGGCAAATTTAAAAAAAAGGGATATAAATTAAATGAATATGGATTATATAAAATGAAAGACACTAAAGATTTTGAAAAAATAAAATTTGATGAGGAAATCAATAGAGATGAAATTATAAAAAATAATAGAGAACTGAATTTATTAAATTATATAAAAAAAATAGAACAAGAAATATTTAAACTTGCTTCTATTGATTATAAAACAGTTCAAGAAAGATATTAATTATTAAAAATGAATACCATTAAACTTAAGATAATCAATAATGTTTTTGCGTTCAAGTAATTTATAACCTTCTCTATCTTCAATATTTTTTATATTTTTAATTATATAATAAGCATCTTCAGAACAATAATTCATTAATGTTCTAAATATTTCAAAAGCTTCAAATTGTAATGCTTCTTTAAGTGTAAAAACATATGTTTTAGATTTATACGTACTTACAAAACCATTAATATAAACCATTATATGATATTGATAATCACTACTTGAATTATGAAATATAAATTTTCGAAATGCTTCAAAGTTAGTCCAATAATCAATAAATTCAATTAATGTAATATCATTAAATTTAATTGAAAGAAGTGGTTTATATTGAGTTTCATCAGCATAAATATCTTGGACGTTAGTATAAGATAATCTACTCCATAATTTCATAATACAATTTAAAAGTTCTATAGCGATCGTATGTTTATAAATTTCTATTAAAAACTCAAATGATTTTTTAGATATGTTGCAAATATCTTTAATATCTTTTAAATCCTTAATAATATTATGATCATCTTTATAATTTAACCACCTAATAGAATTAATTTGTTCTAATGGCGATTTTTTTTTAATATCTAATGTAATCATTGGGTTAGCTATAATAGATTTATCATCATGACCACAATTAGGTCTTAATATATGAATATTGGACTGTTTGTTAGAATATAAAGAATAAAATTCAATTAATTCTTTGGAAGTACAATCAATAATATTAATTAAATTAGGCATTGATAAACTATCACTTAAATATTCTATTATATCAATAATAAATATAATATGTTCTTGTTTAACATCGCTGGATACTTGTATAATTTCAAGCGATGACTTTAAAATTGTAAACGTATCATTTAAATGATGGAAAATTGTTTCATTGTGATTAATATCTTTAACTGATATAGGTTTTTCATTTTGGTCATCCACTGATCCATCTTCTTGATTAACTTTTTTGTCATCTTTTACTTCATTTTTAAATCCTTCAATATTTGGTGAATATTGATAATCTGGATCAAATAAAATAACAATATTATGAATACATATATCTTTTTCTGAAAAATTAGATAATGAACTCATAAATTCAGGACTAAATTGCTCTTTTGGATTATTAAATAATGTATGTAATAATTTTGTATATTCGTGATTATGACCAGAATTTAAATCTGTTGGTAAATGAACACGAGTAGAAGTTTTCGAACCAATATGTAAATGAAATACTAATATATTAAATATATCAGCATTTTTTTTATTTAAAGTTTCACTTTCACTTTCACTTTTACTTTCACTTTCACTTTTACTTTCACTTTCAGAGTATTTTTTAAATAAGTATTCACAACATTTATCTATAGTATCACAAATCATTTTTCACAAGAAAGTAAAAATAAGATTAATTAAAAATCAACAAATATAAATTTATATTTATACAAATGTTGATAATATATTTTTATATTATTTATTAATATAAATTCAATTTTATTTGTTTTTTATTTTAATTACTTGATTTTTTTATTTTATAAATTTATTATAATTATCATCTTTATCATCTTTATAAGTGACTTATCCTCAAATAAATAAATAATTGTAGTTTATATATTAATGCAATATTAATGCAATATTAATGCAATATTAAAATATAGTTTGAAAATAATTATTTAATTTAATTTAATTTAATTTAATTTAATTTAATTTAATTAAATTTAATTTAATTTAATTTAATTTAATTAAATTAAAAATAAATATATACTTTAAATATAATAACAGTCAATTAAGTTCTAGGCTTTTAAAACATTTCTTTTATTTTTTGTTATCAATTTATAAACACAGACATTTCTAAATTTATAAACACTAAGGTTTATTTAAGGATAAGTATAATATAAATTGTAGCTATTGTTTTATCTAAATCTCAAATTTTAAAAAGTAATACATAAAAAAGAAAAATGATAGAAAAAAGAAGTATTAAAAAAAAAAATAGTTCTAAAAATGTAAACAAAACACTATATACAAATAAAACAAAAAAACAAGAATCTAAGTTTAATAATAATGATACTTATACTAATAATAAAAAAAAGAAGAAACATATAAATATTTATTCCAATACTAATATTATAGACGGTGATAAAAAAAAGAAGAAACATATAAATATTTATTCCAATACTTATATTACCAATGGTTCTAAAAAAGAAAAGAAGAAACATATAAATATTTATAAAGATAATAGTAAAACAAAAAAGAAAATAGATATAAGTTTATTAACTGGTGAATTGACATCTTCTTATGACAAAAAAAAGAAAAAAGTTGTAAATATTGATATTGAAAAACAAAAAAAAATAATTGAAAGAATTGCTGAGACTAAATTAGAAAATATGTCTGATGAAGAACAAAAAAATATTAAATTAGATAGTATGAAACAAACATTATGTAATTTACGTTATGGTAATTTTCATGATATTGATGTTTCAGACAGAACACCTTATTGGGGTATTGGTATAGAACATGAAATGCAACTTTTTCATAAATCACGAAGTGGTATGAAAAATACAAATATCATTTTTGATAGTCAAGAATCAGCTTGTTTTTTAACTAATGAAAAAAATCCTTTAGGTTCTTGTTGTAAAACAAGAGAAAGTATGTTTGGAAAATGTGATGATTTTAGTCAAGAAAAAAAAAAATATAAAAATATAAATCTTACTGAAGAGGAACGTATTTATTTATTAAGAATGGATTGGGAATTAACTGGTCGTCAATTTTTAGATTGTGAGAAAAAAGATATGTATACACAAATTTTAAAAAGAACACCTATATTAATGCCTGAATTAATAACAACAAATTTCAGTAATCGCACAATAGATAGTATTGCACAAGAAGTTATTGATTTAGAAAAACATTACATTGATATTCATATGAAAAATCCACATACAAGAGCCAAAGTTAAAACATATGGTCCATTGACATCTCATTTATGTGGAGCTAATACTGAAATATTAGTTGCTAAACACACACATCTAGATTTAAAGACTAATAAATATAGTTTTAGAAAAGAAAAATTTATAGATTATCTTGGTAGTTACCATATGACACTAACTTTACCACATAATAATGATATTAATACTAAAGATTTTGTAAAAATGCATCAATATACAGCACAACAAATACAATGGTTGGAACCTTTACTATTAACTTCTTTTTTTAGTCCAGCACAATCTGCAGTCGGTAATAAAAATGAACCTGAAGGTAGTTTTCGTGTCATGAAAAGTGGATGGGGAAATTTTGGTGGCAGTGATATAAGAGTAATGGGTACAAAAGGTTTAGACAGAGGTAGTAATATAAAATCATCTTGGCGCAAAGGGTCAAAATTTAATGGTGCCAAACTATTAAATTATTGTGCTAATAAAGAAAAAAATATACATAAAAAATCAAAGACAGGACATACTGGTGATTTCAGGACATTTGGTATTGAACATGATATTAAAAAATGTAAATTATTATATAATGAAAGTGACTGTAATAAAGGACGTGCAGACGGCGCTCCAATGAAACCACCTTTTGGTATGGAAATACGTATTTTTGACCACTTTCCTGCTGAATATTTAATAGAATTAATGCGTATTATAATATTAATTTCTGCTAACGCTCAAAGACATTTTCCTAAAGAACATGTTTATAGTGATAAAAGATGGCTGTCATCAATAAAAGCTATTATGAAAGATGGATGGAATACTAAACTTGAACCTCCTTATGTTAATGCTCTTAGAGATAATTTAGGTTTACCAATAAAAACAAACACTTTTCTGGCATATGATATATTTAAACAAATTGTAAAAGAATTATATGATAATAATAAAGAGTCTTATATTAATAAACTTATGAATGAACATCCTGAAATTGAACCAAAAGTTCCTGAACTTAATCGTATGTGTTGGGAACTCGCATTTACAAAAAAATACAATATACAAATGATTAATTTAATGAAAAAACATTTTAATAATAAACAAAAAGTATCTATTGCTGAGTTTTCTGAAATTCTTAAAAAAGATGAAGCAATAGATAGCGAATATTGGATTAATAATATAAATGATTTATTATATGCTTTAGAAACAAAAAGTCATGTCCTTTTAAATGTAGTGAAAGGAAATATACAATCAATTACAATACTTCTCTAAATAATATAATAGACTTATCCTCTAATAAATAATCGTAGTTTATTTTTTATAGCATATTTTTTAATTAAATACAGTATAAAAAACAAACTACGATTATTTATTAGAGGATAAATCACATTATAGTTGTATCTATAATTTAATATAGAAATTAAAAAAAAAGTTTTAATAAAAACTTTTTTATTAAAAACTTTTTTATTAAACTTTTTTATTAAAAACTTTTTTATTAAACTTTTTTAATAAAAACTTTTTTATTAAAAACTTTTTTTATTAAAAATTCTATAAATTTTAATAGCAATTTCGATTCTGAATGGGTCCTGTAAACTGTTGAGGGACGAACTGATAATCATAAGGTTTCACTGCAGTATCTACACTATACGGATTACGCGCATTATACGTATAATACCGAGTTCCATATTGAGAAGTATATTGAACGTATGACGCTGTAGGATAATAAATATTAGTGAAAGGTTCTGCGTTCGCATTTAATATATGTTTTTTTTTCTTTTCAATTTGTGATTCATTTTCACTTTGTTCATTCATTAGCATTTTTTGTGCGCTCTCGTATTTTGCCTTATTTAGAATTGGACATGTACTTTCAATTAGATTTTTTTTTGCGCGTTCTTCGTCTAAATTTTTAAATCGTTCTTCTTCTTCAGGCGTTGGAGACCATATTGATTTATTAGTTATATCAAACGGACGATCATTTAAATTTGTATTGATTGAACTCATTTTTATAAATGTAACTTTATTTAGTCTTTGTATTTAATTGTATGACAACTGTAACTATTTGTTTGCACTTTTATAATTTAAAAATATATATAAAAATATCAATTTTTCATTATTTATACTCATTTTTCTATTATTTTTTTAACTAACACAAAGTCTATAATGTGTAGTTACACCAGAAGTAATATTTTCTCTTTTAATTTCACATATTTGTTTAATTCTAAGTCCAATATATTTAGCCATTGGATCATCTCTTTTAATAGTAGGTAAATTTTTAATATTACAGCTATATTTTTCCAATAATTCTTTTGTTTCATGTTGTGATAAAATACGATGTTTAGGAACAAATTGATGATGACTAATATTAAATAGAAAATTTTCTAATCCAAATAATTGTATAAAATAAGTTTTAGTTGTATATAAATCATTAACAAAATCTTCATCAGTTTTTTCTTTTGCTGCAACCTTCATTAATAATCTATTAATATTAATAAATATTAATGTATCTTTAGTGGTTAGATGATTTTCATAAATTTCAGCAATTTGTTTTTTAGTATTTGCAGTTCCTTTAAATTTATTTTCAAGATTATATTTAACATAAAGTTTTTCTACTATTGGTGCATTTTTAAGTGTTACTTGTTTTTCTAAAAACATATCAAGTGGTCCAACATCAGAAAGTGTTGTAAATTTTCCAGCAATTTGTTCTGTCAACATAATGCTAATTTCTTCTAATGTATAATTTTTTAAATGTTGAACATTATACCCCCTATCTTCTAACATTTCTAATAAATGCTTCCTGGAATTATAAACATCTTGAACTAATTTAAATGATTGTGATGAATTCATTTTTTAAATTTATAATTATATTTGTTTTAAACTATTAGGCTTATCCTTAAATAAACGATCGTGTTTATAAATTGATAAACCCAAAAAAGCTTTTAAAAGCCTTGAACTTATTTGACGGTTATTATATTTAAAATAGATATTTATTTTTAATTATTTAATTAAATTAAATAATTAATTTCAAACTATATTTTAATATTACATTAAAATATATACTATATACTATATAATAACGGTTAAGTTCTTTTATTCTTGACTTGTGTGCTAGTATATGTAGTGTTCCTTCTGTCAAATTCAATAATATTTAAATTACTACTATATCAAGGCACTATATACTAATTACTTTCTCTATTTTATTTCGGTTTTATACTTTAGGGTTGAAAGAATATAAGTTTTATAAACATTAATATACGTAGTGTGTGTCGATTTAACTTTTTAATGATATATATATCAATGGAAGATAGAAAAACAGTAATCTAACTTAATATTTAATAGGATATTATGTTTAAATTAAGAAATATATAAATTTATTTTTTAGTGCAAATTAAAATATACATTATATTATTAACTAAATAAACTATACTTATAATATATAAATCACGCTTATTTATTTAAGGATAAGCCAATTATATATTTAAACTATGTTTATATAATATTAAATATTTTAAAAATCAATTTTATAAATAAATCTAATTTATTAAAAAATATAAAACTTAATTAATATATATGTATCTGCTTTTTTTAAATTATAAATAATTAATTTTAAAAAGGATTTAAATGTGTACTATTGCCATATAAAAACTTATTATTAGATTTAGAATCAATTTCAACTACTTTTATATTTTTATCAAACATTAATTGTTGGTTATTATTCATACCACCATGGTGTTGATTTAGATAATTTTCATCCATATAACCATTTTGTTGTTTTAGATAATCTTCATCCATACCACCATTTTGTTTTTGATTTTGTTGATGATTTTGTTGATGATTTATATAATCTTTATCCATACCACCATTTTGTTGTTCTAGGTAATTTTGTTTCATATCATTATTTAGTTTTTGATTAAATCGACTTTGTAATTCTGTATTATTCATATTATTAAAACTCATATTTAAACCACCATTTTGATTTGACGGTTGTCTAATCATATTATTAATACCTTCTGTTTTTGATTCATTTATAGTATTTTTATATCCAGCTGTTTGTATTCCTAATAATTTATTGTTTATTTCTTCAATATAAGTTTTATCTTCATTTTCAAAATTATTTATATTTCCACCATAACTATTAGAATTTATCTTTCGTCTTTGAAAATTAGATTCATTACTACCATTCATATTACCATCATTCATATTACCATCATTCATATTACCATCATTCATATTATGACCACCATTCATATTATTACTACCAATCATATTATTATCACTATTCATATTATCACTATTCATATTATCACTATTCATATTATTACCACCAATCATATTATTAACATCATTTATATTATTAACATCATTTATATTATTAATATCATTTATATTCATATGATTACCACCATTCATATGATTACCACCATTCATATGATTACCACCATTCATATGATTACGACCATTTATATTATTACGACCATTCATATGATTACCACCATTTATAGTCATATAATTATAACCATTTATATTATTTTTATTATTCATTAATTCATTATTAAATCCACCTTTAAGAGTTTCATCTTCATCTTCACTTTCACTTTCATTATTAAATCCGCCATCATACTTTTTATAGTCATTTTCATTTTCATTTTCATTATTAAATCCGCCATCATACTTTTTATAGTCATTTTTATTTTCATCATTACCACCTGTCATTTTATTATTCATTAATTCATTATCATTATAGTTATCATTATCTTCTGATTCATCATCATCAACATCAACATCATCATCAACATCAACATCATCAACATCATCAACATCATCAACATCATCAACATCATCAACATCATCAACATCATCAACATCATCAACATCATCAACATCATCAACATCATCAACATCATCAA
>Ga0105055_10005465_pt1 | contig 17933 bp, 16 predicted proteins | sample BON03_FD_78090 | JGI IMG/M metagenome (GOLD analysis project Ga0105055, IMG submission 78090) | Freshwater microbial communities from Lake Bonney liftoff mats and glacier meltwater in Antarctica - BON-03 | ecosystem: Environmental > Aquatic > Freshwater > Ice > Glacier meltwater | place: Lake...
CGTGAAGCCCAGGCGTGGTCGGGCGCCGACGTATGGGCCGCGGGTGACAGTGGCGCTAACGAAGTGTTGGGCGGTGCTGCGGGCACCGGCGGGAAAGCGTCTGGCACCGATGCTGGCCTTGGTGGTGCCGTTACTGCGCCGTGACGGGGAGTTGGACCTCACAGATGCTGAAGCCGCCCTGTTGGTGCGCATCAGTGCGGCCACAATCGACGTCCGCTCGCGCCTGAGCGGGTGAAAATGATGTCTGGGGGCCGGTCCCATACCAAACCAGGGACACTGTTGAAGCCGCAGATTCCGATCCGCACATGGTCGCAGTGGGACGATGCCGTCCCCGGGTTTGTGGAGATCGACCTGGTCGGCCATGAGGGCGGCAACGCGTCGGGTGAACACTGTTTCACCCTGACGGTTACGGACATTGCGACCGGGTGGACGGTGAATCGTTCCGTGCGAAACAAGGCCGAGAAGTGGGTGTTCGAAGCGCTGCAACACGTGATGGGTGTGTTCCCGTTCCCGATCATCGGGATCGATTCGGATAACGGGTCCGAGTTCATCAATCACCACCTGTTCGACTACTGCACGGCGAATGAGATCACCTTCACCAGATCGCGGGCAGGCCACAGTAATGACGGTGCTCACGTGGAGCAGAAGAACTGGACTCATGTGCGTGAGCTGGTGGGTTACCTCCGCTACGACACGGCCACCGAACTGGCCAAACTCAACGAAATTTGGGAGCTCGACCGGGTGTTCACGAACTATCTCCTGCCGCAGCAGAAGCTCGTCTTCAAGCAGCGCAACGGCGCGAAAGTGACCAAGAGATACGACACCGCGACCACCCCGCACCAGCGCGCGGTCGCCCGGGAAGACATGCACAAACGGCCGATCATCCAGATGAATGCGGAGTTCACACGGCTCAAGCCCGCGGCCCTGTCCCGGAACATCCTCGCGCTGACCGGCGAGCTTGAAACCCTCGCCTTGGCGAAGAAACCCGCCGCCGTCAAACCAGCTATCAACCGGGCCTGGAACGCGTAACCCCCGCGGAGGTTCTCAGTTGAGGCAATGATCAATCTTCCCGGAGGTATTGACATGAGGCAATGGGACTCCTTGTCCTAAAGGTGAATTGTCGAAGCCTTGCCCGCGTATCGCAGTTCTCCTATTCGCTGTTAGCAAACCGAGCAATCACGGAAACCCTCCGAAGAGATGCTCGGAGAATTTGACAGCAAACCACTGCGAAGTTCTGAACGTAAAAGACCCAGGACCGCTCCATCGAAAGCCTTCTGGCACGACTGGATTCAAAGATTGTTGTGAAAACTTTTGTTGTTGATATTCCACCGGTGTAGAACAACGAGACTGGTTTGTCAATCACGAGAGGTTTGTACTCGCGCGCTAGCCTTATGTTCATCTCTAAATCACCGGCGATTCTGAAGCCCTCATTGTAGCCGCCGAGTTGTTTTAGCGTCTTTGTATGGTAGAAAATACTCGGATGTAACGCCCCCGCTCGGCCAAAGCCAATGTCCCGAACCTGTGCTCCCGGTAGGGGCCTCACGCGGATCTGGCTAGATGGCCCCTTGACGTAGCCGCCAAAGATGGCCCATTTTGGCTTCTCGCCAGCCAGACCTTTTTCGACGTGTCGCAACGAGTATTTGTCAGCAAGCTCGTCCCCGGCATTTAGGAATAGTACAAATTCGCCTGCGGCGCGGGAAAGACCTTGATTCATGGCTGAATACCGCCCGGAACCATGCTGGACAACCACGGTCGTTTGGGGCGTCATAAGCGCTGTTGCGTACTGTACCGAAGTGTCGGTGGACGAGGAGGCCACGACGATATGCTCCCAGGCGGAGGCGTTTTGCTTCTCGATGCTCTTACGAGTTCGCTGCAAGCCGACAAGATCTTGTTTGACAATGGTCACAATCGATATCACATTAACATCGTAGTGCCGTCATTCCCGTAAGTCAGGTTCTTTGGGGTGGTCTGCGTTTTCCTGACTGGCCGTGTTCTGACCGGTGAGATAGCGGCTGGGTCAGGGTTGTGCGGGGATCCAACTATTACCGGTGAACGCGTCGTGGAGGACGTCGAACTCGTTCACTGCTTGCTTCCTGGCGGTGGACATCACCGTGCGGATGCTCAAGAAGTGTTCGGCGCCTGTTGTTGATCGTAAGCATCCCGAAACTCTTTGGCGGAGTTTGACCATTCTGATGTCCCGCTCGGCTTGGTTGTTATCAAACGGGACGGTGAAGTCTGTGGTAAAGCGCAGCACGTCGTCTTGGTGCGGGCCCAACCTGTTCAGCAGCCTTCGTGGCACGGTTTGCGCTACCCGGCCACCGGTTTTCGGGTGGGCCCGGGCCGGAGACTGAACATTCCCTGCCATGGGTTACCGAGCGACAGAGCTGGACGAGGGAGGGCAAAGCAAATTGTGCGCTCGTGCTAAGAGCGCGCGCGGATAGGCGGGTCAGGGGTCGGGTTGTCCGGGATTGTTCTCGACAGGGATGCGATAGTCATCTTCTTGCTCAACTGGGAAAAACAATGTCGTCACGTCGTAGAGCACGAGCGTGAGCTGCTCCACCCCACGAAACGTCACACACGCCTCGGAGAGCCTGTCCCGATAGTCCGCCTCCGCAGCCCGGCCCAAACACCGGTGGATGCCCGTATGTGACGGCGGCTTCACCCCCAGCTCGTCGAGGATGCGGATCGTGTCGAGCTTCGAGGACGGCTCGATGATTCTGGCGATCACAAGGTCTCTGAATACGGCATCGCCGTTGGTCGCGGTAGTGAACTCCAGCCGGTCATACACGCCCGTCAGAGCCTCGAACAACACCCGCGAGTACGACCGCTTCACCACCACCGGAGACGACGCGACAGCCGCGGCATCCTCGAGGCCGATATCCCACTCGACCTGTCCTGCCTCTCGGATATGTTCCCGGATCCGCTCACGCGCGGTCTCGACCAGCACCGCGAGATCCGCGTCCGTGTGAGTCGACCCCAAATGCTCGACTCCGATGACCTGCCGGCCCTGCTTCGTGACGATCTGCACCGCGGTCGCGCCAGAACCCGTTGGGACCTTCCGCACGAAAACCGACACGCCTCAAGGCTACAAACACACCGATTTAGTAACCATATCCCCGACAAAGAACCCCGGAAACAAGACGATCTCAGCCACAAAAACCCGAAAATCACACCAAAGCGGTCAAGTCAGGTTCTAAGTATCTGACGCCGAGAAAACCCCGGGCGATTCACTTATGTCGGCGGAGCGTCCGCCTCAAGACCCCGCTGGTCAACCTTCGAAGGTAGGTAATCACGCTTTGGGCAGGGCCAAAGTCTAGGTCACGACGAGCATGGACTGGATTGGCTGCGAGAGCCTGCCAGTCGGCCCTTCGAGAATTGGCGCTAGGGTACCAATATTCAAAAGCCGACAACGTTGGCACATTCCTCTTTTTCGCTAGTAACGAAAAGACTGCTTGGTCATGGCGATTGGCTATGAACCAGGGATGATTGTCGCTTCTAGATTGCGAATCATCAACCAGAGATATGTTTTGTATCATCATGGTCAGCCAATCTTGCAGAAACTCCCTGGCAGCCCCCACATTGCGTATGAGAATAATTCCCGCACCAATCGTCGGTGTTTCGATGATGTTCGTTTCTGATCTAACTTTGAAGAAATCGAGCAAGTCTCCTTTCGCCCATTGAGCGTCCGGGAAGGTCGGTAGCCAGCGTCCGTCCCAAACAGGATTCTCTTTGGGTGGAACAGCCTGAAAAGCCACAATCCCATTCGGCGCGTGCCTTATTTCCTCAAAATATTCATTCAGTCGCATCGTTCCCCCTGGGTTGAGGTGGCAACCGACATCAACATACAAGACAAGGTCACCTTCCAGGGAATTCTTAAGTAGCTCAAGAATCACAGCTGGCTTCCACACCCAGTACCCAAAGCCTGGGAGCTCCGGTCTAAGCAGCTCGTTGAGTTGCGGAATCGCACTTAGGTCGATTGAATCCTCGTCGAAAATACTGATTGAGGAAAACACTCCTAAATTTTCAGCTTGGTTTTGAAGCCTCGCGGCCGACCGCCAAAGCCTAGCGTCGGCGAAGGATACAAGCCTTCGATTCTCGCAGGAGCTGTCATTACGAAGCATTTTTCCCATCGTTGATTCCAGCAACTTTCACGACTTGAAGACTTCTCAGACTACCACCCTAAGTTATTTCACGCCTGAAACAACAAACGTTTTTGAGCAATGGCTTGCATCCAGTGGGGGAAAAATTTTCCGGGGGGAATTCGAAGCCATTGGGCTACCACAGAGTCTCCGGACATACGCCGTGCGATTGCCGCTACCACAATGGAAGCAACATGTTCTGCTGCACCTAATCTCCCTCGCATTCGCGCAATGGGGGCGGTCCATCTGGCCTGTAATCATCGTCTGGAATTGACACGAATTGAAGATTTCCTCGATCTCAATTCGTTCAGGCAGAGTCGAATGCTGGTACTCTGTGGACAATGAGGTACCCACCTTTTTCAAGTACATGCTTTAACCACAGTTTTCTCTGAAAGTGCCGTGGTTCCGCTTCGATTTCACGCGCAAGGCCAAGCTAAGCTAAGCAGCGTGGGGTGGGATAAACGGTATCCAAGCGAAATTTACCCCGCAGGTAGTGGCTTATGATGGAGATGCCGAATGGTCCCTCGCGCTCGGATGTCTTTCCTCTTGACCGGAAGTAGCGGCGTCCTGGGTAGAAAGATTCTCGAAGTACTCGAAACCAGTCCCCTCGTGGACTCTGCTAGGGCATTGTCCGGTGACATCAATGATAGAGAGGAAATTCGGAGGTTCATGGCCTCGGAGGGTCCATTTAGCCACTTGATTCATGCGGCTGCAGTTGTTGCCACCGAGTCAGTTTCGTTTGATCTACTCAATGCCTACAAAACAAACGTCATTGGCACTGGAAACGTTGTCACCGAATTTCTGCGTTCCAACGAGGGGGGACATGTCACTTATGTCTCATCAAGTCATGTTTATGGCACTGCCCAAACACCAATCTCCGAAACTGCTCATGTTAACCCAGGTGGTAGCTACGGTAGGACGAAATTGTCTGGCGAATTTGCTGCTGGCGATGTCTCCTCGGCCCTAAACGGACGTCTCTGCATCGCGAGGTTATTCAGCCTCTACTCAGATGACCAGACTGGCTCGTTTCTTCTGCCCTCGCTGAAAAGTAAGGTCAGGGCAGCTGGTTTAGGTGCTGGGATAGAAGTTCCTGGTTGGAACAACATTCGTGATTTTGCGCCCGCCGAAGTACATGCCAGAGCCGTGACGCATTTGTCCTGTAACTCCCTCGTCGGCATTTACAACGTCGGCTCGGGAAAAGGACAATCGGTCCTGGATTTCGCTCAAAGCCAGTTGGTATTTTCCCCGATTTCAAAGGATTCCACACGATCTCCGGTCCCGACGGAAATCGTCGCGGATGTGAGCAAACTGCGCTCCACGGGCTTTTGTCTTGACTAAAGCAAGAGTAACAATCGTCATTCCGACTTTTAATCGTTCATCCTTCGTTTTGAAAGCCGTGAAATCCGCTCTTGCGCAGTCCGAGAAATGTGACGTCTTCGTCGTAGATCACGGATCAACGGACAAGACCCCGGAGGTTCTGGCTTCCTTCGGTGCGAGCATTACATACCTCAGACGAGAGGATGACTTGGGTCCAATTTTTTCTTGGATAGAAGGTGTGATGCGCTGCGAAACCGAGTTTGTCAAAATCCTATTTGACGATGATTTCTTGATGCCAAATTATGTTCATGAGGTGATGAGCCTCATGGACGAAAAAACTGGCTTTGTGGCTTCTGATGCTTTTGTATTTGACGCCATGTCCGGAAAGGTGATCGTCCCTTCCCTTTTTGAGTTCCCGCGCACTGGCAGGTTCAAGACCTCAAGCCTGGCGGGAGAAAAAGTTGCTCGTCTAATGATTTCTCCTTCTTCCTTCGTAATGCGACGATCGGACCTAATTTCCGGGCTTTACGGCGGCCACCTTCCTTTTCAAAAATTTCATCATCATGGTGCCGGCCCAGACCATTACACGAAGCTCCTCGCGATGCTTCGCTATTCTCACTTTGGAATCGTTAGGGAGCCCCTAGTTGCTCTCGGTTCTCATGAAAACTCCATCACCATAAAATCCCAATCTGATTTAGTACAGCAAAAAAATCTTCGCGCGGTCTACAATGAAGTTTGGCTGTTTTATCAACAGCTAAAGATTCTGCGCACAGTCCAACCTCTCCTGCTCTGGGGTCAGAGGACTGCGGAACTCGCGATCGGTTGGTTCCGGACAGCGAAAAGAATTATCAAATTCAAGTAGTAAAATCGTTATCAAGATTGGACTCCTAGTGGCCTACCCCCCTATTGCCCTCGCTTCGGAGACGATATCCCAGGCCGAGTTAGAGTCTGCAGCTTCATGGATGGTGGCGGGAAATCAACTTACCAAGGGGAAAGAAACCCTTTTTTTTGAGGAAGAGTTCGGAAAGTATCTCGGTTCTGAGTACGCGGTTTTTGTGAACTCCGGATCGTCCGCGAATCTACTGGTCGCCGCTGCGCTGAAAGAGTCTGGGAGGCTTAAAAACCTGAAGGTCGTCTGCCCTGCAGTGTCTTGGGTGACGACGGTAACGCCGTTCACTCATCTTGGTTTCGAGGTTTTGCTTTGTGATGCCAGTCCTCTCGACTTGGGAGTGGATGTTGTCAAGCTGAGAGAGATTTTTTATCAAGAGCGCCCTTCTCTGTTGGTAATAGTTCACGTACTTGGTCATCCAAACGACATGGTGGAGATTCAAAAGCTCTGTGAAGAATTCGATGTCGTTCTCTTCGAAGATTCGTGCGAAGCGCTAGGCACAGAAACAGCTCTTGGTCAAAAATTAGGAACGATTGGAATTGCCGGTTCTTTTTCTTTCTATTATGGCCACCACATTTCTACTATCGAGGGGGGGATGGTAACCACCAACGATTTTGATTTATACCAACTAATGCTCTCGCTTCGATCGCACGGGTGGTCTCGCGATTTAGACGGTGATGTGAGAAAAAGACTGCAGGTCGATCACGGCATAGATGACTTTCGTAATTTGTACACCTTCTACTTTTCTGGGTTTAATTTTCGCTCAACCGACTTGCAGGCCTACATCGGAAGAAATCAATTGAACCGGATGGGGGAGATTGTTGAGGTGCGCGCTGCCAACCAGTCCACGTATGAATTGGGTCTGCCTAAGTTTTGGACTCAGAAAAGTCGCACCAAGGTTCTTTCAGCCTTTGCCTATGGGACCGCCGTCTCAAACCGGTCCCAGGTAGCAGAGACACTTTCTCGGGAAGGAATCGAATCCCGGCCTTTGATATGTGGAAACTTGGCTCGCCATCCCTTCTGGTCGAAGTGGCATAAACCCCAGGTTCTGCCCGTCTCAGATTTCGTCCACGATTATGGGATGTATCTTCCTAACCACGCAAGTTTGTCACTCGAAGATATCGACCGGGTGGTCGATATCTTTTCGAGTGTAGCTATCCCCATTTTCCCCGGCCGGCAGCCTGAATCGATTTAATCAGAGTCGCAGTGGTGCCGGGCGCATCGATAAGTCATCTCGCCTTCGTGCCGCCATCGGGGATGCCCTGCGTGCTTCATCCGGCCAGTCCTTGCGTTACACTAAAGTTGAGTATAAATTTTTTACTGCAATAGGCCAACGCTCATGGGTTTGATGGGAAAGTTGATGTGCCCTGGATTTCTCCATGGCGGGTACCGGGAAATTTTTGAAAAAAACTGAGGTCCACTTGGACAACGCTCTGACCTCAAGAGAAAACTGCGGTTCATGGGCAACGCTTCGACGGGTCGCTTTTGAGATAGGGGGTAATCCATGACTCCCGAGTTTGCAGTGAGAATTGCGTAGCTGTGTCTGAATCACTAGATTAGATAGGGATGGGAGTCTTATTTGTCAGACAATAAGGTGAAAAATTTTCCCACCGTGGCCGGGGTGGTGCTGCTGGTTGAGCAGCACACGTCTTTTTTTTTGGAACAGCTAATTCCCAATTTGCTACTGTTCACTCGTCCTTTCGACGAGCTCATCATCATTGCCTCTGGTCTTTCGAAAAGGGCCCGATCAGGTGTAGGGGAAAGCGTGCAGCAGTTGCCAAAAGACTGGAAGATATCAATTTTGGACGTCCCCCTTGGCACAGTGGGGGAGAACAGAAACAGGGGCCTCGAAGCGTCGGGATCAGAAATTGTGACTTTTCTCGACTCCGATGACTATTTCAGCCCAGACTATTGTCGGTTTATCGCGGAACTTTTCATAGCTGACAATTTCGACATTATGGTTCACGGGTTCGTCCCGATTGAAGCAGAGTCCGGGTCACCACCCGTGCTGGACTTTTTCCAGCCCGGTCTAGATTTTCCCCATGTGAATTCTCAAGACTTTTTAGAGAATGTGGCGATCGACTGGGATGGAAAACCCACCGATTTCGGCCCTACAAATCTCAAGTTTTCTGATCCCACCCAATCCTTCCCAATTCACCAAGGCCATATGAGTGTGGCCAGAACGGTACCCCTAAGATTTCACGAAAATGCTCTCGCTCGAAATGAGGATGGTGTATTTCTCCATAGAGCGCTCCATCGGGGCCTGCGTATCCACGCTTACCCGCTGGAACTGTCAGGGTACCGCCTCTGGACATCTGCCCAGCCTTTTCGGTACCGAATATCGAGAAAAATTTGGAGCTTTACGAGACGAACCCGAAAGCACCGACTCGCATGACCTGCCCCTCAGCTTGACCCAACGTCATCCCCGTCATCGAAACACTCAAGTCCGTCTTCATCGGCCGTAACGAGCACATCTAGCTCTGCGAGCAAAATACAGCGAAGAGGCTTTGGGGGCGAGAAAACACAGTTTGGCAAAACCCACGAAGGCCTGAAAACGAGGCTCCACTTTCAGTGCCATGAAAGCGGTGTAAACGCTGGCATTTGCTCTTGCTTTTTCTGCCAAGCCCGGCTCGAGCCCTTGATACACCACGGAGAGGGAAGAAACCATTTGTGACGTGTCGTTGTGGATTTGCCCACTCCATATCCGCACTAAGGCAAGTGCTTGGGGTGCATATGACACGGTCCCTTCTGCCGTGAGCCGCCAACCAAGTTCCAGGTCTTCTCCGTAGGAAACAAGGTCTTCGTTGTAACCCCCGAGTCTCAGCAGCGTTAGTCGATCACCAATTAAGGTTGAGTTCATTGCTGGTGCTGACTGTCCAAGAAGGGTCCAGTCGACCATCGCATTCTGCGACCAGGTGAAAGACTTCCGCCGGCCTCGACGTACGCCAAAGGGGTTGGTGAGAAAGTAATCGCTCGTGACTCCGACTAATCGGGAGTCGTTCTCCAACATTTCAATTTGTGTGGTCAGTTTTTCTTCCATCCATAAGTCATCTGAGTCGAGAAACGCCACGTATTTGGTGGTAGCCAGCGTGAGGCCGGCATTCCTGGCGGCGCAAGCACCTTGGTTTTCTGTCCTCACCACCCGCACTCTCGCCCCAAAACGCGTGGCTGCCTCACGAAGAATCTCGGGACTTGAATCTGTCGAACCATCATCGATGATGATGAGCACCCAGGAGCTGCTCGTCTGGTCCACAACAGATTGAATTGCTTCACGCACATAAAGCTCGCCGTTGAAACAAGGAATAACGACGGTAACCAGAGGTTCATCCGTCTCCATCTGGGCCTCCTTCACGTCAACTATTGTTCTCTCACACCTTGGTGGAAGTGAAGGCTTGGAGGACATAGTCCGAGAAAGCCTCGACAATCGCGCCTTGGCTGAAAGATTTACGGGCTCTATACATGGCGTTTTGGCCCAGTCGAACCCGCTCCTCACTTGAGTGATGGAGCTCCAAGAGGGCTGCCGACAGTCCCTGCACGTCGCCGGGAGGCACTACGATTCCTGTTTCGTCAGGCACCACGGCATCTTCCAGGCCATAGATGCCATAAACGATGGCAGGTAAGCCCACTGCTGCAGACTCGATTACCGCGGTTCCGAAGCCTTCACGATGACTTGGAAGACAGAACAAGTCAGCAGCTGCCAGGTAATCCTGAGGGCTAGCCTGTCGTCCAGCAAAAATTACTTTTTTTCCTGTTCGATCGAAGATATCTCGCAGGACAGACACGAGATTCTCCTCATCTTCCCCCACAAGAAGCAAGCAGTGATCTCCAGAAAAATTCAGACTCGAATACGCCATTGCCAGATCAATGGCACCTTTTGCCCTTGTCACACGGCCCAAAAAAACCGTCACTATAGATGAATCAGGGATTGTCAGTTCTTGACGAATTATTGCCCTCGCCACTGGATTAGGTCGAAATTTGGCCGAGTCGAAACCAGAGATTGACCCATGCGCCAACACCGCTATTCGCTCAGGCCTCACAACACCTTCACTGATGAGAAAATTCCTCTGACCGTCACTATCCGCCAAAGAGTGAGTCGACAGTCGCGAAATAACCTTGTCACTCACTTTTAGGATTCTCCTGACCACCCCTCGTTTGTCTGCCCAAACCTGGCCGGTAAACCAATGAATCCTGGTCTCCACACCAAGCATTTTTCCAACAGCCATCGCTAGTAAGCCCGCTTTAGGAGTCACGGATACCAGCACATTGCACTTGTTACCGCGCATCAAGCTGAAAAGTTTCAGGAAGGCATGAACATCTTTTGCCAGGGCAGGTTTTCTGGCAAAAGGAACCTGGATATAGGAAACACCCCCCGGCCGGTGCGCTCGCTCGCCGCCTACGCCAAAGTTTGAGAATACAGTCACATCAAACTGGCCTGCGGCCGCATCGATATGAGGGCCCAAGAAGGCGTCCACCGTCATCGGGGAGGCAGCAACAAAACACAAACGTCCAAGCTTCACCACTTCGCCTCAGCTCCCGTGCGGTTCTGTTTCAGCCGATGATTGGAACACTACTTTTTCGGACTTCCATCCTTCGACCTTCGACCTTACCGAGTTCCATGTGTGAAAGACGTAAGGCGCAACTACAGGTAGGAGAAAGAGAAAAACGTGAGCCTTCAGGCGACTTGTTAAGCCATAATTTGCCAGAACGAGGCTGATTGCAAGAAATAAGGGGGCAGCCGTCAGTGCTAAAACAGAAAATGCCCTCCTATGAGCAGGAAAACTCCAAAACGACCGCACCACGAGGAACGCAACAAGTCCGTAGGCCACACCTTCGAAAAAAAGCACCAAAAGAGAAGGGTTCGAAACCTCCCAGAGCATTGGCCCAATTATTGTGCGGAGCCAATTGTAAGCAAGCCCCCCTGGGGAGGAATTGAATTCCCATGACGCAAGCGGAACAGCAGTCTCCTGACCGCCCTGGCTGAGTTCAGCGATGATGCCTGAAAAGTTGAGTGAACCGATGTGTCGAGAAACCAAGTAGACCGGAATAACGAGAATTACGCCCACACTTGCGGCCAGGAGAATTCGAGCCGTTCGCCCCGTCCCGCGAAGCGTCGATTGGAGCCCTCTTCTCAGCCGAGAAAAGTTTGCTGTCATGAAGACAAAAGACATCACGACACCAATAAGACCGACAATCGCCAGTTCCTGCCTGGTGAACCAAAGGAAAATAATCACGGGTACAGAAATCACGACCCCAGCGATTTCCCGACTGGCAAAAATCTTGCTCATCCCGAGCAACAATAATGCCATCAAAAAGAAAACCAAAGCTTCCTTTTTCAGCCCAAAGCCCCACAAGAAAATTGGTGGTGACACTGCAGCAAGCCACCCCAGAGCGAAAGAACTGTGCCCCAATCCGAAGTTTTTCCCGGTTCTGACCAAAATCGGGGGGAGAAGGGTCATCAAGGTTACGTTGAGACTAAGCCCAACCGTGATGTGGTTTCCAAACACCATAAACAACAACCCCAGAACGTATACGTATGAGGATTTATTGGTATCTAGTGCCACACCAGGCCAGGGCGCGGCCGAGAAAACATCGTCCACAAATTTTGTGGCGAGAGAAAAATAAAGTTCTTGATCATCGAAGAGGCCCCAGGTTATGTAAATCCCGAAGTTCACGGCAATAGCCAACGCAAACGCGGTGAAACTGGGAACTGTCGTTCCAGTTTTCCTTCCCAGCCAAACAACACTTAGTAAAGCAAGAGACAGAATCACCGCGTTCCCGAGAAGCTCACCCATCATGTATTCCACCCCAATGGTTTCCACTTACGGTCATCGAAGAACACGAAGAGCCCACCTCAGCAGCCTGTAAAGGAAAAAACGCACATCAGTAGAGAGTCCCTCCCCGAAGAGAAGCGAAAAGAGAAGCTTCTTTTGGCCAAGGAGGAAAACTTCGAGTGGCTCCGCTTCTTGGTCTCGCATCCCTCCGTGCTTTGCCTGCCGATGGATTACGGCTGCAGAGGCTGAGTACCAGATTTTCCCCTTACCGATACGGGAAAATCTCAGTGAAAGCTCCGTTTCTTCAAAAATACTGGGAGACCCAAAACGCTCCGAGAACCCCCCTAATCCGAGGAACTTCTCTGTCTCGACCGCAAAGTTTCCGCCTGCCACGGTCATGCACCAACCAGAGCGGACCGACTCAGGGTTTCCATAGGGAATCAAAAGCCACTTTGAGAGCATGAAAGCTTTCTTGACAAATCTAAGAGGGTTGGCGTAGCCATCCCAACCTCGAACCTGACCGGTAGCAAGCACAACCTTCGGTAACGCAAGCGGTGCAATAAGTTGTGCCAGCCAACTTTTCTCAACTGGCGCACAATCATCATCAAGGAAAACAAGATACTTGGTGTTGGCTTGCTTAGCGCCGTAATTTCGCGCGACTGAACTCCCCTGGGAACCACTCAACAAGCCGTTAGCAAGTGTCGAGACGTTCGTGGCTTCCCATTTTTTTAACTCATCACTGCGTTGAAAAACAAAAATGACTTTTTTGGGGCCAGGGTCCAGGCTTTGCAGAGCCACGGCCAGTCCTGTGGCCTCCCTTACCCTTCCGAGAGTAGGAATGACTATAGTGACATCCAGCTCATCCATGTCACGCCCTCCCTACCAGTCCCCACTCAAAAACAGCGAATCAATCACGCTGGAACGGTGAACCCAACGGTTTTGCGTCGCAAAAAAAACGTTAGCCTCAGCCATTTTCCGTAATTGTCGAGGAGCACCTTTCAGCTTCAAGATGGCGTCTTTCACGCTGTCCTCCTCGCAGTCTTCATCAAGGAGGACTGCCCCCACAGGCGTGGTCGCCTCTGAAATACCGCCCGAATTTGTCGCCAAAATGGGGAGACCGCGAGCCGCTGCTTCGAGGTAAACAATTCCAAAACCTTCCCAAGCTTCTCCTCCACTAATTTCGTGGGGTACAAGAGCAAAAAGGTCGGCAGAGTCATACATAGCGGTGAGTTCCGCGTCTGAAACGTTTGAGACGATAGAGATGAACTGATGGCCATAAGACCCTTTCACCAGCTCTTTCATGAGCGGACCTGATCCAACAATGAACAATTCAACGTTAGCTCCCATTTGTTGGCACGCAACAACTGCTTTGATGAGGCGGGCGAATCCCTTCCGAGGCGAGAGCCGGGCCACTGACACAATCCGAAACACGTCGTCGTTATCGGGAACATTATTAGCGGGGGTCTTCGGTGACAACGAGCGGACAGCAATATGACTAGACAGACCAGGTTTCAAAACTACTGACTTCCCCTGCATTCGTGGTGGCACCCACCGCGCCAAAGTGGCATCACTGTTTGCAACAATTTTCCTTGGGAAACGCAGGAAAAACCTGAAAAAGACGCGTCCAAACGGGATACCCTCCCACTCTCCACCATGAACAAACTGGGTGAAGGGACGTCCACTCAGGAGGCATCCCACACCCAGATGTGGCTGGCTAGCCAGAATGGTGGAACCGCGGGGCAACCCGCGGGCTACTCCGCGGGACCAATAAACCTGTAGCAGCTTCGCCCAAGCACTATCGCCCTGTGGTGGCCCAGAGCCCGTTCCACCCAACTCCAAGCGCCCCGAGGAATTTTCGACCAGCCCCAAGTTGTATCTGCTCACCCCACCCCCCACGGGAGGGTAATTGGTCGTAATAAGGAAGCCCTTCATCCCACCTCATCGCCTAAATACAGATCGACCATCTCTGCTGAAAGATCAGCCCGGGACAAAGTTTTTTGCGCCTGATCTTGGACTTCGCTCCGCATGCGCGACCTCTCAGGACCGGGCAAGACCGCCCACAGCTTAACAAGTTCAGCAAGCCCTTCAACGTCGCCGGGCGCAACAAGCCTTCCCCCGAATTCCGGAACTGCTTTTTTTGTACCCTCATTTGTGTATGCGACGGTCGGAGTCCCGACAAGCGCGGCCTCTGCAACAACCATCCCGTAGCCTTCCCTAACCGACGTGCTGATGAGAAAATCACACTCTCGAAACACATCAGCCGGACGAGCAACCCATTCCCTCTGGTCAATGTGTTCTGATTTCCAAGGAGCGGCGGCCCTATCGAGCCTGCTCCCTGATCCCAACATGATGCCTCGTACCGGAAGACCCGCTCCGTCACGAAGTAGCTCAATCAGCCGAAGAAAATCTGATGGACGTTTGTCAACAGAGAGTCTCCCAGCCCAGCAAAGCTGAATGAAACCACGTTGCTCCCAGCTCTGCGTCAAATTCCCATCCGGCTTCCCCTCATTCAAGGGAATGTTTGGAGTCGCCCCGCCCAAGCTCAGCATACGAATCTTCCGCGTTGGTCCCCGCAGGAGAACCCTCTTCAAGAGTTCGACGTTCACAACCCCCACAGACGACCAAACTGGCCAGCGGAGCGGATCGACGAAACGCCAGGCAATGCGTAACCAACGAGACTGGCTCTCATCGAAACTACCCCTAGCTACATAAACAAGGTGGATTCCCCGTCGCTTCAAAGCCCACAAAATAGGGAACAGAGACAAAGCGGTCGCCGGAGTGTGGATCTGGAGAACATCAGGTGACATGCTGACAAACTTTCTCATCACCGCCGGTAGATGAAACCAATTGGTAAAGAAAAACGGAGTTCGAGACAAGCCTCTGATCTGCGTCGTGAATTCACCCTCACTCTCACCACGAGGGTCAACCCCAGAGACAAACTCCGATTTGTACCCCCTCTGGGCCAAGCCCGATGTCAGCGGGACCGCAAAGAGTCTCAACGTTCTTGCTTCGGAAGACACATGGAGCACAACTTTCACAAAACTCCTCCATCCCAAATATTGTCGGTGGGAACCACTTTGCTGCCTATGGAACCCGCAGTTAATACATCGACAAAAGGATAAACTGTTCTCGAGGAATATTCCTGTTCCAACCGCACCTTCCTCAAACTTTAGCAAAACCCCGGGGCTAAGGCGGAACCCGATACGGATATCCCCTCATCTCCTAAGGTGTGCCGGAATTGGACACCGGGCTAAGCGCCAACGCAAACCAGTCCGGCGGCCCGATGTAGCATTATTTGTATGTACGCGAATACACCCTCCGACGAAAATGTCCACTCCGCTGCCCGCGCGGCAGAGCGAATCAGTCTCGCTTCTGGACTCAAATCCCACGACATCGCGCTCACTCTTGGGAGCGGTTGGGCCAAAGCGGCGGACCTGATCGGTGAAACCGTATCTGAGATTGATGCCAGTGAGGTTCCTGGGTTCTCGGCTTCCGCGGTCCCCGGCCACACGGGCACCATTAGGACCATTGCTTTACCCAATGGGAAGCATGCTCTAGTCATTGGTGCTCGCACGCACTTTTATGAAGACAAAGGTGTGCGAGCAGTGGTGCATTCTGTTCGGACTGCTGCTGCGTGTGGTGCGAAGGTGATGGTGCTAACCAATGGCGCTGGAGGAATCAAAGATTCCTGGAAGCCAGGAACACCGGTGTTGATTTCTGACCACATTAACCTGACTGCAAGTTCACCCCTGGAAGGCGCGACCTTTATTGACTTGACAGACCTGTATTCCACGCGTCTGCGTGATATTGCGAGAAGCGTGGAACCCACCCTGGATGAAGGTGTCTACGTGCAATTTCGTGGCCCCCATTACGAAACCCCTGCAGAAGTCCAAATGGCAAAAACCATGGGTGGCCACATCGTGGGTATGTCCACAGCTCTTGAAGCCATTGCAGCACGAGAAGCAGGCATGGAGGTTCTGGGGCTTTCCCTGATCACCAACTTGGCTGCAGGTATTTCGCCGCATCCCTTAAGCCACCAAGAAGTGATTGATTCAGGGAAAGCCGCAGAGCCCGTCATTAGCCGTCTGCTGGCCGACATTGTGGCAAAGATATGAGCGATGCTTCCGTCTCTCTCGAACAACAAGTAGAGCACTGGGTTGCGCAAGACCCAGACCCTCTCGCAACCACAGAACTCCAGGCCTTGCTTAAGCAGCACCTGGAGGGCGACACAGTCGCCCTGGTCGCCCTTGAGGAACTCTTTGCCGACCGTCTGCGTTTTGGCACAGCCGGAATTAGGGGTCCTCTGCGCGCAGGGCCTGCGGGAATGAACCGTGTGGTGATTAGCCAAACTACAGCGGGCCTTGCCAGGTACTTACTCGACACCACAGGTATTTCCACACCAACGGATATCACCGTTGTTATTGGCTGTGACGCCAGGACGAACTCTGAAGTGTTTGCCAGAGACACCGCTGAGGTTCTTTCTGGCTATGGCATTAAGGCCATTCTTTTGCCGTCCTTCCTTCCCACCCCTGTGTTGGCTTTTGCTGTTCGGCATCTAGGAGCAGATGCAGGGGTTATGGTCACGGCAAGCCATAACCCCCCACAAGACAACGGATACAAGGTGTATCTGGGTAACACAGACGAAGGTTCACAAATTGTTCCCCCTGTCGATGCTGAGATAGAACACCACATCATCACCGTGGCAGACACTCTCACCTGGGCAGAGATTCCTCGTTCCGCCGAGAATGTTGTCTCTTCACCACACTCTCTGGTGTCTGATTACATTAATCAGACCATCACCTCCGTTGCCGGCAGCGCCACTCCGGCTAACACCGGCACTCACCCCGGTGCACTCCCCCCAGCCCCAACTTCACCACTGTCTGTGGTCTACACCGCAATGCACGGCGTGGGAGCGGGGACATTCCTCGCCGCCGTGTCGGCGGCGGGATTCCCACCGCTTCACGCCGTTTCCCAACAGGTGGAGCCAGATGCTGCCTTCCCCACGGTGGCATTTCCTAACCCTGAGGAAAAGGGTGCTCTGGATTTGGCTTTTGCTTTGGCCAGAGAGGTATCTGCTGATCTTGTTATTGCGCACGATCCGGACGCTGACCGTTTAGCTCTCGCGCTGCCTGATGGCACCGCAGAGGCCGGTTACACCTCCCTCACAGGCAATCAGGTCGGGGCCATCCTGGGGTGGCATGTGGCAGGGCGGGCCAAAGCCAGAGGCCAGCATGGATCACTGGCTAACTCACTGGTGAGTTCGCCGGTGCTTGGCAAGATTGCCGGTCACTTTGGCCTTGCTCACGAAGAAACCCTGACCGGGTTCAAATATGTGTCTCGTGTGCCGGGGCTGCTCTTTGGTTTTGAAGAAGCCCTCGGGTACTTGGTTGACCCTGAGGTGGTGCGCGACAAGGACGGTATCTCCGCAGGCCTGATGGCTCTCGATCTTGCCTATTCTCTTGCCACAGAAGGGCAGACTCTCGCTGACTATCTCCATCGAATTGAAGCCGCAGTGGGCGGCTTTGCTTCTGGACAAATTACTCTTCGTCTGGAGAACTCCAGTGACAAACCCTCTGTGACCGACACTCTTCGAGCAACACCACCAGAAGTTCTGGGTCGTGTTGCTGTTGTGCAGATCGATGACTTCCTCGAAGGGGTTGATGGCTTTCCCAAGGAAGACATCCTGCGCTACTCCCTGGACGATGACTCCAGGGTCATCGTCCGCCCCAGTGGAACCGAACCCAAACTCAAGGTGTACTTAGACACCTCCGGCGCCACGGGCGCGGACGCCCAAGCAGGGTTAGCAGTCCTCGACAC
>Ga0105055_10005480_pt1 | contig 17901 bp, 15 predicted proteins | sample BON03_FD_78090 | JGI IMG/M metagenome (GOLD analysis project Ga0105055, IMG submission 78090) | Freshwater microbial communities from Lake Bonney liftoff mats and glacier meltwater in Antarctica - BON-03 | ecosystem: Environmental > Aquatic > Freshwater > Ice > Glacier meltwater | place: Lake...
AGTCAATTTGGTTTGTCGAATGCAACTGAACAAGAGCTCATTGGCTGCATCATCCAGTGACGCCTGATTAAGGATGATCATGTCCGTGATGGAATGTACGTTCCCATGCAAGAAGGTCCGTCGTTGAAAGTTCCATTGATTACTTGGAGATCACTGTAATCTGATTTCAGGATTTCCAAAGTAGTTGAGCCGGAAGTTAAATCAACTACGCGAGCGCCGTGAGAATTGACTGCAGTAAGGGCAAAGATAAGCCAGCCAGAAAACTTTGATGCTACCATGATTTTTTTCAATGTCGTTGATCTTGCTGTAAGGTATTTCGATTTCTGGTTTGCTTTCAAAATTCAAAAAACTATCTCGAATTTCAAACTCACAAAGTTGCACCAAAGAGCCACGTCAAAAAAAATTCAGTATCCTACTATGTAGTACTAACTAGTGTTTTGTATAATCAAATTGAAAATTGTGCCTATTGTGGTCAATCAATGTCATATTTATAATTCTTCATAAGTTAAACGTTGCTGCTTCTGATTACCTCACAGATAGTAATCAGACTCTTAAGATTCTTTCCAAGATACGATAGTCTTAGTTCACTAAACGACCCCTCCTGAACAGAGATTATCACGTCGCTGGATGCGATAATTCGCGATGTGGACATATATGGTGCAAAAAAGGATCACAAAAAGCAAAAACTGACGAGACCTCGATCTCCTTATGTTTAAGCTACCGAAAATGGTATGAATCATGTGGGTATACTCCTAATCTATTCCACCTAAATTAAAACCACCCTTAATTTTAAAAAAATGTTTTCCCTTTTTAGTTTTCACTAGTTTTTAGTAATTTTCTGTATTTCACTAAAAATACTCATCTCTCTTTTTTTTCTAGTTGATAGCTTCCTGTTTTAAAACACGCTAAAAATAAAACATTTTTTCCTCCAGAAGTCTTTCCGCTGATAAAATTTCCGTTTAACTTTTTACTGCGTGTTGTTTTGTATCCCATCTGTTCTAGAAGTAAAACTCAGCACACCAACTTCTATTGTGCCAATTTTGAGATAGCCAATCTACGACAAGAAAGATGAAAATCCTTCTGGATTTCTCTTTTTTTTTCTGGAAATCATGGAATACGTTGTATATTGGTTGCTATTCTTTGTCTTTGTCGACGAGAGAGATATCATAATAGGGAACATGAATGGTGCTAGACCAACGACTCCTGGAAGTTGCATCGTGATTTAACTGTTGAATGCTTTGTTGGACCTTTTAGCCCTCTTTACGGTTAAGAGCTCATAAACCCCTAGGATATGATGAAATTAATTTCAAATTTACAAGATGATCCAACTAAATATAAATGTGTTTTAGCGAGTCACTTGTCCTGACTGCGGCGGCTGAGTAAGTATCGAATTACAGCGCTTGTTTCTTTACGTGATTGCTTTTCCATAATATTATAGAAGCATGGTATGCATACCAGTTGATTAATTCTTTTTACCTGTAATTAAAATGATCTAGGTAAACCAAGGACTTTCTCTGAAAGATGAGTCAATATAAGGTTGGATGATATTGGAGCAATTTGGTAAAGCCTAGTTTCCCGCCATTTCCTCTCAATATCATATTCCGAAGCGAAGGCGAATCCACCGAATGTATTCATACATGCTTCACCTGCTTGCCATGATGCTTCTGATGCAAGGAGCTTCGCCATGTTTGCTTCTGCAGCGCAAGGTTTGTCCGCTATATACAGTGCAGCAGCTGTCTTGACCATTAATTCAGCAGCTCGAATATTCGCATATGCTTTCGCCAAAGGAAATTGAATACCTTGATTTTGTCCAATTGGTCGACTGAAAACGGTTCGTTCGTTCGCGTACTTGGTGGCTTTGTCAATGAAAAATTTGCCGTCACCGATGCACTCAGATGCGATCAGTATTCTTTCCGCATTCATTGAAGACAAAATATATTTAAATCCTTCTCCTTCTTTACCGATTAAGGCTTCTTTCGGAACCTTTAAGCCATCGAAAAACACCTGGCATGTAGAATGATTTATCATGGTTTCGATTGGCTTAATCTCCATACAACCTTTGGCTTGTTTCATGTCGACTAAAAATGTTGAAAGCCACGAGGTTTTTCGACCCGACGAACTTGTCTTAGCTAGCAATAGCATGAGGTCCGAGTGCTCAGCCCGTGATGTCCATAATTTAGTGCCGTTTATCACGTAATCACCGTTGAGATCCATTTTCGCAGTTGTCTCAAGACTTGTTGTATCAGTACCGGAGTTTGGTTCCGATACCCCAAAAGCTTGCAAGCGAAGTTCTCCAGATGCTATCTTAGGAAGATAAAATTCTTTTTGCGCAGAGTTTCCGTGCTTCAAGATAGTATTCATGGTGTACATTTGAGCATGAGCAGAACCACCGTTACAACCACTTCGATGTATTTCTTCCATAACAACACATGCTTCTTGGATACCTAAGCCACTGCCACCGTACAATTCAGGAATCAATAGTGATAGATACCCGCTATTTGTCAGTTCCTGGACGAACTCTGATGGATACTGTCTTGATTTATCCTTTTCCCTCCAATAAGAGCCTGGAAATTTATTGCATAGCGATCGGACTGAAGACGCAATCTCTTCGTGATCTGCTGAAAGTTCAGCCGTGACTGTGACATATCGTCTGAAACCCTTGGCAAAACCTCTTTGAAGCATAGGTCGGAATGAAAGGAATTCGTTTTGAAAGTGAAAACAAGAGGGGGCCGTTTTCGTCTTTAATTTGAAGGTCCTTCTTTGTTCCAAAACATACTCATCATCATAGAATAATAATAAACATTTAACATTCAATGGGTCAAAAGGCATTAACACCGGTTGGAACGGCAACCAATGTAACTGAGCGATTGACAGGGGTCATGGTTGATGTTGTTCAGCATCCATACACAAAACAGGAAAACCCTATTCAGATTGAAGTGACAGAATTTTTTAAAGAACAAACTGTTGTTTTGCATTTGTTGAGACGATTCGGTTGTCCATTATGTCGTTCAGCTGCCGTGGATATTGAAGAACTGCGTCCTATTCTGGCAAAACACAATATTCGTTTGGTCGGCGTTGGTTTAGCATATTTGGATCTTGATAACTTCGTCGAAGGAAAATTTTGGAAAGAGGAAGATCTATTCGTTGATGAAAAAAAGATTCTTTACAAAGCGCTTGGACTGGGTCAAGGTTCCTTAACAATGCTTTTGAACAAGGAAGTGAGAGAAGCTAATGCAGAGGCAAAAAAAAGGAATGTTGGTGGGAATTTGAAAGGCGATGGCATGCAGTAAGTATATATAGTTAAATGGTTCTATGCAATGCTAATAATGATTCTAATGTAGACTGGGCGGGACCTATATAATAGACAAAAGTGGAAATGTCTTGTTTGAGGAACAGCAGAAGAAATTTGGTGACCATCCAACTCAAGAATCGATCCTGACTGCTTTGGGCATTGACTTATCTGAACTAAAAAGTGAATCACAATAATTTATTATTCATTCATTTTTTGAAATTCAAAAAAAAGTGAGATGCAATTAAATTTCAACAAGTAACAAACAACGAGAAATTAGCATTTGATGGCTTTTATCCACTACTGAGTGCTTTGAAAAGAAAAAAAATTCCACCTTTTTCAAAAAGATTGAAAATCGAAGATGGATGCTATGCGAGCAATGTTGGAAGAGGCTGAAGGTATGGTGGATGGTGTTTTAAAAGAGAAAGAGGCCCATATGGACTTATGGAAACAGTTGGCGATATTGAAAGAAGAGAACGAGGACAAGTTAGTGCATCAGCTAGTTGATCGTCAACATCCAGCAACCGAACTCCCCGCTACTATTCCAGATGGAAATATAAACGGAGCTTTTGATATTATTTGGGATTATATAAAGCAATTTGGATGGAAGCAAGATGCCAATCAATTTCATGCTCCGAACGGTATGTTGGTATTCTCCTCAAAGCGTCAAGTGATTGAATACTGCCACAAGGAGCATCCTGAGGCATTTGAGTATTGCATGTCTCTTAAGCCTTCAATGTTGTCTTCATCGATTGATCCGTTACCTCTTGACGAAATAAAACGTGTTTCTGAAGCGGTAGTTGCTACTTTGATACCTAACCACGTATACGTGTTTAATTCGAGTAGCTTTGTTGAAGGACCTATTGCTGAATATGATAACATTGACCAATGTTCAAAGAATTGCAATGTTCCACTTGTGGATGTGAAGCGGTGTCTCGTCAACAGCTCCAAGAGATACTCCAAAGGTGATTATAAAGTATCATTTGCTCGAGTTGACAAAAAAGGAAAGCAAGGAAAAAAGCTGTTCTTATTTCGAAAACAGGGTGAGAAACGAAAGGCTTCTAAATCAGGTGGTTCTGTTAAGAAAGTACCGAAAGTTGAAAAACAAGAGTCTGCATCGGAGATATCTTTGTCGAGTGCCAGCACGATATCTGACAACAACACGGAAGACATCTTTCTTTTTAAACATGTTTACCCTTGGCTCACAAAACGTGGTTGGCAAGTAGTGAATGGCTCTGGACTAGTAAATTGGATATATCTAAGAGATGGGTTTTCAAAAAAGAATATGGGTATTGCAACAAGAGATCATTTCAGATCCCATGAGGAAGTTCTGACCTATGTCAAAGATGATCCTGTGTTGATGAATGAATTTATTCAATTCTGGACTGGAGAACCGCAATCTCTTACTTCTACTTCGATATCCACTGAAGAGCTAGTGGTTGTTCCACGAACTAAACCATTTTTTGACGGTGTCTCATTTGTATATCTGACTGACGATGCTAGTACTCCTTATTACGAGACTAAAGTTTCGAAATTTGGTGGTGAATTAAAATCTCTTGGGGACCTTGATTATTCAATCGCTGCAAACGAAGATACTTTTCCATTTGACGACAAGTTTACATATTTGGCATTTCCAGATGTGGTTCAAACATCTCTTTATATTTCACTTATTGCACGTGGAATAACAGTGTTGGATATTCAATATATCAGTGATTGTATCAAAGAAGAAAGAATATTACGATGGGAACCATATCAGTTGCCAACCGGTTTAGACTATTCTTTCCCGAGGCATTACTTATTCAGATACTTGTTTTCTATTGCCGATGATTCCTCAGACAATTCTGTTGTTGTAGAATTACCAATTGAAAGAGGTCCGAAAGTTTTGGACGGTGTTTTAGTCCGCGTCGTTCCGGGTGAACAATCAGTTGTTGCTCAATCAATTATCACTCTTGTGTTAGCTGCAGGGGGTACTCTGTGGAACGAGAGCTGTCGAAACACCCCTCACTTTATTGTTTGTGATACTGACAATTTGGAAGTCTTCGATAAAATGACAGTCGTTTTTTCATATGAGTTTATTCATTGGTGCATTGCGAAATGTAGATCTTTTCATATCTCTCAAGTGGATGATTTTGTTATGAACGAACTCGTGATTGAACCTTCAACAGAAAAGTTAGAACTTGATCGCAACTTGGATTTTTTTCCTTGCGGGGTTAAAAGCGTTTTTCCGTTTCCTGAATTCAAAAGTTTGAAGTGGAACAATGGCGGATGGTTTCCTGTGGGTTCCTGGATCCGTCTTGAAATTCCTAATTTGTCTACTAGTCAAATTATTGGCGAGATTCGAAAGATATATTGGGAAGACAACAGAGCCTGGGTCAAATTCCAGGTTTTGAGCAATACGACGAACCCAACAATCCCACGTGTGAAGTTCCTTGATAGATTAGATATTGAAGTGTCTGTCACGATTGACTGCATTGCGGGACCAGCGATAGTTATGAATCGAGATAATTATTTGGACATGGAAAAATCAACGGTGGAATCAACCACAAAAAAACGTCGAGACGGACAATCCACCATGTACGCATTTAGCGAATAAAATAAAATTATTCATTAACCAGTTCTTCTTCTGTGTCATCTGACTCATCGTTGTTAATCAAACTGTAATATTCATGCTGATCGCAGCAGTTTTTCAGGTCAATGGTTTGGTTCCCACATCGATCCACGAAATCATTACTTGATTCTTCATCCTTCCTGATATTGATACAGTTTTCCCAAGCGATGAATTCTTTTCTACACGGACCCCCTTTCATAAACTTGCAAAACGAACACTCGTTTTCACGTTGATAAGTGCACCTTGGACTATCGTTGCTATCCCAAGTACTGGCAAGACAGTAAGTACCTCGAATGGTTAACTGTTCATGTTCTAGATTGATAAAGGTTGCTCGAGTACTTGGATATATACCAGGCACCAGCGGGAGATCTCCTTCCCATTTTAAATCTTTTGGAGAATCTTTAAAAGATTTGAATACTCTTACAGCCGCAGGTTCATCAGCAAGTCTATGAAAGAGGATGTTGGAATATTTAGATTCATAGTGATCCTTGCCTTCAGAATATAACGTAATATGAGGAAACGAATTTTCTGATATGATATGGGGGTTCTCTGGCACAACCAATAATGCAGAACAATGTTCATCTTTAGCAATTCCAATAACGTGAAGTACGCATTCCTCAGTAAGCATGTCGTCATCAGCCAGTACTTTTTCTTCTGAAGGCTGAAACACCACAGTCATGTGATCATAATGCAATTTATTCTCTCCTATTTCACCACCAACAGGAAAACGTTCCTTCAGAGCTTTAACCGAATCCTCATCTAAGAATACAGCCATATAATCGTTCGGAACTTGATTGAAAGTCCATTTTTTCTTAACAGGTTTTACTTGTTCCGGTTGTTCCTCCTCTTGACAAAACGATACTGCAGAAAGTGCAAGCAGCGACAAAGCCCCCGTGAAATTTCTTTCCTGTTTACATGGAACGAATTTTGACAATCCATGCCCACGAATTAAATGCCGCCTCACCAGATGGCCCAACATTCTATTCTGTGGTTTTCGTTCTGTCTTTTTAGCCCCCCTCTTCTTTTCTTTCAATCTTTTGCTGATTTTGTTCCTTTGTTCCTTGGATGAAATGAATACTTAAGTTTGAAGTGTGCAAAAGATACATTGTTTCGTGAAATCAAAGCAAGAATGGGAAATACTACAAGCGCATCGTCAAAAGCTCCTGCAAAAATGCGCAGGCTAGTTTTGGTAGAGACTTCTTCTGATATCACGAAAGCTAAGGTTGTCGTGGAAGAAGTTGATGTTCCAAAGATGAAAAGTGGTGAGGTGTTGGTCAAGATGTCTGCAGCACCGATGAACCCCAGTGATTATGGGCAATTCAAGGGAGCCATGCTGAAAGAGGGAGAAAAGAGACCCTTAGGAAATGAAGGTTGTGGTATTGTAATTGATGCGAACGGATTGTTTGCTCGTTCGTACATCGGGGCGAAAGTGGTAAGTACTCGATGTATCTTATGATGATATTTGTATTTACATTTTTATAGGGAGTCACCAATATGAATAAAGGTCAAGGTACATTCAGCGAATATGTTACTGTTCCTGCTATTACTTCCATCTTTCCCTTGCCGGCGGACCTACCAATTGAAGATGCTGCTTCTTTCTTTGTGAACCCGTATACCGCAGTTGGAATTGGTACGTAGCGTACAGATGAAATGTATTCATATATTTAATGGTTGTTAGTGGATACATGTAAAGCCGCTGGATCACCAGGTTTCGTTCATACAGCTGCTGCATCTCAACTTGGTCAGATGCTGGTAAAAATGCAAATGGAAACGAAAGATTTGAAGATAATAAATGTAGTTTGTCGAGATGAACAAGCCAAAGTTCTTAGAGATCTAGGAGTAGAGCCTGAGTTCATTGTGGTTACTGACAGTGATGGGATATGGAAGCATCGATTGAAAGAGTTGATTGAAAAACATGAGATCACGGTGGCCTTTGACGCTATTGCTGGTGAAACACCAGGCAATCTTTTGAAGCTGTTGCCTAAGAATGGTATTTGTTACGTGTACGGTGGACTCAGTGGCCAAGAAGTGGGGGGTATTCCACCAATCGAAATGATTTACGCTGCGAAGAAAGTTGAAGGATGGTTGTTGCCAAGATGGTTGATGGGAAATGGATCCAAGATAACAGCTGCGAGAATGATTCACTATGCATCTGGGATTGTGAATCCTGGACTCGTCGCTGGAGGCTGGGCTTCGTCGACTTTCACCGATACAACTTTGGACGCGGCGTTTTCTAAATTTCTAGAAATGTTTTCAAACATTGGTTCCGGGGGATTCACTGGGAAAAAGTTGAGAATTCGATTCGATTAAATTTATAGTACCAATTTTTAAATTTTAACTAAACCATACGAATAATATAGACGGAAGCCATCAACCGCTAAAGTTTTAAAAACAAGAAAACGAGCAGTCTCATGAGAAATAACTGATTTCATATTTAATCACTCGACATGGCTGCGATAATTGCAGCATAAATTTCCATGACCTAGCCACAAGAGCATTTAAGTATTTACATTCGACGCTCCTTTTGAAAAGATCCCGCAAACTTGCCAAAAACTACTGCTGCTTGACCTTGCCAAAAACTACTGCTGCTTAACCTTGCCAAAAACTACTGCTGCTTAACCTTGCCAACACCAAAACCAATCTCACAGGGAATCAAATGTGTTAATTGATAGTTCGTCAATATTTCCTTATCCATTAAAAACTTTTCAGATGATAACTTGTCACAAGACTTCGGAAAATAATAGAGAGCCGTTACAAAATGGAAAGAGATCGTTGCAACAGATGGGTTTCGACTTTCGGAATCGCAGGTCAGGGGATTTATGCGCGCTATAGTAACTCTGTCTGGAATTGCACGATGGAACCGAGGGCTGTTCGCCCGATACATGATATTAAAAGCAGAAGATTATGTTTAGATGATTTTGAGGTTCCCACCGATAATAAGAAAGCAGAATTGCCTATTTTTTACGCTTTAGCTCCTATGCTGGGGACCCAGTCCGAACGATCTGTTGGAGTTTGTTGGAATCCAGGATCAAAATAAAACGAAGGGGTGTCGTACCTATCGTATTTGTGTTGTCGAACTTTGATTGGTGGTTTCAGTTTCTGCTGCTTGAGTTGTTGCCAGCTAAACTGCTTGAAGAATTTAGATTCCTTCACAGTTTTCCAGGCAGCCATTCTTTGGGACTTTCTCGGATTGATGAGTTTCTGTATCATTTCCATACATGGTTTTGAAAGGCTAATACTATATTCGAGTTTAGTATCTGGTGTGTGTGCGAGTATACTTTCATATATTTCCATTGCATCATAACCATGGAAAGGAGTGCAACCTGAAACAATCTCATGAATCAGAATTCCAACAGCCCAGTGGTCAACTGCGGCATCATGCCCACGGGCCAAGATCGTTTCTGGACTCATATACTCTGGTGTTCCGCACACAGTGAATGTCTATAGATATTTTATTCAGAACTGAGATTTTCAACAATATTTAAACTTACTCGTCGGGACTTTTTAGCCAAACCGAAATCGGTGAGCTTTATGTAACCATTCGAACAGAGCATCAAATTTTCGGGCTTGAGATCTCGATACAAAATGTTTCTCGAGTGAACTGCTTCTATTCCGAGAATCACAGAAGCGATGTAAAATTTTGAATCCCCCTCCGTCATTATTCCATTCGGCAATTTCCTCAGAAATCTATATAGATCACCCCCATCACAAAGCTCCATAGCAATATAAACATGTTTCCGGTCATAAAAAGCAGAGAAGAGTTTCACGATGAAAGGCGAATCGCAATAGTGAGTTATCTCCGACAACGCACGACACTCGTTTTCAATCAGCTGCTCCCAGCCGTTCTTCACAATAAATTGTCTCTGTAGACACTTTAAAGCCAAGTATTTGGGTCCTTTCATTTCACTCTTCGCTAACAAAACAGTTCCGAAGTTGCCTTTTCCGAGATGATTCACTGGAATAAGATTATCCAAAGAAAATTCAAATTTCATTGGACAAATTGCCCATTCAAGATCTAGTGCTCCTGCTGTATCATCTTCAGTGTTTTCTTCGAAGCTCGAGGTTTGAAGTTTGGATACGTTTGGACCCTTGGTTGAAAATCGCTCTTTGAGAGTCTGAATTTTTGCTTTCATTGCAAGGTTAAACTTTCCTTCTTTCCCATCATTGCTTTTCAACGACATTCGTGACATCAATTTCGAACCAAGGGATGTTGGTGTTTCAGTCGGGATATGGTTCTGCTTTTCCCACTGTGCTTTCAAAATATCCATCAGCGATCCAAGAACACCTTCAAATTCATCCACACTCAACCAAAGAATTCGGGTTTTTGCTGTGGTAGTTAAATACGCGTTCGATGCATTGTTGCCTTTATCCATGAGAAACCATTCACCATACGTATCTCCAGAGACCAAGTTCGTAATCTGATCAACTCCATCTTTATCAACATGTACATCCAGTGATCCAGTGTCCACAATTAGCATTTTATCGAGTGACTCTCCGACTGTAACAATAGTCTCTCCTGATTCATATCTTGACATCTCCATTGCATCCACCAATGCCAACAAACTATCGTCCGAGACATTACTTGCGAAAAGATCAACTCCATAAAGTAAACGCAATTTTCTCGCTCGCTGCTTTCTTGCATTTGCTTTTCGAATTTTGAAAAAGATATCACGATTCAATGTCCATAACACTCCTTCAGTAACTGCACGAATAGTGACACTTGCAGGTTGCTGGTATAACAATGCCAGTTCCCCAAAAAACGTCATTGGGCCTTTTTCCGCTACTAACTCTGGAAGCGAATCTGGTTGTTGCTGCATGTAGACATTAAACCTTCCTTTTTCAATGATGTAAAAATGATCTCCTGATTCAAATTGATTCACAACATTTTCTTTTGGTTGTACGTCTACTCGATACATCTTTTCCACCAATTCATCAAGAGCCGACTCGTCTAGATCCTCAAAAAGGACACCACTAAGTGATACAGATGTCTCTATTGTTTGCTTCAATAGCGCCGACGTGGTCTCACTTTTTACATCAATTCGTTCTTGTTCTTCCAAGGGTTGATGAAATGCTGGAATCACTGCCAGGCGTGGTGCACGTGTGTTTTTGCTAGGCCCCTTACCTGATTTTGACTTTGGTGTTGCAATTCCACTTATAACTTTCTTCTTATCTCGAGTCATCGTTTCATGTCCATGTAAAGTGGCAGCCTTACGTTCTATGGTACTTTGCATGAAATCATTGTTTTGGACACCTCGATGTTTCTTGCGGTCAAGAGTGTGTCCTTTCACTTGGTTTGAATAGGTGCTAGCTTTATTCATAAAGAAATCGCTATCTTGTAGAAATAAGTTTGCAACAGCTTTGACTGATTGACGTTCCCTCCTTGTTGCCTTGAATTCGAGTTCTTTTTGAATGGTGTCCTGCGTGAATGTCTCACTCACTTCTTCCAGTTTTGGAGGAGGAGGAAGGCTTATTGCTTGAACTCCCGAAATAGCATTCATCCAACGTTGAGCAGCAGATGGACTCACTGCACGGAGAACTTTAACACGGCTGTCGTTTAAAACAAGCTGGAATTTATTACCCTCTTTGATTCGAGAAACGGATACAATAGAATCAACATCAACGATATTTCGGTCTCCATTTCCGAGTCTATCCACCCCCGTGTATTCTCGCATTCTTGTGTTGTGTAAGTAGTATGCCAGAGTCCATTTCTCATCAGTTTCGGATTGAGCAAGAACAAACCAGCACTTGCGATATCGATCCTTTCCAAGAAACGATTTACTTTCTTCCAAAAGATGGAGCCATCCCGACAATGATACTCCCTCTGAACCCATCACTCTTATAAAGTGGCGTGAATAGAAACAAGTGTGTATTTTGTGTGTACTCTAAAAAGGATAGGTCCCAACGGTGATATCGTATCGTAAACCAATCGTACAATGATGAAGCGGTTTTGCTGGACTTATGCACCTCCTTTAGGGATACATATTATACACGCGGATGAAGCGTTGATAGTTGTTAACAAACAATCTGGTGTGCTGTCAGTTCCAGGCCGTGAGTAGTAAGTCAATTGTTGATTGAAAAATTAATTCATTAATAGAAACAACAATAGCTCAGATAGTATATATAGCAGAGTCCAACAGCTATTTGGCAATGTTTTTATAGTGCATAGATTAGACATGGATACATCAGGAGTTATGCTGTTAGCGAGGACGAAAGATGCCGAAAGGTTTCTTCATAAACAATTTCGAGAAAAACTTGTAGAAAAGGTATACTATGCCAGAGTATGGGGCAATTTAACACATGGTGAATCAGGTCGTATAGACCTTCCCATTATCTGCGATTGGCCCAATAGACCCAAACAAAAGGTTTGTCATGAGACTGGAAAGTCTTCGCAAACCCGCTTTGAATGCATCGGCACTCGTAATTTTGCTAGCACTGTTAGATTGATTCCGGAAACTGGTAGAACGCATCAACTCCGTATACATATGGATCAGTTAGGGCATCCAATTCTGGGCGATGATCTTTATGGAACCCCCGAATCTTTTGGCGCGAGTTCATCTCTACAACTTCATGCAGCCAACATCAAGTTTACACATCCAGAATTGCAACAGAAAGTTCAATATGAAGTTAAATGTCCATGGGATGCATGACGAATCAGTTGGAATGTATTTTGTGAGACAGAATCCTATATTTGTCCGCCTTTTCTCTCTACCGAAAACTCCTAAGAAATAATGAACGAGCCCGTTAGTACGATAAAGGGGGGCAAAACAGTTTAACCAGTATCAATTATCAAACAGTGAATGAAGTTACTCGTATGGATGATGATGGCAGCTGGTACATCGGCTGGTCCCAGAGTGCTACAATTGATCCCTAACAAGGAAGGATATGCGGAAGCAGCCGAACTGGGGTACATGATTGGGTTGAGTAATCAGCTCGTGATACAGAGACTGGACCCTATATTTATGTCGAATACCTCTTTGGCCGAAGTGAGTGATTTATTAAAGTCTCTTAATTGCGCAGATGAGAACAATCCTGTTTATGTGCTTGGTGGCTATAGTACATCCAACGTTAAGGAAGAGATGGCAGTCACCAACTCGCTTGGCTGCTTGTATATGAATGCAGGGGGGGCTACAGAATCCATATATGAATCCCCCATTTCGAATAGTAATGGGCTTGGATTTGGTCTTTTATCCGGAGTGAGAAACTTGACTGAAACTATTCTCGACTACATGATGCAAAAGATGGATACTGGAGCACTGGTAAAACCATCGAATGTTGTGTTAATATGGGAGTCTGGTGATCATGGTGACATGTTTCGAAGGACAGCCATATCATATGCCCTCAAATACCCTGCTTATTTTCATATTTCTTATTTAGGAGGGTTTGAATATGATCCTAAACAATCACTTGCTAACTTTGACAAATTGGTGACTGACATAAGTATGCTGAACAGAAGAATGAATATTGAGCAGAATCAGCAATTACACAGTTTACTGGTGGATGCACATTCTGCTGATTTCAAGAGATTGCACAATGAAATTTCCGAGTCAAGTCTGAGTTTTGAGTTCATTTCCTATGGGGCACGAGGGGGCGACCCAGCTGATGTGACAGAACTTACTCGACCTTTATCCGCTGGCAATCTTAGTTATGCTGCTTGGTGGGATCCAGCAATGAATACAACTTCTAATCGTGAATTTATGCGTTTATGGAGAAGCAGAGCGGGGTATTCATGGGCAGAGGAAAGTAGTAGCAATGACAATTTATTCCAGGATCCTAGCAATCAAATTGGCTTGTCTTGGTTTGGATCTCTAGCTGCGGAGGCTGCAAGCATATTGGTGAAAGCTGCAAGTGTAGATCACAGATTGAGTTCCATGAAAGCCTATTTACTAAGTGAGACTTTCGTACCAACAATTATCCCTGGTGGTAAAATTGAATTCAACCGTAATGGTCAAGTTCATAATTCTATGTTACTCAATCAAGCTGTCATTAAAGGGGTTTCCCCTTATCGAGTGGTGTCAAAGACTTTGTTTCCATCAGCCGAAGCATCCGGTGAGTTTGGATTGTGGAAGTATGGATCTCAGAATGCAACTTCTACATGTACATCTGAGAATTTCAGATTAGTAGTAACCCCCTGTGGCCTAGAAGGATATAGGAATGTTGAAGTTTTATTCTTGGATTCACTGGGAATTCTGTGTCCTGATCCTGGAGTCAATTGCTCTTGCACCGTTGATCGGAGATCGTCATTAATTGGCCATAGGGTTGGATGCAAATATGTTCCAGTAGCATCGAATGCAGGCACTGTCATTATAGTACTATCGGTATTAGGTATCGCATTTTGTTACGCTCTTTGGGTTGCTCTTTTCTATAATTTCTCGCATCCTATCATGAAAGCCGGTCAGAGAGAATTTCTTTCACTGATGTGTTTTGCTGGAGTATGGGCTTGCTTTGCAGCGCTGAGTTTTGTTGGGCCTATTACGGATACCATGTGTCGAACTAGAATATCATCAGTTCTGTTTAGTGTAACTATTTTATTAGGAGCCTTGACCGTGAAGGTGTATCGAATCTATCGAATTTGGAATAATAGTTCCATGAAACGTATCGTTATTTCTGCAAGACAAATGTTCATTCTTTTAGGGATTATGGTTGCTATTGATATCGTTTTGATATTATGTTGGTTTACCATTGACATACCCAAGTCAGTTGATTTGCAGTACAATTACACTGTCGGAGGTTCTGCCACGGTTGAATATTTTGAAACAGAGTGTCAGTATAGCGAATCATCTGTATTTCCGGTGTTGGCAGTTTCCTATGTTGGAATTATTCTAATTGCTTGCAACATGTTGTCTATGAGTGGACGAAAAAGTGATAATAAATATATGGAGTCGAATAGTATCTTGGCCGCGTCCTATTGTACTAGTTTCATTTTTATTATCGTGATTGTGGTGGTTGCCATTACAGATGTAGACACTGCCTCCCAGTACACCCTTATTGCATTGGGTTTGATACTGAGCGCCGTATTTTTTATCTCATTTGTCCTTGGATCGAAGCTGTTTCTTATCTATAAAGATCGTTCCCAAGAAATGAATATGGAGGCAATCCCGTCTTTATTCAAATCTATCAAATCGCTCTTTTCTAAGAAGGAGAAAGAAATTGTGGACAACGGTGCTTCCTTGTTGGCTGAAAATACTGAAGGAACCAGAGCCTCCTTCGCAATAGCCTGATGATAAATATTCTGTAAAAAATTAAACATGCTATATCTACATTATTATTGAATGTCAAAATCTAACTTCTTCATTGGCGAAGCGATTCTCATCGTGCTTAACCTACTATGGACGGAGCTCCCATTCGAATCTACAAACGAACTATTTGAATAAGTTTGATCCGAGTGAAATTGCTTGGGCTTTTTAGGTGAAACAAAATTGCCTTCCTCGTGGACTGGCAGTTGAACGAGTCTTTTATTAGTAGTAGTATTCCGTTTTGCCAAAGAAGTGTAATCAATTGCACGACCTACACTACAAAGCTCATTCAAGCTAAGAACCATCGGATTATGTCTACCAGAGTAAACATATTCATCATCCGAGTATTCCATGCTAGACCCACGGAAAACATTTGTCAACTCTTCGTCTTCCTCGTCTTCCATTGCCAATTCGTCATCAAACGGAAAGCCCCCCTCATCATTACACACCTCACGTGTGCACCTCGATAAATAAACTGGCTTGCTCCTACTTATTTTTCATCGAAGGATCATGTCTACTGAAAGAGAAGTGTTGAAGAACAAGCTAGCTAGGTTTTATGAAAGACACGACCCTGCTCGTTTGAACGCTGGTTTTGAAGCAATAGTGGATTACGGTTTGGTTGAAGGATATGGTGCGCTCAATGCAGGCTTGATGGAGCAGTACGGAGACTATCTTGATAGTGGATCTGATATGGCCATTTCGCAAGGGGACAGACAGATCGTCAGAAGTAAAATAGAAATGTTCTATTTAAAAATGGATCCTGCCAAGCTCGACAATCCAGGTGATGTAGAGGCTATTGTCGATTGGGCTCTTTTCAATGGGCTCGATCAATTGAGTGAGAAACTTGCTCGAAAATATGACGAGTACGTAGAAGAAGTAGAAGAATCTGATGTGTTAGTTCAATTGGAAGTGTTCTATGCAAAACATGACAAGTCAAAGACACAAGAGCAGGTCAGGACAGTGTTGACTTGGGGAATCGTTCACGGATTCACCGTGTTAAACAGAAAACTAATCGACAAGTATGGAGAGGGACTCGGATCTACAGATAGGAAAAAGCTGACAAAGGACCTTGAGGAAAAGCTCACTGCTTTCTACAACATCAATGATAAATCCAAATTGGCACTGGACAACCTTGAGTTTATTGTTCAATATGCGTTGAAAAACGGGCTGAACTCGTTGAATACAAGATTGCAAGCCAAGTACATGTGTAACCTAAACACTATTGCCAGAGCAAAGCCTCCACTACCTTCTTCTTCTTCATCAGCCCGAAAATCCCTTGGTGAGAAACTTCGAAGCAGCTTTCGTGGCGGCCGCACAAGTTCCGTGAATTCCACACAGGAAGAGGCTCTGGCTGCAGTACGAGCAGATGAAGAGTACAGAGAATATCTTCGGAAACTCATTGAGATATTCTATGCGAAACATGATCCCAACAGACTTTTGGAAGAAGGCGTTTCTGCTGTTGTGGACTTCGCCGTGAAAGCTGGGGAAGAAGCCCTCAACGTGAAGTTGAAGAAGAAATATGGAGAGGACTTATTATCTATGGATGACAGGTTCCAGGCAATTAGGGAACGATTGGTTGCATTTTATACGAAATATGAACCTGCAAAGCTAGAGAACGATCGAGATATTGACACTGTAGTTGGCTGGGCTTTGGTTCATGGAGTAGATAAATTGAATGAGAGTCTTCGTAAAAAGTATGACGAGGATATTGATGCAAGTGCGTTGAAGAAAAGACTGCTACTCTTTTATCAAGCACAAGGTGAATCCAAGTCTGAAAAAGACCTTGATCGTCTAGCGAGATTCGTGTTTGAAAATAGCATCGAGGAACTTAACAAGAAACTTAAAAAGAAGTATGGTAAATCCCTCGGAGATACTTCCTTCGCTGACGAACCACCACCACCACCAGATGAAGATGATCCTCCTCCACCACCAACGCCAGTTACGTCCAACAAGTCAAATGGAGCGCGTCCTTTACCTGGAAAAGCGGCAAAATCTCCAAGTAAAACACCTCCCACTCCATCCAAGACTAGCAAGAATTCAACCCCTGCTCCATTGCCGAACGAGTCGCAAAAGGAGCAGCCCAGTGAAGCCTTGGAGAAGAAATTAAAACGGTTTTATGAAAAGAAAAACCCGAAATTGGCCAACACGAAGCAAATCCAAACTGACATTGATTTCATTCTCGAGAATGGAGTCGATAAATTCAATTCCAATCTTGTAGACAAATATGGAGAGTCATTGGTCAGTTTACGTCCTCGTACAATGACAAAAAAGATCGTACCTATCATCCCGGAAGGCGGAGATGAAAATATATAGATAATAAGACAACTACTTGAGTGTTTTTTGATTGCCTTGTTAATTTTTTGTACCACTTAGAGTGAAAGCGAAGGATCCTCAAATTGTGTGAGGACTCTAAAAGTATAAAAACTTGTATGAAACCCTACTGTCTAGAGCAATGACGCATTTATAGTAGCAAGCCCGGAATTTGAAGAAATGAATCTCCATTGAAAGATCATGCATACCATTGATACAGCAGCTGTCGAAGGCAATTCTAGGTTATAGCCATATATGTGAAAAAGAACAACAATTACCAGTAAATAGAGAGCAATCAATGCCAATACATGAATTATGACGATTCAGTTGCATTGCCATCGTGGAACCCTCTTTGGAGGTGACTGTAAACGAAGAGGATTATAATGATGGCAATGCAACTGAAGTCGGTTCTCCTCGTCCGACTCGAGACAAGGTACTTGTGTCAGAATACAAATGCATTA
>Ga0105055_10005484_pt1 | contig 17894 bp, 10 predicted proteins | sample BON03_FD_78090 | JGI IMG/M metagenome (GOLD analysis project Ga0105055, IMG submission 78090) | Freshwater microbial communities from Lake Bonney liftoff mats and glacier meltwater in Antarctica - BON-03 | ecosystem: Environmental > Aquatic > Freshwater > Ice > Glacier meltwater | place: Lake...
CTGGACGTTCGTCAACGCCGTTCACCTCAACCCGGACATACCTCAAACCAAGGAGGCACAAGCCGACCAAAAGGTGGCTTGAATTGACAAACTTTTGCGACAACTAGCTTGACAACTTCCGGTTGGGTTGAGTGCTGATCGACTCAGGTCATGTTGCCGTTATTTGAAGCTGAACATAGCCTCCCCCGAGACAGCAAACATGCGGGCGGTGATCGTCTTCCGCAACAAAGATGTTGAAACACACGAAGAGAATTTGACCCCCTCTGCAAATGTCGCAAGCTCCTCATCTGTCAGCTGAACCGTCGTGTCGCCCCCTTCCAGGGGAATCAACGCCGCAGCCGGCGCCTGGACACTCAGCGCATCAAATTTAACGCGTGTGCCCGCGCTTGCAGCCGCGCGTGCGTAGGTCCGGTTCAGCTTCGTGCCGGCAAACGTCCAAGTGCGCATCTGACTGCCTTCGGTTCTTGACATGAAATCCGCATCCGGCGACAAGTCCAGCTCCTCCTGCAGAGCTGCAAGTTCGTTCTTTCCGCGCAGGGAAAGATGTATAGCGGACGTTGGACCCTCAACCAGTGCTACACGAATGCCCTGACAGACCTCTCTGCTCAAGCTGCGCGCTCCACCCATCCACCTGGCCTTGCCACCTTCTTTCGCGGGCTCCAGCCAGACTGTCCGCTTGGACCACTCGATCTCTTTGACCAGCCAACTGCGGCCAGCCAAAAGAAGCAGCCGGTGGGGCTCTTCACCAGTCAGCATGGTTGGGTCGATGTACCCGACCTCGGCGCTCCCGCATCGCCCCGTTAAAAGCTGAGCACCGCTGAACGACGCCAGCAGGTCGCTGTAGTGCCCGCGACCAAACTCACGCTCTGTACGTGGACCAATGCGCACAAGCCCTTCAGCGCTGTCGAGGTACGCCTCCTGGATCATGTGCTCGACCATCGACCTAAACCCGGCAGACGGCAGCTCAGGGAAGCAGCGGGCCAGCAGCGAGATGACCTCTTGGACAGGCCATTCACCCCTCTCCAGCGTGGCCACCAGAATCTGTTGCCCCACGATCAGCCAAGGCTCGGCAGGCGGTCGTGCCGCTTCGACCCAAGCATGTGACCAGAGATTGGTGACACCCAGTGCCAACATGAAGGCATCCTGGTTGGTTGTCAAAAACAGGCAGTTCCGCAGGCTGCCTGAACGCCTGCCGGTACGCCCCATGCGCTGCAAGAAAGACGAAACCGTCGAGGGCGAATCGATCTGAATGACGCGATCCAGGTCGCCGACATCGATGCCGAGTTCCAACGTCGACGTGGCGACAATCACGCAATCCTTCTCTTCACCGAACGCCGTCTCCGCTTGTCGGCGCTCAGCCGCGCTCAGGGATGCATGGCTGACGAAGGTCCGAACATCCTTGGCGCGCAGCATGCTGCTCAGCTGCTCGGCACTGCTGCGTGAGTCGCAAAACACCAAGCGTTTCTCGCCCCGATGCAGACGCGAGATGATCGTCGCTGCGTTCTCGAGGCTGCCAACGTGATCGATGGTGACATCGGCCTCGGTGCTGACCGCAGCGCTGCCCACCACCTGCCTATCGCCGACTGGCGCAAACCAGTCCAGCAGTTCCGTCGGATTGCTGACCGTCGCCGACAGCCCAATGCGCTGCAGCGGCTGTGGCAGATAGTGTTCAAGCCGCTGCAGCACGGAGCGCATGTGCCATCCGCGGTCGTCCGCAGCGAAGGCGTGCAATTCATCCACGACCACCGTTCGCAAGTTGCCGAACCAAGCGGGACGGTCCACCCGGACGGAGATCAACATCGCCTCGATCGACTCCGGCGTGGTGAGCAAAATATCGGGGGGCCCTTTAAGGGCCTTTTTCTTGCGCGACTGCGACACGTCGCCATGCCAGACCTCCACCGTGCGGCCGACGAGCCCTGCGTAGTGGGTCAGCCGGTGCTCAAGGTTGTTCAGCAGCGCCTTGATGGGGCAGATGTACAGAACGCTGGTACCAGGCCAGGACTCTTTCAGCATCCTGGAGAGAATGGGAATAGCAGCTGCCTCGGTCTTGCCACCTGCCGTTGGAGCCAACAACAAGCAATGCGCCCCAGCATGAATCGGCGCAATGGCAGCCAGCTGCGTCGGGCGCAGCGTGCTCCAGCCCAAGGTGTTGACCACGTGGTACTGAAGGAAAGGATGCAGCTCCTCGAATTCGAGCATCTTGTCTCGCTACGCGCTTGTCGCTGCGCTCTCGCACTTGGGGCGGCCCAGCGTGCTCACAGCTCGATGTCGTCCACAGATTTCGCGCTGGCTGCCGCCCGCTCAATGGCGGACATTTCGGTCTCCGAAATGGTCAGGGCGTAATGCTGTCGAGGATCGAAGTCCTCATGAAGGTCCACGCGATCAAGAACGTCTGCGACGAGCTTCTTCAAGAACAAACGAGGCGCCACACCCACCTTGCCCCCGAGACCGCCCGCCACTGCCCGGGCCAAGGTGTCCAAGTAGCTTTCGTCGACAACGGCGCGCAGGCGCTGCTCGTGCTCTCGCCCCTCTGAGTAGATGTCGCGCACACGCCGCCCGACTGAAAGCAGCGCACTGTGGTCAAACGGCGCCAAGCGGATCTGGACAGCTCTGGGGTTGTCGAACCTGCGATCGGTTCCAAAGTCCACATGCAACCGCTGGGCCAGCGGTGCCAGGCGTTGCAAGCCCTGCGGGCCGTCAAAGAAAGCGGGGGTTCCGGTGATGACCAAGTACAGCCCAGGGTAGCGACCAGCATCGATTTCGTCGATCCACTGCCGCAGGGCGTTGAGCCCCTTCTCGCGCGTGTCGGTGCGCATGCGCTGCAGCGTCTCCACCTCGTCCAACACCAGCACCAGACCTGCAAAGCCACTGTCTCGCAGGATGGTGAGCAGTCCCACCAGGAAGTTACTGGCTCCGAAGTGATCCAGATCGCCTTTGATGCCAGCGGCACGCTTCACGCTTGCAGCGACGTTGGGCTGCCCGGCCAACCAGCTGATCAGCCCCTCGGCCAACATGCCATCCTTGGCGGACAGGGCCTGCCGGTAGGTGCGCAGCACGGCAGAGAAGGCGGGCGCCGTTTTGCTGATGACACCCAGCCGGGCTTCCATGAGCGCGTCCGTTCGCTGCAGCAGCCCTTGCGCATCGTCCGGATCCACCGATGGGTCGGCCAGCACATCCTGTTCCAGCGCGTAGAACCACCCGTCAATCACGCTCCTGAAGGCGCCACTGGCCGTGTCCGCCGTGCCCAGATGCTCAACAAGACGCCTGTAGACGGTTTCCAGCCGGTGCAGTGGCGTCTCGGTCTCGTTGATCTGGACTTCGGTCGCCGCAAAACCCCGGGATCGGGCGCGCTCCTGGAGCCAGCGTCCAAAGAAGGTTTTGCCGGTACCGTATTCACCGCGAACCGCCTTGAAGCCGCCACGGCCAGACGCTACCGACTCAAGCTCTTCGCTGAGCGTGGGCGCAAATGTCTCAATGCCAACGGCCAGAGCGTCCAGGCCACTGCTCGGAACAGTGCCTCGGCGCAACGCACTGACGATGTCTTCCCTGCGAGCCACACTGATCATCGTGGGCTCCCTTGCTTGGGCAGCTGGAACTGCTGTTGCAACAAGGTGATGTTGAGCTCGACCGCCCCTGCCGCCTCATCGACCGTGAGCACCGCTGCCTGGTCCACGTTCAGCATGCGGCGCACTGCGCTCAGCATGCCGCCCATGCGAACCTCGGCCAGAGACAGTCGATTGGCCAAAGCCACCCGGGACAACTTCCCGCCGCGTTCAGCCAGCGCCTCCAGCAACAACCTCATCTTGTCATCAGGCAAAGCCACACGCGCTGCCAGTTGCCGTTGAGATGCATAAATCGGGCTGGCCAGCAGGCTGGCAATCCAGTCTTGGGATACCCCGGCCCCAGCGGTCACGGCGGGTGGCGGCAAATCAACCGGCGCGAAGAGCGCAGGCTGTGCATCAGTCTGTACCGGTTGCTTGCGGGCAGGCTTTGCTTGCGGTGCAACACCCGCTGGCTTCCTCGATTGCAGGAGAGGGGGAAGTTCCCACCATTGCGGCTGGTTGGGCGGCGCAAGACTCCACCCTGCAAGACTGGTTCCCAAAGGCACGAACACGCTCAGCGGCACCGTGACCTCCTGGGGTGACAGGCCACCGTGGTAGCCATTCTTGCGGCCCGCAAAACGGCTGCTCTCGCCCCACAGGCAAACCACCGCATGGGTGCCATCGCTGGTGACCACCCGGCCACCACTCACCGCCAATTCCTGCGGGGATGTCGCAGTTCGTCCAAGCCGCCAGCGATCGCTTTCGCCACCTGGGATCTGCGTGGTCCCATCCTCCAGCAGATGACCATGGTCGGCTGTGATGATCACCACGCGCCTCGCCTCGCGTGCTTCCCGCAGCAAGGGCAGCAACAGGCGCAGGTCTTCCAGTGCCCAGCGCTGGTTCAGTTGATCTGGCCCGCTGAGGTGGTCGTCCACAGCGTTGTAGACCACGCCCACCACCTGCTGTTTGGGGTTGGCGATCGCAGCGCGCACTTGCGGCGCCAGATTGCCAGCATCGGCCAAGTCCCCTTTGTGGAAAAGCCTGGGCGCATGCTCCGCTCGACTCGTCGCCATCAAGGCGGGGTGGCCCGCAAAGCCAGGCCTCTCTTGCGCCTGCGCACCCGTGGTCAGCCGGCCGCACAGCAAGCTGGTCCGACTCACCTCGGTGATCGTGGGCACAGCGGCGACACCAACATAGGGCTTGCCCTGCGCGCTGGGCACCCTTTCGGTCCATCCGTGGCTGGCAGCCCGTGCAAACAGTTCTCGGAAGATGCTGTTGCTCAGGCCATCCATCACCAACAGCAGCGTCGGTTGCACCGCCGCAATCGGGGCCACCACCCGGTCCAACACGTGTTCGAGCGGAACGACCCGGCCCGTGTCTGCAGGCGTCTGGGCATTCCAGTGCACCAGCGCCTGGGCAAACGGTTTAGCGAAGGCGTTGCGTCGGGCGATGCCAGCCTGGCGACAGGCGGCATAAGCGTTCGACAACTCGGCCAGCTCATCGCCCCCCAGCAGCCTGAACCGGGCCCAATCCACATAGGCACCTTCGTCGGCCTGCCATTCCACCGAGTCTGGCAGCGATGCGCCGGATGCCATCGGGCTGAGCAACCAGCGGGCCAGGCGCCGCGCCATTTCGACGCGCTCCATGCGCGTCAGCTGGTCATTCATCAGCGCGTGCTTGAGGGCACGGTCCGCCTGAAGCTCCACTTGCTGGAGTTTGGTTTCACTGGGCTCTGCCGCATGGGCGCTCAGCACCAAAGCAAAGTCAATCAGACGCTGGTCCAGTGCCGACGGCAGCACGTCGCTCAGTTGCGCAAACGCCGAGATGCGCAGATCGCGCAGCAAAGCATCGGCACGGTCGAGCACCGCCCGGCATGCTTGCACACCCATGCTGCGAACCACCTGCTCTGCCGCCGCTGCCCAGGCCCTCCCCTCGACCACACCCACATGCCGGTCGTTGACAAAGCGCTCCAGGCGGATCGCGGCCTGGCCCAGTGCGGCCTGCCCCTCGCCATCGACAGAGAAGATCACGCCAGCGACCAGGCCCAATGGCACGGCATCACCAATTCGGCCAGCTTCTATGCAACCCAGCACCATGGCGCCCACGGCACCGGAAGTCTCTGCCAGCCAAGACAGAATGTCTGTGCGCATGGCGCTCGGCAAGGGCTGCAGCCGAGGGTCCACATCTGGCGACATCGACCAACGCAGCAGCATCACCGCGTCTGGTCGGGCCACCTCAATCCCCACGAAACGCGCCAGCAATTCACGCCAAGCGGTCTCCATGTCCAAGAAACCGTTGGCAACCGGCGGGTAGTCACCTTGCGACGCACCATCCATCAAGGCCTGCGGCATCCAGGCAAACCGGCCCAAGCGGGCGTCGGTCTCTTTGGCCTGAAACATCAGGCGGACAATGTCCCATCCTTCTGGCTGAAACACCCGCGCACGGGCCAGCCTCGCGGCAATGTCCTCTGCGACCTCATGCGTCGACAAAGGCGTTATCACCACGATGCCCGATGTCGGCGGTGCGAGCTGCTCCAGCTCGCACAGGGCCTCACGGATAGCCAACGAGGATTCGCACCACCGCAACAGAAATGGCTTCCCGTGCGGGCTGACCATCTCCGGCCAGACCTGCTTGGTGCCCGCGCGAATCGCAACCGCCTGCGCTGTCGGATCGCTGTCCAGCACGCGCTCCAGTTGCGCCTTGATCTGTGGCGTTGACAAACTCACAGCTGGGTGCCTTTGCGCTGCAAACGCCAGCTGAGGGTCAGCTCCAAATCCCGTTCGCTGGCCATACGGGCCTTCAGATCATCCAACGCAGCCATGGCCTCTGCGCCGCTCAGATGCAGTTGCTGCTTCTCGGCCACCACTTCGGGCACCAGGCTGGCGGGCACCGGTGGCATCGTCACTGGGGCAAGCGCAGGTACCGACACACCAGGCACTGGCACCGAGGCAGGCTCTGGCACGGATGCCGGCGTGGGTGAAGCTGTCGCCAGCAGACGCATGGCGTCGCGCTGCAATTCATCTAGGCGACCCTTCAAGGCCACCACGTGCTCATCACTGGTCAGCACCTCAGTCAGGCGCCGCCCGATGATCTGAGCAGCTTCAGCGCGGTGGTCACTGAGTTCGCGCACCACGTCAAAGAGCTGCCAGTGGCTGCCGGTCTCCAGTGCATCGGCACAGGTTTTGGCTTGACCCAGAGCGCGGCCAACTGCAGCCTCCGACGTCTGCAGGTCTGCTGCTGCAAGCGCGGCGACCACCTCAGAGTCAGCCGCAGACGCCAGCGCTGCCAACAACGCCTGCGCAGACTCAGCCGTACGCTGGCGAGCACCCTCCACGCCTGCCGCGTAGCGGCCCGCCCGATCCCGCACCTGTACCACCAGGCGCGTCACTGCATCGCGCTTCTCAGCAGCCTTCTGCTTCACCTCATCGACCAGCTTGCCCACGTTGGCGGCGTTAAGCGTCTGACCCAGTGTCGCGCCAAACAAAGCAGAGGCCCGCTGCAGCGCCACCTGCCAGTCGCTGGCATTGGGCAGCGACTGCTCGCGCAACTCCAGCTCGTCTGGCAGGCTGTCCACGGTCGGCTCATGCGGTCCACCACGCATCGTGAAACGGCGGTTGGTAGAAGCTGCGAAGGCCAAAATGATCAGGTTCTGCAGCTCCAGTGGCAGCCCCATGGGGGTCGGCATGTCGATCCACTGCCGCAGCTTGGCCACCGTGATCGGCCCGCCGCCGTCGCGCGCATGGCTTTGCGAAAAGCGAGACTGCCAATGCGGCTCCATCAGCAAGTGGGTTTCGCCCATCTGCCCCAGCTGGCAGGGGTTGACAACCGAACGCACCAGCTTGCGCACACCGGCGTCCTGCACCAGCCCGCGCTGTCCTGGCGCCTCAATCGCCTTCTGCACTTCGGGCCAGATCTTGCGGATCACGGCGGGCTTGATTTCTGTGTCGAACGCCGGGTGGGCCGGATACTGGTGGGCAAACAACTGCCCAAGCAGGCTCTCGAAGGCCGACCGAAAATCGGCGCCCACCGGCGGACGCGGTGACAAGGTCGGGTCCATCGAACGGAACTGCTGGTCAGCGGTGAGAAGACTGCTCACAGCATCCCGAGGCTCGGTGCTCACCCCGTAAGCCACTTCCAGTTGTGAACGCAGCTTGATGCGCAACTGGTCCAGCTGGTTGCGGGCCAGCGCCTTGGCCTGCACGCGGTCCACGAACGACAGATGACCCGCATAGGTCTCGAACCGTTCGCCCTGCAAGATGTAGTCCAGCACCACCAAGCGGCCCAGATCGGCCAAGGCCTTGTTGCTCAGGAAAGAGGGAATCCACACCAGGGTCTTGGTGTCCCCACCCCGGTAGGCCGCGAGCCGCGCCAAGTCATCGGCCGGGCCGAAGTTCGCATCGTCAAACGGAAAGTCGAGCACCACGGTCCACGTACCCGAGCGGCCACGCAGCCGGTCGTCGGTCATCTCGCGCACGTTCTCGTACAGCAGCTCCACCTCGCGCCGCGTGCCGCGCCAGTTGAATGCATAGGTGGTGAACAGGTCGCTGCGGTCCTCGATCTCGAGTTCCTTGAACAGCGCCTCGCGAATTCGCTTGCGGCGATTGCCAGGGTTGTCGTTGGCTTCGGCCGCTCGCAAGATCGGCTCGATGTCAATGCCGGTCACCTGCAGCGAAATCACAGGCTGCAGGTCTTCCGTGATCTTGATTTCACCGATCTCGCTGGCCCAGTCGCGGCACTTGCGAATGATGTCTGCCCCCTCACGCCCTTGAATCGGCGACTTGAAGGTGCCGTGGTTCAGCGCCGCCAGTCGCGGGCCGGTCAACGCTTTCAGCGCCTCGACTTCTGGCACCAATGCGCTAAGCAACAGCGTCTTGAGCAAGCGGGCGTCGTTGCGCAGATTCTTGGCCGCCGCTGGGTCGGCTTGCCCCAGCTTGATGGCCTCCCAGGTCACGTTGTGCTGGCGCTCCAACATCGGCAGCAGCCGCTGGCCGTAAAGGCGCTTGGCATTGTCAAAGTGCAGCCGCATGCCCTCGCTGAACGGCTCGTCGCCCTCGGCAATGGCGTCGTACAGGTCGCCCACAGGAATCAGTTGGCCGAGCTCCAGATCGGCACGCCGGTCCACCAGCAACTGCAGCATCAGCTTGAGCGCCGTGCGCTCGCGCTGCAAGGCAGCAGACACCGCAATCAAGGTCTGCACCAGGGCTGGCGAGAACGGATATACCTTGCGGAACATGTCCCGGTCGGCCGTGGTGGTGAGCAAGGTGTCGAGCACGTCCTTGCGGGTCTTCAAAAAGTCGTCAAAAGCGCTGTGCAGCATCTGCCGCGCCGCCTCATCCACCGGGCGCAGCACGCGCTTCTCGGCAATGGCGGGCAGGTTGCGGTCTTCCAGCGTGATCTTGTGAAAGCGCGCCTCCCAATGCTTCAACACATCGCTGAACTGCACCTGCACCGAGCCGGCGAGGTTTTCGCCCACCAGGTCGCGCAGGTCCCGCTGTCGCGCCACGAAGCTGACCAGTGGAATGGGCCGGTCGGCGTTGGTGGCTTCCACCAGCTTGACCAGCTTGGTGCCCTCACGGCTGACGAAGTTGACGTCGGCCGCATGGCTGGCCAGCCACAAGACAAGCTCATCCAGAAACAGGATCACAGCGTCGTAGCCCAGCGATTTGGCGTGCCGGCTCATGATGCTCAAGCCATCATCAAGCGACACGAACGACTCACCACTGCCCGCCAAGGTCCGGTAGGCCGAGAAAAACTGCGTGATCAGGTCGCCCACCAGGCGCGAACGCTCTTCGCCGTTCGGCGTTTCCAGCATCGCAGCCTCGAAGGCCACAGCATCCCAGCCGCTCTCAAATTCGCCCCAGCCACCTTCGCACCCAGCCCCGTTGGCGCCTTCATTCAGCTTGCCAAAAAAGGCGTCATCACCCAGCTTGTGTCGCAGTTCGACGGCGTCCTTGAACATGCCCTCAGCCAAGTAAAAACCCGGTACCGGGGCATCGGGGTGCTTCTTGCGAACAAACTCGGCGTACTGCCCGAGGATGGACGACTCCATGTCTCTCGCGCCGATCATGTGGTACGGCACCAGCAAGAACTTACGCCCTTCCGTCCAGCTGTGCCGGGCCACCACCTCGGCCAGCTCGGGTGTCGCCCGGGCCTGGGTGTTGCCGGCCAGCAGCAGGTTCAACACCGCCATGAAGTGGCTCTTGCCGGAACCGAAGCTCCCGTGCAGATAGGCCGCTTTGCTGCCGCCGGTCTGCACCGCCTGCTGGATGAAGCCCAGCGCATTGGCAAAAGCGTCCACCAGCTGCGGCGTAACAACGTAGTCCCGCAGGGTCTGCTCTGGCTCGGTGACACCCTTAGACAGTTGCAGAACGAAGTCGCCCTGGTGCACCCGCTCGGGGATGGAAATGAGATCTTTCAACAGCGTCATATTGGTTCACTCCCCTCAATTTCTGGGTGTGCTTGGCTTTGGTTGTTGTGGGTGTTCGTCATGGCAACTGAGGCAGTCCTGCATTCTGGGCGGCTGTGTGAAGGGCCTGTTTGAAAGCGTTAAAACTGGGCATATTGATGCGAAGTGGATCTACTGCACCCGTCATCACCCAGTCGGCTTGCTCCCGTGCCGTTGGATCTGCGCCGCGTAACGCAGCCAGTTGCTTCTTCAACGAGTCCTCGCTCGCATCGTTGCCGGGCGCATTTTCAAGCAATGCGCAGTTCGCGTAGCTTGGCGGACGCAGCGCGCACAGCAGCCAGGCTTCTGATTTGGGACGCGGCACCATGGGCACACCCGTGTCGCACTCCGCCATCGCGAAGCCGCGGTGCATCGAATCCACCTTCTCTTGCCACTCCCCCACGGGCGTTGCACTGGCACCGTCGCCGTCACGGAACAGCACCGCCAGCACTGGCTGCTCCTCTTTCGCGGAAATCTGTTTGGCCAACAGGCCCAAGGCCTGGGCATTGCGCGTGAAAAAAGCGGTTCCCTTGCCGAACTTCACACCGGGGAGCAGCGGCGAGCCTCGCTTGCCCAAGGCAACCAGCGCCGTTTCGTGAACATACGTGACGCAATCTGACCCGGCTTGGTGCGCATCCAGCAGGCTGTACTTGGTGTGATGGCGCTCAAGCAGCCTGTCGACCATTCGAGCCATTGGTCCGGGCACAAACTCCACTCCGCTCGCGGTTGGTCTCTCTTGACCCAGGTCGGTAGGCCCTTCGCCTGAAAGAACCAGCTTCATAGCTTTTGGCTATCCAGCAATGCCATCGCCTCGGCCGGCAATGCCTCAAGGTTCGTGTCGACAAAAACCTCGCCAGGACCGAGAAGCGCGAGCTTCTTTTGCGTGCTGGGCAAATCAAACAATCGCACCGCTTTCGTGTGCCCCGCGTTGTTTCGGTACAGCAGCAGCACGGACGCTTTGGCCACCTCATCGGGCAGGTAGTTCAGCACCAAGGGGCTGTGCGTGGTCACGATCACCTGACGCTCAGCGCCAAGCAGCTGCTGAACCAGTTTCTGCATCAGCTCAGGGTTGATGCCGTTCTCGATCTCATCAAAGAGCACACAGCTTTGACCCAGGCCATCTGGCTGGGCTGAGTGATTCGAAGGCTGCGGCATGCTCACCTGTGAGAGGACGGCCAACACGCGCAGCAAGCCATCGTTCACTTGGGCGGCATCCGACTCCAAACGAGAAGGCGTTTTCTGTTCTGTGTCGTATTGCTCCACGATGCGCAGATCCTTCCAGCCTGCTCGCAGTGCCGTGGTCGAAAGCTCAACAACCTGCGGATAAAACTGCTTCAAGGCATTGGTCAACGCCGTCTTGTCTTTGACCGGAAGGCCATGAATGAAGGCGCTCAGTCGCTCGCCACCAGAACCAATATCTTCCGCTTCCTTGGCCCTGCGCCGCATCGACTGGGGTGACAAAAGATCCAACGATCGCAGGTTGGCCGCCACGTGCTTCAGCGCACCCAGGGCTGGATGAACATCGCGCACATCAATGAACGACAGAGTCGATCCCTCGTACTTCATGGCGCGCACGGGGTACTGCACTGAGGGCTTGCTGTCTGTGCCCAACACCTGCAGCTGCCCATCTTTGATGTGCAAGACCTGCTCTTCCCCATCGACCGTCACCGTCTCAGCGGTACAGCGCATTTCGGTGGTGTTGAACGATCCGCTCCACACGATGCGCCCAACACCCGCCACCTCGATGTCCAGTTGAAACAGGATCAGCTTCTTTTTTAAGAATCGGCTGGTCAGATCAGAGGCTTTCAATTCGCGCTGCTTGAGCCACGTCGCCACCTGACCGTTGGCCAGGTGACCGACAAAGTCGAACGCTTGCAAAACCGTGGACTTTCCCGCCCCGTTGAGCCCCACCAAGCAGGTGAACGAGCCCAGCCGGTGTGGAGCCGGTGGCAAGCGAAAGTCGACCAGCGATTTGAAGTTGTCGATGTAAAAAGCGCTGATCACAACCATTCCTTGCCGCCCGCCCCATGGTGCGGACATGTTGCCCAAACGAACATATGGCCATAACGTGTTAAACAACGTCCTGTATTTTTAACACGTTTAGAGCGAGCGCAGATGGATGCGTTCATCGGGTCAGCAGCTCAAACAGCGCCTGGTTGATGAAGTAAACCTCGCGGCCGATCTTCTGGCCATTGAGCACACCCAGGCGCTCCAGCTCGCGCAGGTACTTGGCGCAGGTCTGGCGGGTGCCCATGCCGGCGCGTTCAAGAAACTGAATCTTGCAGTAGGGCTGCCGGAAGATTTGCTCGATCAGGTCTTTGCTGTAGATGCCTGGCGCCTCGCGCTGCACGCGCTCGCGCACCGCTTCCATCAGCGCCAAGATGTCGGTGATCTGCTGGCGGGTGCGCAGCGAGGTTTGCTCCACCGCGTCCAGCATGTACACCACCCAGTCGCCCCAGGCGCCTTCTTCGGTCACGCGGCGCAGGCCGTCGTAGTAAGCCGCCTTGTTGTCGATGATGTGGCGCGAAAGGTAGAGCACAGGCAAATTCAACAGCCCCTGGTCCACCAGGTACAGGATGTTCAAGATGCGCCCCGCGCGCCCGTTGCCATCGGGAAAGGGGTGGATGGCCTCGAACTGGTAGTGCACCAGCGCCATCTTCACCAGCACGTCCAGGCCGTCGTCGGCATGCATGAAGTTCTCAAGCTCGCGCAGCTTGTCGCGGATGACGGTCTCGCCCTCGGGCGGTGTGTAAATCGTCTCGCCACGGCTGTTGGCGATGCGCGTGCCGGGAGTGCGTCGCACGCTGAAGTCGGTCTGCTTGATCAGCTGCGCGATCTCGATGAACAGACCGGTGGCCAGCGGCCGTTCCTTGATCTGCCGAAAGCCATGGTTCAGCGCCTGCCGGTAGCGCAGCACTTCCTTCGCTTCGGCGCTGGCCGCTGACTCTCGAGTGAAAGCTTCGTCTGACGCTGCCTTGAACAGCTCATCGTTGGTCGTCAGGATGTTTTCAATCTCCGACGACGCGCGCGCTTCTTGCAGCACCAGGCTGTCTATCAGCATGGCTTGGTTGGGCATGCGCTCGGCCATGCCCTTCAGCTCGGCCAACGCACGGCTGGCCGCAATCGCCTTTTTCAGCACCGCTGCCGTTTCCACCTCCGTGGGAGGCGGCAGGGGTGGCAGATCGTTGTACGGGCGGCTGCTATCGAACATGCTGCGTGCTCGCAGAGTCGAGTCGGATGGGGTGCATCGCAGTCACTTCAGAGGTTTCACGCCACCGCGTCGGCCAAAACCAAAAGCCACCCGATACACGTCGGGCATCTGTATGCGCTTGCCCTCAAGTCGCTCCAGCATGCCCAAGCTTTCAAGGTCGCCCAGAATTCCCGATGGCCCAAAGTCGAGGTTCTGCGGCGGTAGCTTCACAGCGGTACCGTGTTTGACGAGTCGAACTTCCAGCAGTGACAGGGTCTTCTCATCTTTCCAAATCTTCTCAATGTCGCGAGCGCTGCAAGGCACCGTCAAATTTCCCCGGAGGGGCTCCATCACCCACTTCACCCAGGGATAGTCCTCGATGATTTCATTCACGCGAATCTGAGAAGCCTGCTGTACGCCCACCTGAATTCCTCGGTAGTTGAGAGGGAGAACATCGTCCATAGGTGTTTCAACCGCTGCGGCCTTCAGCGCCGCAAAGAAGCTGCGTGGACTGACCTGGTCCATGCTGTCCTGAAGATGATTGACCAGCCACGTGTACGGCTTCCCACGCTTCGTGCTGGCGCCCATGGCTTTGCCAGCAATTTTTTCGAACAAGGCTTCCTGGACAGCCTCGTCGGTCCGCAGTTCCACAGGTACCCGCCACGGAAGTGACACCTGCCCCTTTCTTGTCGTCACGTGTGGCATTGCCAACGCTCTGAACTGCGCTCCTCCCTGGTTCGCATTCCCGAGGCATTGGAAGAGCAGCGCGTACAAGTCGGCCCGCCGCCAAGCCAAAGAGGCTTTGCCTGCTTCCAGTTTCGAGAAATCCGGAAAGCTGGTCACCTCCTCATCTCGCAGCATGTCCGGCCGGACATAGACCTTGCATCGGATGTTCTTTGTGCTGCGCACCTCCAGCGCAACCTGGAGCAGACCCTTGGCCAAAGGGCGAATGTGCTGCCAGTCATCGGCCAAACGGTCGAGCGCATCAAAAAGTACCAGCAGCGTGGCACCCGCGCTCTGAAGTCGCTGGTCTGCTGCAGCAAGTTCAACTGAGAATTTCTCTGGGTTGTCTTCAACCCACTGAACACGTTGCGACCAGTCGGGCAGTTTTGCAAAACCACCGCCGAACCGCGCGTGTACCGCCACCACGGCACGCCAGATGATCCGTGGCTTAAAAGCCTTGACCAGTTTCGACAGCGTCTCGGGGTCCGGGTAGCTCTGATTCGCAAACACCGTGCCGAATCCTTGCCCGACAAAACTGCCCGTCGGCAATTGAGCTTCTGGATAGTTGGCCTGCACGAACTGTCGATGCTCGGTCGACGCGAGCAATGACCACCAGAAAGACTTGCCCGCTCCCCGCATGCCCTCGACCAGCGTGGCTTCGGGGTCCAAGGCCCGCGCATGGGTCGGAGGCACGTAGGTGAAAGACGGTGGCTGTTTGGCCGACACCTGCGTCTGATCTAGGGTTCTGGCAGCCTCTTGAATGCCTTGCCGAATGAGTTGACTCTGTGTGCTCATGCGGCATCTCCATCCATACGGCTCAACAAGCGCGCAATCAGTTGACCGAACGCCCCCTCAATCTGCGCAGGCCTCGCGCCGCCATCTTCGGGGCGCAGCATCGGGTCGAACTCTTGAAACCGCTCATCCAAATCCACCAGGATCGGGAAATGCGGGGCCGATTCATCTTTCTCACCGGGGTGAAAAAGATCACTTTCTTGCGTCTGTTCGGCGGGCAATTCGTCATACAGCGTTTCCGCAAACAGTGCGTACGCTTCGCGCTGAAACCCGCGCACCGAGGCCTCGCGATCTGTCTTGGGTGTCAGTGCCCGCACAAAAACCAAACGCTCGCGGACATGTTTGGCCACATCGGGCCGGTGTTGCCAGTGCAAGAACAGTTGCCTGAAGCCGGTCCACGACTGAGCGCCTCCGGTGGCAAACAACAAGGCCGTGTCCGCCAAGCCTGTGATGGAAACTGCGGCCAGATCGTGCAACCCTGCCCGGCTGTCAATCAACACCACATCTGGCTTTTCCTGGGCTTCCAGCTGCTCGACCATGTTTCGCATGCGCGCACCCATGCGCTGCGGCCCACTGGCGCTGGGCACATCCGCATAAGCGCGTGACAGCTTGGCCAGATAGTTCTGCTCACCCACCCCCATGGCGGCGGCAACCCGGATGGCACCGATCGTTGTTTCGGCGAGCGGGCTGGCTGAGACCATGCGTGGCAAGACCGCGCCGCCTTGACCAACCGCATCTTCCAAGAACCAGTCCACCACGCCGAAATCGGCCCCCTTGTTGGCGGGCAAGACCAAGCCCGACAGGCCCGGGGACTCAAGATCGAAATCAATCAGCAGCACCTTCTTCCCGCGCTGCGCGAGCCCCCATGCCGCCATGCACAAAGCCGTGGATCGACCAACGCCGCCTTTGAGTCCAAAAAAAACAAAACGGTGCGGATGCGCCGCTCCACCTTCCATGGGCGGGCGCAGCCAGTCTTGCCCCGTGATCTGGCGATCCAGCAGTTGAATTTCAGCGCTTCCGAGCGGGTTGCCGTCTTCATCCGCCCCAAGCTCAACCAAGGTGCGGTGCCAGTCGGTGTTGCCAAACACGGCTTCTGGGTCAGAGAAACTGTCGTGAGACAACACGTCCGAGTTGGTGGCATAGCAACCCAGCGCGGCTTGAGCCTGCTGCAGCTGGGCCAATGCTGGCGCCGGATAGTCAGCCAAAGCGCAGTCCAGCGCAAACCGCAGGCGGCCGTAAATGTCACGGATCACGCGGACCTTCGGCTCGTCTGGCAGCACCGCGTTTTCAAGCGAGATAGCGGCCAGCCGCAGGGCGTCGTTGAAATGAATGGTGGCCATCACAGCACTCCGTCTTGTTGGGCTTGGTCAAGCATGGTCGAGATTTCACGTGCGCCGGCGCGCCACAGGCTGACAGAGGCGGGCAAGGCAGTGTCGCGCCAGTACCGGTGGTCTACCAGCCAATCATGGAAATCGTTGCGATTGGGAACCAAGGCCAGATACCGGTTGGCTTGAACGCCGTCGGGAACGATCTGAAAATCCGCCGTGATATTGCTCATCAGCAAAGGCATGTGTTCGCGCAACGGATGTTTCCCTTTGTCGGGTGCCGGGCGCTTGCGCGGAATGTCGCCATCGGCATCAGGCTGGATACCGCAGGCCAGCAGCAGCGCCTTCAGTCCGCATTCCGCCACGAAGCCGTAGAGCTGGCCAGCGTTGGCGAGACGCCCTGCTGCGAACAACGTTTCCGCATCTGTCATGTGGCGACGCGCTGCGAGTTCATAGGCCACGCGCGGAGGCAATGGTGCCGCTGCAGGTGCAAGTGATGCCGTGTTCATACCTTCTTCGTTCTTCCCCGCTTCGCCGCCACCGCCACCGGCTTCCAACCCCGCAAGTCATCCAGCGTAAAGCCCAAGGCTCGGGCTTCTTCGGTGACGAAGCTGCGGTAGTAGTCGCCCATGCGTTCGCCGAAGGCGGGGTCGATTTCGTTGTGCCATTGCTCCAACCACGGCACCAGCTCCAGCAGGCTGGCCAGCAGGGGTTGCAGGCGGGTGGGTTCCCAGCCTTCGCTGTCTTTCATGTCGAGGTAGTAGCCGGCCAGGGCCGTGGCTTGTTGCAGGTGGTTCCACCCGGCCCAGGCGATGGGGAGGCTGCCGTCTGAGCCGCGCTCGCAGCCGGGGTAGCTGACCCAGCGCTCTTTGGGCACGTCCAGGCCGCCGCGCAGGCGCCAACAGTCGGTTTTCAGGAAGTCTTTGCTTTGGTACTTGGGCGGCACGGGGATGGCGCCCACCTCGACTGCCTTGCGCTCTTTTTTGAGCAGCGCCAACGCCTTGTCCAATTCCTTCTGCACCCACGCGAGCGCATCGGCATCGGGCTCTCTGCCCTCAGCGGCTTTTTTGACGACCTCCAGCAAGGCCTGACGGCGGACAGGCGCCTGCGCATCGACCTCGGCGTCGATGGCGTCTTCGCGGCGTTGCAAGGCCCAGGTGTCTTGCCACTGAGCGCGCTTGCGCAGGCCGGTATCCGTGTAGCGCTGTACGGGCAAGGCGGGCACGGATTCGGCTGCGACCAGCTCGGCCACGAGTTGCGGCAGGTCGAAATCGGTGTGGCCGCCGGTACTTTGTGCATACAGCGCTGCGATCTGCATGAACTCGGCGTCGTGCGACACAGCGTCGGCCAAGCGGCTGGTGCTGGTGAGTTGGGGCGGCTGGTCGGCGCTGTCGGCCTGTGCGCGGGGGAAATACGCGGGAGCCTCCAGCCGGGCCAGCAGCCAGTCGCGCAGGGCGGCTTGTTCCAGTTCTGCCCACTTGGAGGAATTCCAGCGGCGCTTGTAGAGCGGTTGTTCGAGGATACGAAGCGTTGCGTCGCGCTCGATCAGTTCAATGCGGCGTTGCACCACACGGCGATAGTCTTCGGGCCAGTGGGCGGGAATCTCGGTAATGGGGGTGGAGCCATGGCGCTCAAACCAGCGGGTTTGCTCGCGGCCAGCGGCGACCCGGCGGGCCAGCACGATCTCGAAGGCGCGTTCGCCCAGCGCCACTTCCACTGGTGCGTGAAACGCCACTTCGGCGGTGGTCACGTCAGCCGGTAACAGGTCGTAGAGGCAGTAGCAGCGCCAGTCCAGCTCCTCCTGTTGTGCCACCAAAAGGCGGTGTACTTGGATAGCTTCTTGGTGGGCCGCGTCCAGGCTGATGCGGGTTGGCAGC
>Ga0105055_10005488_pt1 | contig 17881 bp, 19 predicted proteins | sample BON03_FD_78090 | JGI IMG/M metagenome (GOLD analysis project Ga0105055, IMG submission 78090) | Freshwater microbial communities from Lake Bonney liftoff mats and glacier meltwater in Antarctica - BON-03 | ecosystem: Environmental > Aquatic > Freshwater > Ice > Glacier meltwater | place: Lake...
AAATTTGGCCCCAGCTACACCTATATGGTGATCGGCGCCTCACTGCTGATGTTTCTGGTATTGTGGGTTGGCTTCAATGTGCCTGCTTTTGAAAATACCGACGAGACGCGGTCTGCGTTCTACCGGGCGATGACTTTGATGGTGGTCGCTAGTCCATGTGCTCTGGTGCTTTCCATTCCTTCCGCTATTTTGGCGACGATCGCGTGGGGAGCAAAACACGGCATCTTATTTCGAGGCGGCGCGGCGATTGAGAAACTTGCCGCGATCCAAACCTTGGCGATCGATAAGACCGGCACCTTGACCACCGGTGAATTGGCGGTCGTGGGTTGCGAAAGTTATCCGAGGGGGAATGAAGACAAAGTGATGGAATTGGCCTATTCGCTTGAGGCTAAATCACAACATCCGATCGCGCGGGCGATTAATCGCCATGCCAAAGCCGAGGGCGTGAAGATGCTTGAGCTGGAAGAATTCGAATCGCTCACGGGCAAAGGGCTGCGCGGACAATATGAGGGCGCCAACGTCTTGCTGGGGCGCCGCGAATTACTTGAATCGGGGCCTTTGGCAAAATGGGCGCAGAAATTACCGGCAGCCGATGCCGAGTTGAGTGAAGTCTGGGTGCTCGGCAAAGACTTGGTGGGGCGAATCTTGTTACGCGATCAGATCCGCGCTGAATCGAAGGGCGTCTTGACGGCTTTGCGGGAGATGGGAATCAGGGTCGTGATGCTGACTGGTGATCGCCGTCACACGGCCGAAGCCGTGGCGAAGGAACTGGGTGTTGACGAAGTTCGCTCAGGACTTTCCCCAGAGGATAAGGTCGCCGCGATTCAGGAGTTCAAAGCGAGTGGTCAACGCGTCGCGATGATGGGCGATGGGGTAAATGATGCCCCTTGTTTAGCCGCCGCGGATGTGAGTATCGCCATGGGAGCGCGCGGAAGCGATGCCGCCCTTGAACAGGCGGAAATCATCCTGATGCACGATCGAATCGAAAACTTTCTCGCAGCGCAAAAACTCAGTCGCCGCGCAGCGCTGGTGATTAAGCAGAATCTCACGATTTCACTCGGCGTGGTCATCATCATGGTGCTGGCAACTACTTTTGGTGCGGTCCCGTTGGCGGTGGGGGTGGCGGCGCACGAAGGCAGCACCTTGGTGGTCGTGATCAATTCCCTGCGTTTGCTTTGGGGTAAAAACCGCTAAGGATTTAGGCGAAGACGTTATCGAATGAGGCGTGGCCGAGCCTCCGACCTACCGCGAATTACAAAACGTTATATGGTCGGGCGTGACCGCTGGGCGCGCCGTTGATTATTCGCAGGCAGCCCGGCTGTCCTTGCCCGCTATCCTAATCGACGATCAGCACTTGATCGCCCACGCGCACTTGTTCGTAGAGCTCAATCATTTCCAGATTGCTCATTAACACGCAACCGGCGCTCAGCGGCTCGCCCAGGCGATCTTCGTGATTGGTGCCGTGGATGTAAATGTAACGGGAGTGGCTATCCACATCCCCACCTCGATTCACGCCGTCTTCCAAACCGTTGAGCCATAGAATGCGCGTCGTGATGAGGTTAGTCTCTGTTTCGCTGTCGGCCAATTCGTTGAAATGCTGGCCGATCGCGACGCGCCCTTTGAATACCATGCCCGGAGGTTGGCCGGCTCCGATTCGATCAGAGATTTCGTGGAGACCGCGCGGCGTGCCGAGCGATCCTTTAACATTGGAAGGAGGGCGACGCGACGTGGAGATGACGTAGCTTTTCACGAGGGCGCCATCACGGAAGAACTGGAGCGTGTGCGTGCCGATATTTACGAGGAGAATTCGTGCTGTGGGCTTGATGCCGAGCACTTCGCAAGCTTTAGTGATCCGTTCAAAAGGTTTATCCATGGCTAATAACTCATCCTTCACAGTAGGTATCGTCGGCGCAACAGGCGTGGTCGGTCAAGAGCTGCTCCGGCTCATTTTAGAACGGAATTTCCCGCTGGCTTCGCTGCGCTTATTTGCGTCAGCCCGTTCCGCCGGCAAGATCATCGAATGTGGGGATAAGAAATTTACGGTCGAAGAGGCCAAGCCCGGTGTGTTTGGCGATATCGATATTTTGTTCATCGCAGCGGGCGGTTCAGTCACACGCGCTTTGGCTCCCGATGCAGTCGCTGCAGGTTGTTTGGTGATTGATAAGAGCTCGGCTCTACGCATGGAGCCACACGTGCCTTTGGTGATCCCGGAGATCAATCCAGAGGCGCTGCGCACTCATCAGGGGATTATCGCTAATCCGAATTGCTCGACCGCGGTCATGATGATGGGGCTGTGGCCGCTGCATCAGAAGTTTGGGCTGAAGCGTCTGATTATCTCTACTTACCAATCGGTATCCGGCACGGGTGCCGATGCGGTGAAGGAACTCGAAGCTCAAGTGCAGGCACATACCGCGGGGCAACCGCTTCAGAACGAGGTCTATCCACACCAGATCGCGTTTAACTGTATTCCGCACATCGATGACTTTGGTGAGAATGGTTACACCGGTGAGGAAACGAAGATGGCCGAGGAAACCCGCAAGATCATGGGGTTACCCGATCTGAAGGTGTCGGCGACAACGGTTCGGGTGCCGGTGGTGCGCGCACATTCGATTTCCGTGAGCGCAGAATTTGAACGCCCGGTCGATTTGGCCGAGGCGCGAGCTGCTGTGGCAGGTTTCTCCGGAGCGGAGCTCGTGGATAATCCCGCTGAATCACTTTATCCCACCCCTCTGGATTTCGCCGAAAAGGTGAAGTGTGGGGTAGGCCGATTACGAATCGATACCGCCTTCGAGAATGGACTTTCGTTCTGGGTCACGGGGGACAACTTGTGGCGCGGAGCAGCCTTGAACGCATTAATGAATGCCGAATTAATGGCGCGCACCGGTTGGATAAAGGCCAAATCTTCGGCGGTTATGACATAGGCAAAATTAGGTTGGTAGAATAAGTTCTTGTCAGGTGCCGCAGGGAAAGGCTTATTTCATCGTTCGGCTCGGACGTTTAGCTCAGTTGGTTAGAGCATCTCGTTTACACCGAGAGGGTCGGGGGTTCGAGTCCCTCAACGTCCACCAGCCTTCGCTCATAGGAGCAGGGTTAGTTATCGAGCCGAATAATATCACGAAAATTTATCATGCGACACACGATCTCAGTCCTCGTTGAGAATAAGTTCGGCGTCTTGGCCCGAGTGGCCGGAATGTTTTCTGGTCGTGGGTTCAACATCGACTCTCTCAACGTCGCGCCCACGCACGAAGATTCGATGTCTCGTATCACTGCCGTGCTCAATGGCGATGATCGCGTGTTAGATCTCTGCATTAAACAGCTTCGTAAGCTGATCAATGTCGTCGAAGTCATCGATTTCATCGAAGGTGCGGCCGTGGCTCGTGAGTTGGTCTTAGTAAAAGTGAAGGCAGACTCCCGCACTCGATCTGAACTACTCCAGATCAAAGATATCTTCCGTGCTAAAATCGTGAATCTCTCGCAGAGCGAATTGATTATCGAATGCACCGGCGAGGATGGAAAGATCAGTGCTTTCCTGCGTTTGCTGGAGCCCTTTGGTATTATGGAGCTCGCGCGAACCGGTCGTCTCGCTTTGAAGCGTTAATACTCAATCCCTCAATTTTATATAAACCCCTAGTTGTTTTATCATGCCTGCTAAAGTCTACACCGACAAAGACGCCGATCTAGGCGTATTAAAAAAGAAGACCCTAGCCATTATTGGTTACGGTTCCCAAGGTCACGCTCACGCGTTGAACCTCAAGGAGAGCGGCTGTAAGGTCATCATCGGCCTCTACGCTGCCAGCAAATCCCGTAAAGTCGCCGAGGACCATGGTCTGAAGGTTTACGATACGGCCGAAGCGGTGAAGCTCGCTGATGTCATCATGATCGCCTTGCCGGATATGGTGCAGGCCGATGTTTATGAAAAGGACATCGCTCCCCATCTTAAGAAGGGCCAATGCCTCGTGTTTTCACACGGTTTGGCTATCCACTTCGATCTCATCAAGGTTCCCGCTGATGTGGATGTAATCATGGTCGCGCCGAAGGGCCCCGGTCACATGGTGCGTCGTCTTTACGTCGAAGGGAAGGGAATGCCCGCGCTCATCGCCGTGCATCAGAATAAGAGCCGTCAGGGAAAAAAGATTTCTCTCGCTTGGGCGAAGGGAATCGGATCGACCCGCGCTGGCGTGCTCCAAACGACCTTCAAGGAAGAGTGCGAAACTGATCTCTTCGGTGAACAAGCCGTGCTTTGCGGTGGTGCTTCTGCTCTCGTGCAAGCCGGTTTCGAAACGTTGGTCGAAGCTGGTTACCAGCCTGAAATGGCTTACTTTGAGTGTCTCCATGAGCTGAAGCTCATCTGCGATCTCATGTATGAATCAGGTATCGCCGGAATGCGTTTCTCGATCTCTGAGACCGCTAAGTTTGGCGACATCACCCGCGGTCCTCGTATTATCAACAAGGACACCAAGAAGGAGATGAAGAAGATTTTGAAGGAAATCCAATCCGGCCAGTTCACTCGCGAATGGGTGAAGGAGCACAAGGGTGGCCTCAAGAAATACAACAAGCTCCTCAAGGAAGGTGAAAAGCATCAGATCGAGAAGACCGGTGCACGTCTGCGCAGCATGATGCCTTGGATGACCAAGAAAAACATCAAGGGCTCTCAGGCTTCTTACGCCTAAATCCTGCTGAGTTAATCAATTCGCTGAATCGGCACCAGTGGCTTGTCCGTTGGTGCCGATTCTTGTTTTTAGGCCCGAACTACTTACGTTAATCACCGTGACTGATCGTAAACTCATCCTCGCAACCCGTAAAAGTCCGCTCGCGCTGGCCCAAAGCGAAATGGTCGCGGCACACCTGGCTGCGGAATTGAAAGTGGAAGTGGAGCTACGGAAATTTGTGACGACCGGTGACCGTCAAACCGAATGGTCACTTGAGCAGAAGGGCGGTAAAGGGCTTTTCACGAGTGAACTCGAAGCAGCGCTGTTGAACAAGGAGGTCGATCTCGCCGTGCACAGCACGAAAGATTTACCCGGCGAAATGCCGGAAGGCTTAATGATCGCGGGCTATCTGCCACGAGCCGATGCGCGTGATGTGTTGGTGTTGAGAAACGAGGTAGAAACGCCGACCAAACTGGCGACGGGAAGTCCCCGCCGTCGTTGGCAACTCCAGATGCTTTTCCCGAACCTCGAATTCTGTGAGATTCGCGGAAACGTGGACACGCGCCTCAATAAGATCGCGAATGATCATCTCGCGGATGGCACCGTGTTGGCGGCCGCGGGCTTATCGCGCCTAGGAATCAGCAACTGGCCCGGATTGACTTTCCATAGACTTGAGCAGGGACAAATGGTCCCCGCGGTCGGACAAGGTGCCATTGCGATTCAAACGAGAAGCGAAGACGCCGCAAAACTCGCACCACTATTCGATGCGGCGACGGCGCGACAGGTGAGAGTCGAACGCGCCTTTCAGGCAGCCATGGGATCAGGTTGTCACACGGCCTTCGCCGCACATGCGATCGAAGATACCCTGTTCCTCTTTCACGAAAATGTCGGGCTGCGCACTTTGCCGCTCGATGAAACCGACTTCAATGCGCCTGCTGATACGGCAGAGCGTATTCTGAACAGATTAGGATTAATATGAGTAAGAAACTGACACTAGCGGGTCGCCGCATCGCGATTACCAGAGCACGTGAGCAAGCTTCGGAATTAGCGGAAAAATTGGAGGCTCTTGGAGCCGAGCCTGTTGAACTTCCTTTAATCAAGATCAGTAAGGAGATCTCCAAACAGAACCTCGCCGACACGATGATCGAGCTCGGCAACTACGATTGGATGATCTTTACCAGTGCCAACGGCGTGCGCTTTTTCTTCGAACAATTTTTCGTCCTTTTCGGAGATATTCGAGCTCTCGGGCTGATCCGTTTTGCCTGTATCGGTGAAGGCACCGCCCGCGAAATTGAAGCATTCCATTTGAAGGTGGAGTGTCAGCCTAAGATCGCGACTGGCGAAGCCATCGCGGAGGCCTTGATTGATACCGGCAGTCTCGATAGCGCGAAAGTTTTGGTGATCACGGGAAATCTGAATCGCGACACGGTGGTGACGAAATTGGAAGAAGCCCGGGCGATTGTGGACCAACTGCAGGTTTACAAGACCGAACAGAACGATTTGAGCGAAGATGCCTCGACGGCGGATTATCGTAAGCACGGTGCCGATGCCATGTTGTTTGCCAGTTCCTCCGCAGTCCAATCCTACGCCGATCAAGGCTCTGCGCTAAAACTAGCGACAGGTGCAAAAATACCGCTACTCGGGAGTATCGGTCCGCTTACCAGCGAAACAATGCTCACCTCGGGAATGGCCCTCGCATTCGAAGCGAAAAAACCGAGCCTCGACAGTCTGATCACAGCTTTGGTTAAAAAACTTGGCTAATGAAAGTTCCTTTCCTCGATCTCGGGCAGCAAAATCAGGCAATCCGTGAAGACGCGCTGGCCGCGCTGACCGCAACTTACGACGCGACCCGTTTTTGTTTGGGCCAAGATGTGCAGGATTTTGAGGCTTCGTTTGCACAAACCTTGGGATACCCCAGAGCACTCGGCATGAATAGTGGCACCGCGCCGCTGCATGTGTCGTGCATGATGGCTGGCTTTGGGCCAGGCGATGAAATCATCACCACGCCATTCACCTTTATCTCATCGGCCTGGGGGATTTCTTACGTCGGGGCCAAGCCGGTCTTCGTCGATATCGAAGAGGCCACCTATAATATTGATCCCGCCAAGATCGAAGCCGCGATCACCCCACAAACCAAAGGCATCATCGTCGTTCATCTTTTCGGACAACCCGCGCAAATGGACGAGATCATGGCCATCGCGACCAAGCATAATCTCTTCGTAATCGAAGACTGTGCGCAGGCCATTGGAGCGCATTACAAAGGCACTCCTGTTGGCATGATTGGCGATACGGGGACGTTTAGTTTTTATCCGACCAAGAATCTCGGAGGATGCGGGGAAGGAGGTATGTTGGTCGCGCGTGATGAATCGATCCACACTCATGCCAGCCACATCCGCGTGCATGGCTCTGATCGACGTTACTATCACGATATCATCGGTGGGAATTTCCGCATGGATGGATTTCAAGCTGCGGTGCTCAATGTGAAGTTGCCGCATCTCGCGAAGTGGACGGCACGTCGGCAAGAGATCGCGGCACGTTACCGAGCTGGGATTACCAATCCAGATATTCGCACACCCGCGACACCGGATTACGGCGACAGCGTTCTACACCAATTCACGGTGCGGCATCCGCGTCGCGACGCTTTGCGCGAACATCTCACCAGCTGCGATGTGGGCACCGATTTAATTTATCCCGTGCCGCTACATTTGCAGAAATGCTTCGCGGATCTAGGATATGCCCCAGGCGATTTCCCCATCTCTGAAATCACGAGTGATACTTGCATTAGCCTACCAATCTTCCCTGAGTTAACCGATGATCAAGTCGACCACGTGATCGCAAGTATCAATAGTTATTCTAATTCATGATCGCTGGAATCCGCTTCAAAGTCTGTGGCCTCACTTCACTCGTAGATGTTGAGTTTGCGGATAAGTGCGGCGCGGATTATCTGGGCTTTAATCTCTACCCGAAGTCTCCACGCCACGTTTCACTGGAACAGTATCGTGCCTTGTCAAAAAACCTACCTGATCGTCGTAAAATTGCGATTACGGTTGCACCGAGTCTCGATGAACTCGCCGCCATGAAAGCGGTTGGGTTTGATGCGTTTCAGATTCATTTCGTCGCGGATACGCCGCTGGAAACGATCAAAGGATGGAGCGATCTCGTCACCTCTGAACGTCTGTGGCTAGCCCCGAAGCTCCCGCCAGAGATGGATGTGCCGGTGGAATGGTTGCCGCACGCGAAGACCTTTCTGATCGATACCTTCTCTAAGGATGAATTTGGTGGCTCAGGAAAAACCGGCGATTGGGGCAAGTTTGCGCGGCATCAAAAAAATCATCCTGAAAAAACTTGGGTAATTGCCGGAGGAATTAGCCCGGAGAACATCGGCGAGACTTTACGGCAAAGTGAAGCATGCTTCGTCGATATTAATAGCGGTGTAGAGACGGCTCCCGGGGTGAAGGATCACGCGAAGCTCAAACGGTTTGTCGTGAATCTAAACGAGGCTCGCAGCTGAAGCACCTTCGTGTCGCAGAAGCTTTTCCTTAATTTTTTCGCCGAATGCGAAACCCGTGAGCGAGCCATTGGCTCCGATTACGCGATGACAGGGCACGATTAGATAAATCGGATTCGTCCCATTCGCGCGACCGACTGCTCGCGCCGCTTTGGGGCGATTTAATTGCGCGGCAATCTCACCGTAGCTAGCAGTTTGGCCGAAGGGAATACCCACTAATGCGTCCCATACTGAGTGTTGAAAGGGTGTCCCTTCAGGCGAGAGTTTGAGGGTGAAGATTCGACGCTTTCTCCGGAAATACTCATCCACTTGGCGTCTGACCTCTGAGGTTTTTTGAATGTCACTTAATAAGTGACATTCGCGAACTGATAGGAAATTCCTTTGGCGCGCCTCGCTGGGGGAGGGGGTTACAGTCAGGCTTTGCAAGGTGGCGGTAGGTGTTTGCTAAAGCCTATCGGAGGGGAGATGGAATGTGGAAAGCTGGAAACTGAAGGAACGGAATCGAGCTATACACTTATGAATTAGGAATCGTGGGTTGCAGAACAGGCCGTGTCTCGAGCCATTTTAGATTAAATCGGTAGTGGAGGCAGCTGTTGATTAGGTGAATCACTCCGTCGGGAGATTGAATCGTGTAGGTGTAGCCGCCGGGCTCGGCGTGAGTTTCGTCCATTTCGATAACCCCCACCCCTCCGGACCGGTAAAAAGCAGTTTCCTATCAGTTGCAATTAGAGAGGTTCCGACTCTACCCAGCCTTTGACCACAAAGGTAATGACATGACCCCTTTTGTGTTCCCGCAGGGATAGGAGGGGCGCGCAGCCGCCATTACTGACAGTGACTTAAATAGCCAGTGTATTTAAAGCCCCATTATTTGATGTTTCGGAGTAATTGTCGACGGCGGCGGACAGCAAGAGCGAGTGCACCTAGACTGATGATTAGGGCAGTGGTAGATGGCTCAGGAACTGCAACAGTGGTGTAACTAATCGTGTTAGTTCCGCCCTCGGATGAAGTCCACGCTAACGTATTATTGAAAGAAGCAGCGCCAATATTAGCCAGAGTATCATCAGCGAAAGTTTGCGTCACTCCCAACGTGTCAAAATTATAAATTGGCGAGCCTGGAGCACCATCACCACTTATTCCTTCAACCATAAACAGCCCCCCGATAAACCCGGCCGAGCCAGTAATTGAATCGGCCACACCATCAAGGTCCGTTGGATTGGCAGTCCCACCCTTAAAACGGTCTATCGCACCACTTACCCCGTAAAACCTATTCGCCTCCGCAGCTATCCCCAGGGGTGCCACATAATCATCCATCCAATTGCCAGCATCAATCAAACCTGTCCAAGTCGCAACGACATCGGCATCAACTTGCTCAAAGTAGACAGTTACAGCTGCTTGGCTGTGGGATGTCATTGCTAAAGCTGCGCAGCTTAGAACTGACAGAAACCATCGATTTTTTATTGTGTGTATTTTCATTTATTATATTTTTTTGTTGGTTCAGGAATGACTTCATTAACATTTTGCTGAAAGTAGGAATCATCACATCGGTGGCTTCGGAGCAACTGATAGGAAATTCCTTTGGCGCGCCTCGCTGGGGGAGGGGGTTCGGAGGAGGGTATCCATCAGAAAGGCAAAATTCACGGTGGCACGAAGCGGGCGAGGAAGCCGGAAAACCACCGTAGCCCATTCACCCGGGACGTTAATCGGCATTTCCCCGTTTTGGCGAGCTAGAAAACTCCAAAAAAACTGGCGGTGAAATTGATTACAGCCGGCGCTGACCACCTTTTCGGCCTGCTGGCTTCAAACGCGGCTACTCAGATCAAACGTAACAGCGATTCCCCAAGCAGAGGAGCTTGATGGGGCTTGGCAGGCATTTGTCGTCGGGGGTAAAGGGCCGATCCACGGCCCTGCGATGCAACCCGGTGCGGGGAGCGGACTCTTTTCGCCCGGTAGCATACGGGTTATTCCTCGGGGAATAGCTGGATAAAATCCCTATCGGTAGGTGCTTGCAGAAATTTTATAGTCCCGGCATGGCCGAGTTGAGGCTCTGGTGGCTGGGTCCAAAAAACCGGCTCAGACTCGTCGGCAAAGGACTGATAACCATCCTCCCAAAGTTCGGTCTGGTCGGTTACGGGGAAGGAGGTGTGTTGGTCGCGCGTGATGAATCGATTGACACTCATGCCAGCCACATCCACGTGCATGGCTCTGATCGACGTTACTACCACGATATCATCGACGGAAATTTCCGGATGGATGGATTTCAAGCTGCCGTGCTCAAAGTAAAATTGCCGCATCTCGCAAAGTGGACAGCCCGTCGACAAGAGATCGCGGCACGTTACCGAGCTGGGATTACCAATCCAGATATTCGCATACCCGCGACACCTGATTACGGTGACAGCGTTCTGCACCAATTCACGGTGCGGCATCCGCGTCGCGACGCTTTGCGCGAACATCTCACCAGCTGCGATGTGGGCACCGATTTGATTTATCCCGTGCCGCTGCATTTGCAAAAGTGCTTCGCTGATCTGGGGCATGAAAAAGGTAGTTTCCCCATCTCTGAAATTACCAGTGACACCTGCATTAGTTTGGCGATCTTCCCAGAGTTGACTGATGCCCAAGTCGACCACGTCGATTGTGAGCATCAATAGTTTTTCGCAATCATGATCGCTGGAATCCGATTCAAAGTCTGTGGCCTCACGTCACCAGTTGATGTGGAGTGTGCGGACAAGTGTGGCGCTGATTATCTGGGCTTTAATCTCTACCCGAAATCACCCCGCAACGTTTCATTGGTGCAATATCGCGCGCTCGCGAAGAATTTACCGGACCGGCGGAAAGTCGCGATTACAGTTGCTCCAAATCTCGAAGAGCTAGCCGCGATGAAAGAGGTGGGATTCGATGCGTTTCAGATCCATTTTAAAGCAGATACCCCGCTCGAAACGATTAAAGGGTGGAGCGATCTCGCCACACCAGAACGTCTGTGGCTGGCACCGAAGCTCCCTCCAGAAATGGATGTGCCTACAGAATGGTTGGAATGGTTGGCACTGACGAAGACTTTTATGCTCGATACTTTTACTGCCGATAAATTCGGGGGGACTGGTAAAACAGGTGATTGAGGTAAGTTTGCCCGACATCAAAAAATGCATCCTGAAAAAAACTTGGTTGCTTGCCGGTGGTATTAGTCCGGAAAATGTCGTGGAGACCTTACAGAAAAGTGAAGCCCGTTTCGTTGATATTAATAGCGGTGTTGAGGTCGCCCCCGGCGTGAAGGATCACGCGAAGCTTAAACAGTTTGTCGTCAATCTAAACGAAGCTCGCGGGTAAGGCATCCTCGTGGAGGAGTAGCCTTCGCTTAAGTGATTCACCGAAGGCGAAACCGGTGAGGGTGCCGTTGGCTCCAATCACCCGATGACAGGGCACGATCAAGCAGATCGGATTGGTTGCATTTGCCCGACCCACTGCGCGAGCTGCCCTGGGTCGTTCGATAGACTCTGCAATTTGCCCGTAGCTGCGAATCTGCCCCATGGGGATCTGGCTAAGTGCATCCCAGACTGCGTGTTGGAATACAGTGCCGCTCGGCGCGAGATCGAGTTCAAACGTTCTGCGCTTACGGATGAAATACTGATTAACCTGGCGTCTAATCTCTGAGGTTTTTTGAATGTCACTTAATAAGTGACATTCGCGAAGGCGCTTTTTCAGGGCAGGGAGTTTACCGAAGGCGGTGGCGACGACGGCTTTGTTTTCATTTACGGCGACTAAAAATGGGCCGATTGGGGTTTCAAAGGTGGAGTAAAAAAGGGTCATGATGGAGCAGATTGGTTGAGTTGCCAAAGGTGAGCCGTGGACAGACTTCGGTAGGGCGCGAATACCGCCATCAAACGACGGGTGGCCTCCACATCGGGGCGTGTTTCCAAACTGAGAAGAGATTGCAATCCACTGGTGACGCCGGTGTCGCCGTAAGGCACGCAATCGGCGAAACCGAGTGCACGCATCATGATGTAATTAACTGACCATGGCCCCAGACCGCGCACGGCCATGAGGATGCGTTCGGCTCGGGTGGCGGATGCCGTGGCGAGTGATTCAAGATCGAGCTCACCTGTTGCGATCAAACGTGAGGTATCAATCACGCAGGCTGCTTTTTGACGTGAGAATTGCAGGGCGATCAAATCGGCAGGATTAAGTGCCGCGACTTGCGCAGGAAGGGGCGGCGCAAAGAGACCGTTGCCCATAGATTCACCAACGAGCTCGACTACTCTGCGTTTGAGTAAACACGCGAAAGGGAAATTAATCTGCTGATCGATGATCGACCAGAGTAGTCCTTCGTAGATCGAATGCGTCTGACTCACTCGCAGGCATGAGTGACCTGTAACCAAGCGTTGGAGTCCCTGGTTTAGTCACCAGACGGCAGAATGCGGGGAAGTCCTGATCAAGGCCGAGCAAACCGGAGACGATCTGGCGTCCGAATATTTCCGGTGCAATCTCCCGAACATCGCTCGACACCGACTGAACTGCGGACACTTTATAGCTATGGCTACGACATACGAAACTCTGCGGGCTGATATTATCATCGCGATGAAGGCACGCGACTCCGCCACGGCGACGATTTTGCGCACGGCGGATGCGGCTATTCAACGAGCATCGATGGACCTCGACAAGGACATCGATGACCCTCTGGTCATCACTACGTTGCGCAAATCCGTAAAGAACATGAAGGATGCCAACACGGAGTTTGCGAAGGGTGGGCGCGATGATCTGATCGCAGCAAATGACTCGGAAATTGCCCTATTGAGCAAATATCTTCCTCAAGAAATCGAAGGAGCGAAGTTGGAAGCGCTCGTCGATAAAGCGCTAGCGGAAACGGGCGCTCAGACTCGCAAAGAAATGGGCAAGGTAATCGGCGCACTTAAAAAATCACCTGAGGCTGATCTGATTAATTTCGGTAGCGCGAGTAAGTTGATTCAATCGAAGTTGAACTGATTCACACAGCGTGATATCGGCGGCACCACTAGCTCCTCTTTCGGGAAATCCCACTTCCGATGAGGTCTTGGATCGTTTTTTATCCGTCGCTTCGGACAAGGGGCTCGAACTCTATGACGAGCAAGAAGAGGCGATTCTCGAATTGTTCGATGGCAAGAATCTAATCCTCGCGACGCCGACCGGATCGGGAAAATCCCTGGTTGCAGCCGCGCTGCATTTTAAATCGCTCTGCGCGAACGAGCGATCGGTTTACACGTGCCCAATTAAGGCGCTGGTGAATGAGAAGTTTCTTTCGCTGTGCCGAGATTTCGGACCGGAGAACGTGGGGATGATGACGGGCGACGCCAGTGTGAACATTGATGCGCCCGTGCTTTGTTGCACCGCAGAGATCCTCGCCAATATCGCACTCGGGGGCGGTTCACGGGCGGCGGAAGTGAAAGCCGTCATCATGGATGAGTTTCACTATTACTCTGATGCCGAGCGCGGTTCGGCTTGGCAGGTGCCCTTACTCACGATGCCGGGTGCGCGATTCCTGCTCATGTCGGCCACGATTGGTGATACGGAGTTTTTCGAAAAAGATCTCGAACGAGTAACGGGTGTATCATGTGTCACGGTGCGAAGCGATCAACGTCCTGTGCCCCTTGAATTCGAGTATTCGGAAACACCCCTGAGCGAGCGAGTCTCTCAAGTGCTCTCGGAAAATAAGGCCCCAGCTTATTTAGTTCACTTTACACAGAGGGAGACTTCGGAATCAGCCCAGGCCTTGATGAGCCTGGATATATGCTCCAAGGATGAGAAGGCGGCACTCGCGAAAGCCTTGGAAGATGCGAAATTCAACAGCCCGTATGGTAAGGATGTGAAGCGTTGGTTGCGGCATGGTATCGGGGTGCATCACGCGGGGCTGCTCCCCAAATACCGCATCCTCGTAGAACAGCTCGCGCAGAAGGGATTACTGAAACTCATCTGCGGCACAGACACACTTGGGGTAGGTATCAACGTGCCAATTAGGACGGTGCTATTTACGCAACTTTGGAAATACGATGGGATTAAATCAGCCGTGCTCGCGGTGCGTGACTTTCGGCAGATCGGCGGAAGAGCAGGGCGTCGGGGCTTTGATGATTGCGGCTATGTGATCGCGCAGGCGCCCACGCATGTAATTGATAATAAACGCGCCGAAGAAAAAGCAGCCGACAATCCGAAGAAGAAAAAGAAACTCGTGAAGGCTCGTCCTCAAAAAGGAGAGGTCAGTTGGGATGAGAAGACTTTTGAAAGACTACAGGTCGCACCGCCCGAAGCGCTGAGTTCGAAATTTAGTGTGTCCCACGGGATGCTATTATTGATGCTCGGTCGAGAAGGTGATGGTTGTGGAGCCATGCGCCGCATGATCGACGAATGTCACGAAACGCATTCTAAAAAAGCTGCTCTGCGCAAAAGAGCCTGGCAGTTGTTTCGGGGATTAGTGGAACGGCAGATCGTCGAAATCACCCCACGCGAGCAACGGAGTAATCCTCTGCAGAAGTTGCGGGTAAATGTTGAGTTACAGGACGATTTTTCACTGCACCAAACTTTGTCGCTCTACCTGCTCGATACGTTGCCACAGCTCGATCGTGAATCGGCGGACTACGCGTTCGATGTGCTGACGCTGTGCGAATCTATTGTCGAAGATCCCGATATCATTCTCCGCCGGCAACTGGATCGGGTGAAAACCGATAAGATGGCCGAAATGAAAGCAGCGGGAGTGGAATATGATGAACGTATTGCGAAGCTCGATGAGCTGGAATACCCGAAACCACAGCGGGAGTTTATCTACGATACTTTCAATGCCTTTGCGGCCGCGCATCCGTGGGTCGAAGGCGAGAATGTGAAACCGAAGTCTATCGCTCGCGAGATGTTTGAGCGCTACATGTCGTTTGCAGATTACATCAATGAGTATGGACTGCAGCGTAGTGAAGGACTGCTTCTCCGACACTTGTCACAAGTTTGGAAGGTATTGGCGCAAACGGTGCCCGATGCGGTCAAATCAGAAGAGATCGAAGAGATGGAAGCGTATTTCCGTGAATTGATCCGAGGGATCGACGCGAGCTTGCTGGAAGAATGGGAGCGAATGAAAGATCCTGATTGGGTCTCGGCGAATTCCTCTGATGAGGGGAAGCCGCGACGACCGAATAGCTTCGATATCACTCGCGATCAAAAGGCATTCCAGCGTTTGGTGAGGGCAGAGTTATTTCTGTGGCTACAAGGAGTCGCGCGATGGGATGCTCAAGGTGGAATCACCTCCCCAGTCGATGACGATATCGATCGGGAAACAGAATCGGACTATCGGAGCTTTGAACCTTACTTCGAAGAGCGCGGCAGTTTTCGATTAGATCCCGAAGGTCGCGCCGCGAAGCACACGCATTGGGATCAATCCACCAAAGCCGATGAATGGGGTGTCTCGCAGATGCTCGTAGATAGTGAAGAGCAAAACGATTGGGAGGTTCTCTTCACCGTATCGCTGCCTGAATCACGGACGGAGAATCGCGCGGTTGTCACATTCGTGTGTGTTCAGAAATTGGGAGCGTGAGGGATCCGTATCGGTGTCGGGTGTTCACGATGGGAGTTCTGCGACCGGGCTCAGCGAGCCCGTCCATAGTCTGATCGGTAATGCGAAGCGAACGATAAGGAGATCGTTCCTTCAAATACACGGGCTCTTGTTTCGAGTCTATGCATAGGTAGCGAGCGGCCTGCGATTTCGGGAGGGGCAGGGTGATTCGTTCCTGACTCACATCCCGGGTAATCCCGGAAAGCCACCACCACCACCACCACCACCTTGGGCCTGCATAGCCTCCATTTGGCGACGCATCTTTTTCGAACCGCCGCCGTTCATCATCTTCATCATTTTCTGCATCTGCTGAAATTGTTTCATCAGTTGGTTCACATCGACGATCTTAACTCCTGCGCCCTTGGCAATGCGTTGGCGGCGATTGCCATTGAGTAAGCGGGGAGTGCGTCGCTCCTGTTTTGTCATCGAGTAGATAATCGCCTCGGTGCGTTTCATCTGCTGGTCGGCATCATCGGGCACGGCGACGTTATTCATGCCTGGCATCATGCCCATGATACTTTGCATGGAGCCCATCTTTTTAACCTGCTGCATCTGCGAAAGAAAGTCTTCGAGATCGAACTCCGATTTGCGCATTTTTTCGGCCATGCGCTCGGCTTCACCTTGATCGATATTTTCCTGCGCCTTTTCGACCAACGAAACGACATCGCCCATCCCGAGAATTCGGGACGCGAGGCGATCAGGATGGAAGGTTTCGAAATCTTCGGTTTTTTCACCCGTGCCCACAAATTTGATCGGCACACCGGTGATCGATTTGATGGAGAGGGCCGCGCCACCCCGAGCGTCGCCATCGAGCTTAGTGAGAATCAAGCCGGTAAGCTGGAGAGCATCGTTAAAAGTCTTGGCTACATTGACGGCCTCCTGACCGAGAGCGCCATCCGCCACGAGCAAAACCTCATCGGGCTGCACTTCGGCCCGGAGTTTGCGCACTTCTTCAATCAGGTTTTCGTCGATTTGTAGGCGACCGGCGGTATCGAAAATAATCGCATCGTTTCCACCGGCTCGAGAAGCCTTGAGCGCGGCGACTCCAATCGCGGGCACATCCTTGGAGTCACGATCAGCATAGAAATCGAGCCCTTCCTGTTTCGCGAGAATCTCCAGTTGGTCGATGGCGGCCGGGCGGTAGATATCGCAAGCGGCCACCATGGGTTTGTAGCCTCGCTTCTTGAGGAGTTTACCAAGCTTGGCGGTGGAGGTGGTTTTACCGGAACCGTGGAGACCCACCATGAGGATCTTGAGCGGCTTGTGATCGGAGATCGCGGTGGTTCCTTCACCTAGTAGAGCGGTCAGCTCGTCGTTGATGATTTTGACGATCTGTTGTCCGGGGGAAACGGACTTGAGAACTTCTTGGCCGACGCAGGCGGTTTGCACGCGGTCAATGAATTCTCGCGCGACCTTGAAATGCACATCAGCGGAGAGCAGGGCAGTGCGCACTTCCTTGAGTGCTTCCGTCATATTGTCTTCGGAAAGCTTGCCGACGCCGCGCAGGTTACGGAGGGCGCTACCGAGTTTGTCTGTCAGAGATTCGAACATTGAACCCGACAATTGCGGGATTTTTCACCGTGACGCAAACTCTCAGCGAAAAAGGTTAGCACGGATGCTCCACCGCGCAGCCATTTACCCCGACTACTCAGAGGGGAGTTCGCCGATCTTGAACCAAAACTGCTCGATACTGCGCACGGCCCGGATGAATCCTTTAAATTCCACCGGCTTGGTGATGTAGCAATTGGCGTAGTGACTGTAGGCTTTTCGGATATCTTCGGGATCTGCCGAAGAACTCAGCACAACAATGGGGATCGTGCGATAGGCACGACTTTCTTTAATGTTCTTGAGCACCTCATGGCCACTCATGCGAGGGAGATTGAGATCCAATAAAATCAGATCAGGTCGGGGCATTTTGCCGTAAGGGTGCTCACCTAGCACATATTTTAGTGCTTCTACGCCGTCCGCAACGGAGTGTATCTCAGTTTTTAGGCGTGATTTCGTAAAAGCCTCCGTAATAATCAATCGATCAGTGGGGCTGTCTTCTACTAAGGGGAGTCCTAAAATTAAACGGGGCAGTTGATCGCGATAAAATCCCCGATATTCGCGGGAGGTTTTGTTTCATCAAGGGTGCCTAGTAATGCATTATCTTACGGAAGGTGAGCAATTTGG
>Ga0105055_10005490_pt1 | contig 17878 bp, 10 predicted proteins | sample BON03_FD_78090 | JGI IMG/M metagenome (GOLD analysis project Ga0105055, IMG submission 78090) | Freshwater microbial communities from Lake Bonney liftoff mats and glacier meltwater in Antarctica - BON-03 | ecosystem: Environmental > Aquatic > Freshwater > Ice > Glacier meltwater | place: Lake...
GACCGACGCGTACCGGATGTTCAAAGACGCGACCGCCTTCAACCAGCCGCTCGCGTGGGACACGTCGGCCGTGACCGATATGGAGGGGGTCTTCTTCGGCGCCACGTCCTTCGACCAGCCGCTTGCGTGGGACACGTCGTCCGCGACCACCATGGAGTCCATGTTTGATTCGGCCGCGGCCTTCAACCAGCCGCTCGCGTGGGACACGTCGTCTGTGACCAGCATGACTTGGATGTTCTACGCGGCCCCGTCCTTCAACCAGCCGCTGGAGTGGAACACGTCGTCCGTGTTTGACTTGGTGGGGATGTTCTACACGGCCACTTCCTTCAACCAGCCGCTCGCGTGGGACACGTCGGCGGTGACCGACATGGCGGGGATGTTCGAGGGCGCGTCGGCCTTTGCCCAGGAGCTCGACACGTGGCAGGTGGGGGCGGTGTACGACTTTGCAGACATGTTCCTCGACTCGCGCATGCAGCGGGAGGCGGTGGCCGGAGGCCCCGGCGTTGGCCGCGCCGGCCGCCTCCACCACTCGTGGAAGGCGCAAAACACCGCGTGGGACCCAGTGGCGGCCGGCCTGGTGGCCGACGCGTCCGAGCTCGAGCTGTCGCTGTGCGCGCCCCACCTCGTGCGGCCCTCGCCTCCCCCGCCAGCTTCCCCACCCCCACCCCCGCCCTCGCCCCCGCCACCCGCGCCCTCGCCCTCGCCCCCGCTGCCGCGCCTTTCGCCCCCGCCCTCCCCGCCCCCTTCCTCGCCTCCATTCGCCCCACTGGGAGCCATGACAACGGGGACGGTCGACACGCTCGGTCCGAGCGATGCGCAGCGCCGGCGCCTCGGCGGCCTCAACGGCTCCCATCTACAGACCATGTCCGCCCCCAAGCTCTATGCCGCCTTGAACGGCACGGCGGGGGAAATCTACCTCGTCGACGTGGTGCACGGACAAGGGCTCAATGGCACGGTCTTCCTCGAGGCGTGCTGCGCCCAGGGCACGCAGTGCGCCCTCGGGCCGCTCCAAGCAGGGGCGGATGCGGCCACGGCGGTGCACCTGCAGGTCTACCTCGCGCCCGACGCTGCCTCCCTGCGCAACGCGACGCTGTTCGACGCCGACGACCTCACGGCGCTCTAGGCGGCCGGCGCCGGGGACATCTCCGGCCTCTCCTACGCCTACGACATCTTCCTGCGGGTCACCGCCACAGACACGCTCAAGCCCGGGCAGACGCTCGACGAGTTGGCCCTCGAGCTGCGCGGGCGCGTCCTCGCGGCCATCTACGCAGCCGTGGCCCAAGCGCAGATCGAAGCCGCCCCCGTGATCCGCGACCAGTTCCCGCCGCGCCCGCCGCCGTCGCCACCGCCCTCGCCGCCCTCCCCGCCCCCGTCGCCGCCAGCGCCGCCTCCACCTGCACCCTCTCCGCCCCCCCCGCCGCCGGGAGCGAGCTCGACCGGCGACCCGCACCTCGCGTTTGCGCATGGGGGCACGGCCGACTTCCGCGGGTGCGAGGGTTGCTACTTCAACATGCTCAGCACGCAGGACCTGCTCGTCAACGTGCGCACGTCGCTCGCCACGTTCGAGCTCAAGGGCAGCACGGTGCACGGCTCCTTCCTCACCGAGGTGCACGTTGCCTGGCACGACGCCCCCGCGCGGCGCTGGCTCAACGCCTCGTTCTGGGCCGCCGAGGTGGGCGACCACAACTTTGGCTGGCGCGCCGTCAACCTGACCTGCGGCCCCGATCCCGACGAGCGGGTCAAGGCCATGTACTACAACACGCGCCGCGCGTGCGGCGCCGCCACCCTGGCGCGCGGCTACTCGTCGCTGATGGTCGAGCTGCCCGAGTGGCGCGTCTCGGTCACGCTGCAGCTCGTGTTTGGCCACCTCGAGGGCCCGCGGCGCCGACTGGACCTGGCGCTCGTGCCCCGTGTGCCCGAGGCGGAGCTCGCCGCCTGGCCGCACGGGCTGATCGGCCAGTCGTTCGACGGCGACGGCGCGCCGCTCAGCGGACGGGTGGACGACTACTCGACCCCCGCCGCCGGGGGGGTGGTGCACACCTCGGCCATGGCCGAGGGCGCCATCGAGGGCACGGCCGACGACTACCGCGTGCCCAGCGCGTTCAGCGCCGCGTTCCGCTACTCGCGGCTGGGCGCGCTGCCCGGCCAGACCCGGCCGCGCGACGTTGCGGCGATCGCCCCCTCCGTGGGCGCGCAGGGGCGCGGCCCCGTCGCGCAGGCGCGCGGCCCGGCCCCCGTCGCAGCTGGGGCCACGGACTGAGCCTCGGCGCCGTCCCAGGGGGGGGGGGGTCGGGTTTGCATGACTAGGGGTAGGGGTCCCCGGGTGGTCGCCCGTCACGTGATGCCCACTGTGGCACACAGAGCGCGCGGCGGGCTGCTCGAGTCTGCGTGGTGCTTCGTTCCCTTCTTGAAGAAGCTGGGCGACTTGATGGGCATCTACATTTGGCTGGCGGCGCTCTATGCCAACTTCTACATTCCCTCGCAGCTCGCTGCGGGGAAGTCCACTGTGATCAACTCGTCGTCCAAGGCGTTGGCACGGAAGACCCTTTACGGCCAGACCGTTAACCCGAATGCACCAGATGCGACATGTTCTTTTCGGCACTGTAGTTCTGCGCGCCCTCGGCGCTCGTGAGCGCCTTGTCGTGGTACACCCGGACAGGGCCGAGGCGGCAGGTCTGGTACCTGCCGAGGTGGTTTCCGCCAATGACAAGTGCGTGGGTGGATGTGACGCTACCACCGGGTCGTTCCACCGAGTCGAATTCAACGCCGTTGACGTACAGGGTGAGCAGTGTTGTGGTTGCCGACGCAACCACATGTACCCATTGCCCGGTAACAATGAATGGGCCGGCAACTGCAACGTGCAACCCAGCGGTGTTCCGCTCGCTTGCAGATAGAAACCCAGTAGAGCTGATTTCTACACTTGCAAGTGGCACTGTTTTACTTCCCCCGTAGTTTGAAATCAATGCGGTACCGGCGTTGTGGGAAATCCCGGACACGTCGTCCCAGAACCACAGCTCGAACGTATACGCGCCGTCGAGGGTCGGTAGATAGGTGGTGGAAATGTACTGCCGATCTCCATCCAATGCCACGACGCTGTTGGTGACACTCGCACCGCCTTGCAACGTACAATTCTGCTGGTTGCCACTGAGGTCGAACAGCGTCGTACCCAACCCGGGGTAACTTGCGGCGACGGACGGATCAACGTAGAGTGCCAACTTTTTGGTGACGATTCCGGGGTGCTGGCACAGCCCACTGCGGCACATGAGCCCGGTGGTGCAGCAGTCGCCCGTGGCGCATGTCGCCCCCAGTTCGCCACATAGCACCGGGTCCGGATCGAGATCATCATCCCCTGGGGGTAGCAGGGATACGACAATCCCAACGACGACGCTGATGACAAAGATCACCAGCGCCACCCACCCGCCAGTGTCGCGCTTGTCTTTGGGGGCGGGTGAGGTCGCATCGGACAAAGTCTTCAAACTCATGGGGCAGGTGCGTATGGGTGTGTTTGATTTTTATCTTGGGCAGTTGGCGGCGCCGCCCTGACCCCCCGGGGGTACCTCCGAGCGGGACCGCGACCCAGGATCGCGCTGGGGCCGACCCCGACCCCGACCCCGAACCGGGCCAGAGTCGCGTGGGGACCCCTGGATCGCGCAATGACGGCGGTGCACGCGCTGCTGTTCCAGTTGGCGCTCTTCCTCGGCCTGTTGTCACTGCCCGAGCTTGGGGCGGCGGCGTGCGCCCTGGCCGCCTTGGGGTCGCTGGAGGGTGCCGGGGCAGGGGGGGGGTGGCCGCGGGTGCGACCAAGTAATAATGTGGGGTCTACATATGAGCCATGGCGCCTTCTGGCCCAGCATCGATACCGCTCGCCAGCCAACGCGCTGTGTTGCTCCGTCTACTCGGGTGTGGTGGGAGCTCGAGTGCGAGCCCGTCCCCATCGGAGGTGCAGGCGTCGCATGCAGCCGCTGCCGGTGGGCGTTCATCGAATCGCGATGTGGATCACTCGCCCTCGCCACCAACGGGGCCGGCGGCGGAGCCGCACCCCGTTGCACCAAACGCCATTCAAGTCGAGGATACGCTTGGCGACGACGAGAGCTTGGAGGCGCTCGATTTCTGGCTCGCTGAACTCCTGGAGAGCCCGGGTGAGTCCCCACCCTGGGAGCGCGCGGTCAATTCGGCGGCTCGCGGCTCTCGGTTCGCGGATCTCAGTGACGACATACTGGCGCTGATAACGGGCCAACTCTCCGCCGCCTCCCTCGGCAGGCTGTATTCGACCAGTCGCTCCATGGCGGCCATGGCCAAAAAAAAGAATGGTACCTGCTGAAGGACATCGTCACCAACGACGGTTGGCATGCGGTGTTGTGCCATGTCGCGCGATTCGGCTACGACCCGGATATCCTGCAATGGGCCCTGGCGCACGGCTGTCCGATCGATGCCGACATGTGCGCCGTGGCGGCGTCGGCCGGCAACCTGGGCGTGCTGCAGTGGGCGCTTGCGCATACCGCAACCCCTCCATGGGATGAGGAGACGTGGCATTTCGCGGCGGAGGCAGGCAACGAGCATGTGCTCGCGTGGCTGCACGCCCAGTCCCAGCCGTCCCCGTGGGATCAGGGTATCTGGAACGAAGCAGTCCATGCCGGCGACATCGACACACTCCGTCAAATGCGCGCCCGGTCTCCGCCATTCCCGTGAGATGCGTGGACCTGCAAGAAGGCTGCCGGTGCAGGCCATCTTGATTTGCTCGTTTGGCTGCGCGCCCAGTCTCCGCCTTGCCCATGGGATGAGCGGACCTGCAAAGCCGCGGCCAAGTTTGCAGATATCCCCATGCTGACGTGGCTGCGCGCCCAGCACCCGCCGTGCCCGTGGAATGAACGGGTGTGCGCGCGCGGGGCCTGGCTGGGTGGTCTCGACGTGGTCCAGTGGCTGCGCACCCATACCCCTCCGTGCCCATGGAATGCGTCCGTTTGCTCGGCGGCGGCCTGGAATGGCGACGTCGAAATGCTGACATGGCTGCGCGCCCAGAACCCGCCTTGCCCGTGGGGTGAATTGGTGTGCGACGAAGCGGCCAAAATGGGCAACTTGGACACACTGGAATGGCTGCGTGCCCAGGCCCAGCCTTGCCCATGGGATGCACAGACGTGCGAGCGCGCGGCCACGCATGCCGACCTCGCTGTGCTGGTATGGTTGCGCAGCCAGACCCCGCCATGCCCATGGGACGAACGGGCGTGTGTGCAAGCGGCCAGCGAAGGCCGTATCACCGCGCTCCAGTGGCTGCGCAGCCAGAACCCGCCTTGCCCGTGGGATGCACGGGTGTGCAAGGGCGCGGCCAGCGCAGGCCACACCCCCGCGCTCCAGTGGCTGCGCAGCCAGAACCCGCCTTGCCCGTGGGATGCGCGGGCGTGCGAGGGCGCGGCTAGGGAAGGCCACACCGCGACGCTCCAGTGGCTGCGTAGCCAGAACCCGGCTTGCCCGGGCTGATAGTTGTGCACAGGCATTCGGCGCCCCCCGAGCAGCGCCCCCGAGAGAAGGCGCTGCCTTGTCTCGACTTGCCGCCAAACGCCCCATCCCCCTCGGGCCTGCCAGTCCACCCGGACGCGCGGTTGACGCGGCTGGGCTCCTACCTCTCCACACGCGGCCGACGCTGCAACGGCTCGGCGACGCTCGTGACTGCGCAGTCGCTGGGCGTGTTTGGCGCCGGAGAGCGTGGACGGGGCGCCGTGCGAGCGGGCCAACGAATTGAAGCGACGTGGGCCATGGGACATGGGTGCGCGCGCTCGACTTGGGGCTGCGAGCGTGGGCGAGTTCACACCGCCACGCCCGCAGGGGGCGCCTGTGCCACCCCCACGGGGGACGCCTTTGCGAGCTCCGCGAGCAGGCGTTGCCAGATCGCGCGCGCAGCGGTGGGTTGCTCGAAAGGGGCGCGATCGACTTGGCGCGGTCACGGCGCATGGCCCACTCGCGCGCGTCCACCGCGCGCCCAATGCGCGACAGCGACGCGAGGAACCCAGCGTCATTCTTGATGACCCACCCCACGCGCGACGCCCCCTCCGGGCCGCCTGCAAAGGCATACTGCTGGACGCCCTGTACAAAGATGGGCAGGCAGCCGCCGCGGGCTGCGACCACAAACGCCTCGCCCACCTTGCGCGTGCTCGGTGTGTCCCCGCGCAAGACGAGGCAAAACTTGTGCTGCATCATCTCGCGCCAGTAGTGCTCTGGTGACAGGCGCTCGGCACCCAGCCGCAGCGTGACGTTGTGGCCTGCCCACGGCTGCAGGCGCCGCCCCAGCATCGCGCGCACCGCCGACAGGTACACTTTGGGCACGTGGCCTGCGAAGAGCAGCATCGGCCGCCCCCCCCACTCCGCGACTGAGGAATAGGCCGAGGCCGCCAACGGGGGCGTGTTGTACGGCACCACCGTCTGCGGCACATGGGGGTGCGTCTTTTCGATGACCGGCCACAGGATGTTGACGGGCGCCGGGCGACCCATGTAGCGCGGAATGAACGCGTGGAAGTGCGCCGAGACGGCGACAAAGGTGGTGTTGGGCGACGCCGAAGCGTGCGTGTACAGTGCATGGGTGCACGGGTGGCGCGCCTTGTGGCCGGACGCCAGGTCGGCGTCCCAGAGGCAGACGCCCTCCACTGCCGCCAGTTCCTTTGCGGCCTTTGCGATCCACCCGAACAGTGCATACTGGCCCGACGACTCGCCAACCTCGCGGTGCCGCAGGCCCGCACATGCGTCGTGGCTCACGATGCACATCCGTGGTCCGCGCATGATTGACACTCGCGTCGAAAGTTTGAGTGTGTGGCAGAACAAGGAAACACCGGACTCACCGAACTCACCGGGCGCAGCACACCTCGGGCGCACCACACCTCGGCGCAGCACACCTCGAGCACAGCACACCTCGGGCACAACACGCCTCGGGCACAACACGCCTCGGGCACAACACACCTCGGGCACAACACACCTTGGGCACACCACGCCTCGGGCACACCACGCCTCGGGCACAACACACCTCGGGCCCATCGGGAGCGACCCTCACGCCAACTTGTGCAGTGGCGTCCATGCCCAGCCACGGTTCGCATCCGCGTCGGACTGCACCCGCAGCTTGGCAAACTCGTGGTCATCCACGCAAAGCATGGTGCGGCTGGGCGCAATGCCGATCTCGCGCCAGGGCTGGCCGTTGCGCGAGTTGATCATGTGCGAGTTGACGCGATTGGGCCGTGTGAGAAGCGCATACTGATATGCGGCGTGGCCCGACTCGAAGAAATGGCCGTCGAACTCGTGTGACACTCCAAAGTCTGCGCCGAGGAACGCGCAGAGCGCGCTCCAGATCATGCGCTGTGTTTCGTTGGCAAGGCTGCACCCGTCGTCCATGGCAACCCAGAGGTCTTCCGTCGTCTGCCCATCGGGGTGCATCTCCACCAGCTGCTGGACGCGGCGCAGTGGGGCAACATGACCCCCCCCGGGGGGGGGTACACGGCCTATTGCAAGGCCGACGGCCGGGGCCGCAAGCAGACAGCCAATCTATCCAGCTTCCGCACCTACCTTGCCGCCACGCCCGGGCGTGCCAATCTCCTCTTGCCATGCCTCCTCAACCGCTATGCACCGGTGGCGCGATGCGCGCGCGCCGATGCGCGCGCTTGCACCGCCACCCCCGACAGCCTCGGACGGCGTACGGTATACGGACGCATGGAGGGGGGGGGGGTACTCCCCCCCCCAACCCGGAACCCTGACCGAAGCATCGGCGGTTGCCAATGACTAGGTGATCCCCATTTCGAACGCGATGTTGGCGGTGTTGTCGTCCCATGGGGCGGGTGGGCTCTGGGCACATGCCCACTGCAGCAGCGCGAGGTGGCCGCCGTCGGCCGCGTTCGCGCAGGTCTGTTCGTCCCACGGGGCGTGATGGGCGCGCGCCCACTGCAGCAGCTCGAGGTGGCCGCTGTCGGCCGCGGCGCTGCAGGTCTTCTCGTCCCAGGGGGCGTTATGGGCGCGCGCCCACTGCAGCAGCTCGAGGCGGCCGTCAGAGGCCGCGCCGCTGCAGGTCCGCTCGTCCCACGGGGCGTTTTGGACATGCGCCCAATGCAGAAGCGCGAGGTGGCCCGTATGGGCCGCGGCCTCGCAGGTCCGTTCGTCCCACGGGGCGTTTTGGGCACGCGCCCACTGCAGCAGCTCGAGGTGGCCGCCGCGGGCCGCGCCGCAGCAGGTGTCCTCGTCCCACGGGGCGCCTCGGGCGCGCGCCCACTGCAGCAGCGCGAGATGGCCGCCGCCGGCCGCAGCGCTGCAGGTCTTCTCGTTCCAGGGGGCATTCTGGGCACGCGCCCATTGCAGCAGCTCGAGGTGGCCGCCACCGGCCGCGCGCTGGCAGGTCCGTTTGTCCCACGGGGCGTGATGGGCGCGCGCCCACTGCAGCAGCGCGAGGTGGCCGCCGCCGGCCGCGGCGCTGCAGGTCGTCTCATCCCAGGGGGCGTTGTGGGCGCGCGCCCACTGCAGCAGCGCGAGGTGGCCGTTTTGGGCCGCGCCAATGCAGGTCCGTTCGTTCCACGGGGCGTTCTGGGCACGCGCCCACTGCAGCAGCTCGAGGTGGCCGCCGTCGGCCGCGCCAATGCAGGTCCGTTCGTCCCACGGGGCGCCCTGGGATCGCGCCCACTGCAGCAGCACGAGGTGGCCGCCGAGGGCCGCGGCATTGCAGGTCGTCTCGTCCCACGGGGCGCCCTGGGCGCGCGCCCACTGCAGCATCCCTAGGTCGCCGTTGTAGGCCGCGCCCTGGCAGGTCGTTTCGTCCCACGGGGCGCCCTGGGCGCGCGCCCACTGCAGCAGCGCGAGGTGGCCGCCACCGGCCGCGTCGCTGCAGGTCGACGCGTCCCACGGGGCGCCTTCGGCGCGCGCCCAATGCAGCAGCGCGAGGTGGCCGCCGAGGGCCGCAGCGCTGCAGGTCGTTTCGTCCCACGGGGCGCCCTGTCCGCGCGCCCACTGCAGCAGCTCGAGGTGGCCGCCACTGGCCGCGGCCTCGCAGGTCGATTCGTCCCATGGGGCGTTCTGGGATCGCACCCACTGCAGCAGCGCGAGGTGGCCGCCGAGGGCCGCATGGCGGCAGGTCTTCTCGTCCCACGGGGCGTTCTGGTCGCGCGCCCACTGCAACAGCTCGAGGTGGCCGCCGAGGGCCGCTTCGCGGCAGGTCTTCCCCCATTGAAAGGCGGGGGCGTGCACACGCCCCCACTGGACGACCGCCAGGCGGCCGTTACGCGCGGCCTGCAGGGTCGCCTTCTCGCTCCAGCGCTGGCCGTGCGCGACCAGCCCCGGGAGCAACTGCACCCAACCAAGGGCGGCGGCCAGCTCGAGGCCTCCGACATGGTTGCGCTGGCTCGGCGCACACGCACAGGCGCCGGCACAGGAGCACAGGAAGGCCAACAGGACCTGGACCTGGACGCACATGGGCGCGCTGGGTCCCAGCTCCGCTGCAGGGGGCCCCTCTGTTGGTACCGGAACCGGAACGGCCGCAGCGACGCGCCGGCTCGTGGCCAGCATGCGCGCGGCGGCCTGCGGCTGGTCGATCGCAGCCACCACCATGGCAAACACCTCCTCGGGCAAGTCCATCAGGGCGAGGTCGGACATGGCGGCGCCCTGGGTTGCCGCAGCGGGCGTTTGCTGCAGCGCCTTGCTGCTCATCGGGCCCAGCGAGATTGGCACTCGGGGCTGCTGTCCACTCCAACGTACCGTTCCAGAACGCTGGCGAAGAACAGAGCGACGCGCCGTTTTTTTTGCAAGGGGCTGCAAACCCGAGTGACGGGACTATTCCAATCCATTGGAATAGTGTACGGACCAACACTTCACAATACTAACAGTAAACAAATGGCGCGTCGCTCTTTTTCGCCAGCGCCAGAACGGTACGCTCGGGCGGCAGCAGCCAGAGGCAACGCCAGGCAGTCGCTCCGGTCCGCTGTGGCTGCGAGCGCGGCGACGGCGCTGTATGTTGGTTGCTGGTCGCTGGTCGCTGGGTGGTGGGCGCTGGGTTGCACCGCGGCGCGCGTCGCTCTTGGGTGCCCCTGAGCCCCCCCCCCTCCCCCACCCTTGGCCAGGCAACCGTGCGCGGTGCAGATGGCCACAAACGAGCTCGGTCATGAGAAGCGCACCATGGAGGGCGAGGTGACCTCCTCCAATGCCAGTGCCACGACCCCAGGCGTCGGCGTCGCCACCGATGCCATTGCCGAGGGCGCTCTCGAGGACAAGGACGAGAGCGCGGCCCCTCGGGGGGCGGCTCGGGGGGCGGCTCAGAGGGCGGCTCAGAGGGCGGCACGGAGTGTGGCTCAGAAGGCGGCGAGCGCGGCTCGGAAGGCGGCTCAGAGCGCGGCTCGGAAGGCGGCTCGGAGCGCGGTTTGGAAGGCGGCTCGGAGCGCGGCTCGGAGCGCGGCTCGGAGGGCGGCTCGGAGCGCGGCTCGGAGGGCGGCTCGGCCAAGCCCCGCGCTTCCGACGGCGACGGCGCCGCCAGCCATCGCGCCAATCGCCCCGGACGTGTCCGAGTTGGATGGCGAGGGCGCGAAGAAGACTTGTATCAAGCCGCCATCGGAGGTGGAGTCCCAGGCCGAGGAGGAGTCCGAGTCCATGGTCAAGGCATCCAAGTCCAAGTGCAAGGACGAGTCCGATGACGAGGGCGCGAAGAAGCCTTGTATCAAGCCGCCCTCGGATGTGGAGTCCCAGGTCGAGGACGAGTCCAAGTCAACGGTCAATGTGGGTTCCAAGGCCCAGCGCAGGGGCGATTCCGAGGGCGATGGCGCGAAGAAGCCTTGTATCAAGCCGCACTCGGAGGTGGAGGCCCATGTGGAGGAGTCCAAGTCCATGGTCGATGCGGTGTCCAAGTCCCATCACAGGGACGAGTCGGATGAGGTGGAGTCCCAGGTCGAGGAGTCCAAGTCCACAGTCGAGGCGCTGTCCAAGTCCCCGCGCAAGGACTATTCCAAGGAGGTGGAGTCCCAGGTCGAGGAGGAGTCCAAGTCCACTGTCAAGGCGTTGTCTAATGCTCAGCGCAAGGACGATTCCGATGAGGTGGAGTCCCAGGTCGAGGAGGAGTCCAAGTCGACGGTCAAGGCGTTGTCCAAGTCTGAGCGCAAGGACGATTCATCGGAGGTGGAGTCCCAGGTCGAGGGGTCCAAGTCGACGGTCAAGGCATCAAAGTCCCAGCGCAGGGACGAGCCTGAGGACGAGGGGGCGAAGAAGCCTTGTATCAAGCCGCACTCGGAGGTGGAGTCGCAGGTCGAGGAGTCCAAGTCGGGGGTCGAGGAGTCCAAGTCGACGGTCAAGGCGGTGTCCACATGTCCGGCTCCATCGGCTCCATCGGCTCCATCGGCTCAGTCGGCTCCATCGGCTCCATCGGCTCCGTCGGCTCCGTCGGCTCCGTCGGCTCCATCGGCTCCGTCGGCTCCGTCGGCTCCGTCTCCGCCGCCGCCATCGGCGCTTGCGCTGGCGGTGTCCAAGTCGACGGTCAAGGCGGTGTCCACGTGTCCGGCTCCATCGGCTCCGTCGGCTCCGTCGGCTCCGTCGGCTCCATCGGCTCCATCGGCTCCGTCTCAGCCGCCGCCGCCGTCGGCGCTTGCGCTGGCGGTGTCCAAGTCGACGATCAAGGTGGTGTCCACATGTCCGGCTCCATCGGCTCCATCGGCTCCATCGGCTCCATCGGCTCCATCGGCTCCATCAGCTCCGTCGGCTCCGTCGGCTCCGTCGGCTCCGTCGGCTCCATCGGCTCCGTCTGCGCCGCCGCCGCCGTCGGCGCTTGTGCTGGCGGTGTCCAAGTCGACAGTCAAGGAGGTGTCCACATGTCCGGCTCAATCGGCTCCATCGGCTCCATCGGCTCCATCGGCTCCGTTGGCTCCATCGGCTCCGTCGGCTCCGTCGGCTCCATCGGCTCTGTCTCCGCCGCCGCCGTCGGCGCTTGCGCTGGCGGTGTCCAAGTCGACGGTCAAGGCGGTGTCCACGTGTCCGGCCCCATCGGCCCCATCGGCTCCATCGGCCCCATCGGCCCCATTGGCTCCACCGGCCCCATCGGCCCCATTGACTCCATCGGCCCCATCGGCCCCATCGGCCCCATCGGCTCCATCGGCTCCGTCGGCTCCATCGGCTCCATCGGCTCCATCGGCTCCGTCGGCTCCGTCTCCGCCGCCGCCGCCGTCGGCGCTTGCGCTGTCGGCCGCCGAGGCAAAGCCGCGCTCGCGCGATCTGAAGTGGCGCCTCGCCGAGGCGACTCGTCAGTTGTCCGAGGGCCTGGCTGAGTCGAAGGCGACCTTTTTGGCGCTGCAGCGGTGCGAGGAGCAGCTCGTTGAGATGACGATGCGCTGGTCCGAGGCGGTGGAGACAGCGTCGGCTACCCGCGGCCCAGACAACTAGCCCTACACCGGCGAGCCACCTGGTTGTCTGAGGCGTGCTGGAGAGGGTTGGTTGTCGGGCTAGCCAGTGGGTGTTGTGCTGTGTGTGGTGCTGTGGTTGGGTTGGCTGGCTATGTGTGGTGTGGTTGGCCGAGGTCGCTTGCTCGACGAGGGGATATACAAACCGCGCCCTGTCTACGCGCAGGGGGCAACCCCAACAATCTGCTTGAGCCGACGTGAGAGTGACGGCGGGCGAGGACTGTGCGTGCGAGGAAGTGGTGTGCGAGGGAGTGTGATGTGCGAGGGTGTGTGATGTGCGTGGGAGTGCGGTGTGCGAGGGAGCGTGGGGCGAGGGGTGGCGACGGCGCAACGAGCGTGTCGGGAGTGGGCGCGGCGAGCGAGCCGAGGGCGGGTGCAGCGAGTGGGCCGAGGGCGGGCGCAGCGAGTGGGCCGAGGGCGGGCGCAGCGAGCGAGCCAAACGCGAGCGCAGTGAGCGAGCTGGCAGCGGGCGCGGCGAATGCACTGGGCCATCGCCGCAAGTGCACCTTTTCTGCACAGCCCAGCAAGACATTGCTGAATAATCCAATCACTTGAAACCCCCACGTGCGTTTTCGCCCAAGTCAGCCCCCCTGGCCACTTTGGGCCCAGGCGCCCGCATCCGCGCACCCGACCACTGGGGCCCAGGCTCACATGCCCCTAGCCGCTTGGGCCCAGGTGCAACCTGAACCCTGCGCATTCACCTCAACCCCCACGCGATCCCGAACCACGCGTACGCGCCCCAACCCTGCGTGCGCACCGGAACACTGCGCACGCGCCCGAACCAAGCGTACGCACCCCAACCCTGCGCACGCACCCAAACCCCGCGCTCGCGCCCCAACCCTGCATGCGCACCTATACCCTGCGCACGCGCCCGAACCACGCGCACGCACCCCGACCCTGCACATGCACCCGAATCCCGCGCACGCGCCCCAACCCTATGTGCGCACCTGAACCCCGCGCACGCGCGCGAACCCCGCCCAGTCACAAACACCCGAACCTCGCCCAGGCGCACGCACCCTACCACTGCGCTAGCCCACGCCCCTGGCCGCTTGGGCCCAGGCGCACCCCCCTGCACCCTGCACACGCCCCCACGCCCCTGGCCGGCTGCGGCCACGCAGGCCCGACTCGTCCCACGGGGCGCTGAAGGGGAGGGGCCTGGGCGCGCGCCCGTGGCCCAACCCGCTGTCCTCTCAATCTGGGCCGCCTTCGGGGCCCCATTCCGGGGCGCCTTCGGGGCCCCATTCCGGGGCGCCTTGGGCGCGCGCCCACTGCAGCAGCTCGTTGGAGGCCGCCATATCGCAGGTGTTCTCGTCCCATGGGGCCGGTGGGTTCTGGGCGCGCGCCCACTGAAGCAGCTCGAGGTAGTCCCCGTCGGCCGCGTACGCGCAGGTCCACTCGTTCCACAGGGCAGGCGGGGTCTGGGCACGCGCCCACTGCAGCAGCGCCAGGTGGCCGCCTTCCGCTGCCCACATGCAGGTCGACTCGTGCCACGGGGCGGGCGGGGTCTGGGCGCGCGCCCACTGTAGCACTGGGAGGTGGCCAGCTCCGGCCGCGGCCCCGCAGGTGCCCTCGTCCCATGGAGCTGGTGGGCTCTGGGCGCGCGCCCACTGCAGCAGCTCGAGGTGACCGCCTTGGGCCGCGTACTCGCAGGTGTGGCGGTCCCATGGAGCTGGTGGGTTCTGGGCGCGCGCCCACTGCAGGAGCTCGAGGTGGCAGCCCTTGGCCGCAGCCGAACAGGTGTTCTCGTCCCATGGAGCGGGTGGGTTGTCGGCGCGCGCCCACTGAAGCAGCGCGAGGTGGCCGCCATCGGCCGCGGCCCTGCAGGCCTGCCCGTTCCACGGGGCGGGCGGGGTCTGGGCGCGCGCCCATTGCAGCAGCGGGAGGTGGCCGCCATAGGCCGCGGCCTCGCAGGTGCCCTCGTCCCATGGAGCGGGTGGGTTCTGGGCGCGCGCCCACTGCAGCAGCGCGAGGTGGCCGCCATAGGCCGCGGCCCTGCAGGTGCCCTCGTCCCATGGAGCGGGTGGGTTCTGGGCGTGCGCCCACTGCAGCAGCGCGAGATGGCCACCTCGGGCCGCGGCGCTGCAGGTGGCCTGGTTCCACGGGGCGCCTTGGGCGCGCGCCCACTGCAGCAGCGCGAGGTGGCCACCTCCGGCCGCGGCGCTGCAGGTGGCCTGGTTCCACGGGGCGCCTTGGGCGCGCGCCCACTGCAGCAGCGCGAGGTGGCCACCTCCGGCCGCGGCGCTGCAGGTAGCCTGGTTCCACGGGGCGGGTGGGCTCTGGGCGCGCGCCCACTGCAGCAGCGCGAGGTGGCCACCTCCGGCCGCGGCGCTGCAGGTCTCCACGTTCCATGGAGCTGGTGGGCTCTGGGCGCGCGCCCACTGCAGCAGCGCGAGGTGGCCACCACCGGCCGCACGCCAGCAGGTCCTCTGGTTCCACGGGGCGGGCGGGGTCTGGGCGCGCGCCCATTGCAACAGTGGGAGGTGGCCACCCCTGACCGCCCACTCGCAGGTCCTCTGCCACTCGGAGGGTTGGCAGTGGGCGCGCGCCCACTGCAGTAGTGCGAGGTGGCCGCCAGTGGCCGCAAACTTGAAGATGAACGGTCGCGCCGCGGGGCTGACCAGCACCGGGAAGAGTTGCACCCAGCCGCAGGCGGAGGCCAGCTCGAGACCCGGGCGATGGAACGGCTCATCGAAGTCGTCGTGCAAGCGCAGGGCGGCCGATACGGCCTGGACTTGGACGATCATCGGCGAACCCGGTCCCATGGAAGGCGCCAGGGCCGCTTCGGGGGCCGCTCCGGGGACCGCTTCGGGGGCCTGAAGCACCGCGCCAACGCGCTGGCACGTGGCGAGCATGCACGCCGCGGCATGCGGCTGGTCGATCGCAGCCAACACCATGGCAAAGGTGTCGTCGGGCATGCCCATGAGGTCACCGGCGTTGCCGGCGTTGACGGTGGCCATGGGCCAGTGGCGCCTGCAAGGAGGCTGGGGGTGTCGCGCCCCGCTGCGCCGCGCCGCCGGGCGCCGGGCGCCGAGCCACTGTGCCGCGGTGCCGCTGTGCTGTGCCGCGCGCACCTTGATTCGCTCGGGAGAATTGGATTCCCACTGCATCTGCGTTGATGAAACTGGCCATTTGTGTGGGTTCCTTCAACTATCTCATCAACTTCTAACAGTAAACAGGGTTAACCCTTTTAACCCTAACCCCGAGGTGTGGCCAATGTGCCTTGGCCCCTTCAGGAAGTGTCCCGTGTGTTTGGTGAACGAGGTGTGGCCGATGTGTCTTGGTCAATGTGTCCCATGTGTTTGGTGACCGAGTGGGGATGTGCACGGTCTCTTGGCCGAAGTGCTCCATGTGTTTGGTGACCGAGGTGTGGAGCACAGCAAACTCAACAAACTCAACACGTGCAGCGACCAAGTCCAGAGCGCACAAACTCAACACATGCAGCGAACCAGTCCAGAGCGCAGCGAGCTGAATTGCGGCCGAGTACAACGGTGAGTGGCCACCCCTTGTGACGACACTCCTCCTGAAAGGGACACCTCCTGAGCGGCCACGCCTACTGAAGCGGTCACCGCACACCGCGGATATCTCATGAGCGGCCCCACTTCCTGAAGCAGACACACACATCGCACACCTCGGCACAGCACACCTCCTGAAGGGGGCACATCGGCCACCCCTTGGCCCACCTGAAGGGGACATCTCCTAAAGAGCATACGCGCGCGCGCGCCCTTGGCCAGACCTCTGTCCGCTCATTCTGGGGCGCCTTGGGCGCGCGCCCACTGCAACACTGGGAGGTAGCCGCCTTGGGCCGCGTACGCGCAGGTCTTCCTGTCCCATGGAACTGGTGGGTTCTGGGCGCGCGCCCACTGCAGCAGCGCGGGGTGGCCACGTACGGCCGTGCCCGTGCAGGTGTCTTCGTCCCATGGAGCGGGCGGGGTCTGGTCGCGCGCCCACTGCAGCAGTGGGAGGTGACCACCGAGGGCTGCGAACGCGCAGGTAAATTCGTCCCAGGGGGCGGGCGGGGTCTGCGCGCGCGCCCACTGCAGCAGCGCGAGGTGGCCACCTTTGGCTGCGGCCTTGCAGGTCCTCGAGTTCCACGGGGCGGGCGGGGTCTGGGCGCGCACCCACTGCAACAATGGGAGGTGGCCGCCCTCGGCCGCCAACTCGCAGGTCCTCTGCCACTCGGAGGGTGTGGCCTGGGCGCGCGCCCACTGCAGCAGCGCGAGGTGGCCGCCAGTGGCCGCGAACTCGTAGATGAACGGTCGCTCCGCGGGGCTGACCAGCAACGGGAAGAGTTGCACCCAGCCGCAGGCGGAGGCCAGCTCCAGAGCCGGGCGATGGAACCGCTTTTCGCCGACGTCGCCCAAGCGCAGGGCGGCCGATACGACCTGGACTTGGACGATCATCGGCGTACCTGGTCCCATGGAAGGCGCCGGGGACGAGTCCGGGTCGGGGACCCGACGCGCCGCGCCAACGCGCTGGCACGTGGCGAGCATGCACGCGGCGGTCTGCGGCTGGTCGATCGCAGCCAGCACCATGGCAAAGGTGTCGTCGGGCATGCCCATGAGGTTGCCGCCGTTGCCGGCATTGACGGTGGCCATGGGCCAGTGACGCCTGCAAGGAGGCTGGGGGTGGCGCGCCCCGCTGCGCCGCGCCGCCGGGCGCCGGGCGCCGAGCCACTGTGCCGCGGTGCCACTGTGATGTGCCGCGCGCACCTTGATTCGTTCGGGAGAATTGGATTCCTACTGCATCTGTGTTGATGAAATTTGCCATTTGTGTGGGTTCACTCAGCTGTCTCCAAGGCCTTCTCCCTCCTGCCCGTGCAGAGCCTGGGCCGGCCCGTGGTGCACTTCGAGGCGACCGCGCTCCATGCCTTCTTCGGCTGGGTCTCGTCCGAGGCTGACCAACTCGGCGACGCCGACGGGCCGTTCGAGGAGAACCGGTACGATGGGGTGAACGACGAATGCGCCGACACCGCGCGGCGGTTCCGGGCGCTCCTCGACGTTGGGCCTCGGCTCCAGGAAGCCTTGGCCGACGCCACCAAGGTCTACACGGCCCACTGCGCGGAACACGGGCTCGCCGAGGACCTGGAGCCATTCGGTCCGTACGGCTTGCCATATGCTACCAAGGCAGTGGAGGACCCGGTCGGGGACGAGAATGTCGACCTCAAGATCGAGATAGACACTGCGTTTGAGGCCGTCGTGGCGCACAAGGCCCGCAAGTCGCAGCTCTTTCTCGCCCTCGTCGATACCAAGCCCTCGGTGTGCGGCGGGGCCCCGTCAGATTCTCTTCGACCGCTCGCAGCGGAGAGCCGGGTTCCGCCGGGTTCCCCCGAGGCCGGCTCTAAAATGTGCGACGCCAGCGACTGCGGTGAGCATGGCGTGTGCGAGCGGCTCGTGTGCCTCTGCCAATGGGGCTGGGCCGGGCGACGATGCGAGGCGCCCTTGTTCCCGGCGTGTACGCTGGCACCGGCGCCCGCGCCTGTTGACGGCGGC
>Ga0105055_10005491_pt1 | contig 17877 bp, 13 predicted proteins | sample BON03_FD_78090 | JGI IMG/M metagenome (GOLD analysis project Ga0105055, IMG submission 78090) | Freshwater microbial communities from Lake Bonney liftoff mats and glacier meltwater in Antarctica - BON-03 | ecosystem: Environmental > Aquatic > Freshwater > Ice > Glacier meltwater | place: Lake...
CTTGCAGTGGTAGCCCGTCTTCCTGCAGTGCGTTGAGCACCCGGATCGTTTGATCCGTGGAACAGTCGTCAATCACAATAAAGGTGTGATCAATACCCGCAAAGAATTCATGAATTTCTGTGAGAAATTCTCCGATTCCTGAGGCTTCATTCCACGCAGGCATAACAATCGCAACAGACACGTTAACTCTCCATTTTGCGGGCTAAAAGCGGAGTGACTTGGGACTCGAAAGTATTCAACGCACTTGCAATTGCCATATGCATGTCCAAATACAAATAGGTTCCCAGCCGTCCACCGAATACAACATTGTCCACCTGTTCTTGCCTGGCCCGGTATCGATCCAATATTTTTCGGTCCTGCGCAGAGTGGATTGGGTAGTAGGGGTCGTCCTCTTTGCCCGCCTCCCTGCTGAACTCCTTCATAATCACGGTCTTGCCCTCTACCGATTGACGTTCAGGGTGAAGGTGCTTGAACTCGTGAATCCGAGTGAAGTCAACGTCAAGGTCTGAGTAGTTCATGACGGAAGTTCCTTGAAAATCATTTTGTGAAAGCGTCTCGGTTTCGAAATCGAGTGTTCGCCATCCAAGCAAACCATCTTGATATTCAAAGTAGCGGTCAATCGGTCCGGTATAGACAACCGGTGTGCTTGCTGGGATGGATTCTTTGCAATCAAAATAGTCGTGATCAAACCAAAGTGAAATTAATGGATCAGTCACCATTGCTTCCTGCCAGGCTGTGTAGCCGATAAGTGGAAGACCTTCCCACGTGTCATTGAAATACCGATTATTAAAGTTGAAACGGACCGGCAATCGAGCGATCACCTCTGGAGGAAGCAGTTTTGGATCTGTCTTCCACTGTTTAAGAGTGTAATTCTTGATCAGGGCCTCATAGACCCGACGACCAACCGACATGATCGCTTTTTCTTCCAAGTTCTGCGGGTTAGTGATTCCCTCACGCAGCGCCTCACGCGTAATCAGCTCCCGTGCTTCTTCGGGTGAGAAATTTCTCCCAAAAATTTGAGAGAGAGTCCCAAGGTTGATTGGGAGTGAGTAGAACTGATCTCCGTGCTTGGCAACAACTGTGTGTCGATATTCATTGAAGCTGGTAAATCGATTGACGTACTCCCATACTTTGGCATTGGAAGTGTGAAAAAGGTGGGAACCGTATTTGTGAACCTCAACTCCGCTTTCAGCGTCCGTATAGGAATAGGCGTTTCCCCCAATGTGTGACCGCTTTTCAAGGATTACTACCTTGGCACCAAATTCATGGCCAGCCCGTTCAGCAATTGTCAGTCCGAAGAATCCGGCACCAACAATCACCAGGTCCGCGGCTTCCAAGACCTCTCTGGACACTTTGCTGCCTGCCTTCACATCAGTCCCTCTCCAATCCCAATGTTAAATCGGTCAAATAAAAAATGGTCGTAACCGAAGTTCTACCTTGTTGACTAAAGCTTCCCCTAGTCTCAGATTATCAGGACGGCTGCTGGCCGGTATTCGGCTGCAAAGTCACCGAGTTATTAATCCAAGTTGAGCCGACCCAACCAACACGGGATCATTCATGGTTGCATTTCTGGGAAACCCTTGGACTAAACTCAAGCAGTGCACTATCCCCATCATTTGGAGACTTCACTGGGATACGAATCTCTGAGGTCCGCAATTCGTACGCTTAATGATTACCGGAGTTGAGATGGCTTTCAATCGTTCTTTCGGGGTTTTGAGCAGACTCCTGGCTGACTCCCTAGTTTTTACCCTTATCTTGTATTTCACCTTCATTCTCACTAACGTCCCACGTGATACTGCATCAAAAAGCGCAGTCTTGCTAATCGCAGCTGCGCTTCCGCTGGCTATCGCATGGCTATCTTTCAGGCAAGATCACAAGCCATCGGGTGCCTCCGCCATGGAAGCCTTGACCGTCGGCTCTGCGATTTCAATTGCGTTGCAGCTGGTAGTCAACATTTTTACAACAACTGTTGGTTGGGGGCAGGCACCCTGGATCATCTCATTCCTCATCAGTATCGCGATATTGCTGATTTTTCTGTGGCGCAATCCACTTCACAATCGACTCATTACTTCTTCCCTCTCTAGTTACATTGCGGTAGCAGTAACTCTCCCCCTATTTCTTCTGGCCAGAATCGTTGACATTTACCGTTCTCCAATACTGGAGCAAGTCCCGTTCGACCGTATTCCTCGCGATATGTATTTGTTCGAGGCCATAGGTAATGCCATTGCCCGTTTCGGGCCTGGGGAATCAGGTCTGCAGCTTGGCCAATCGTTTCGGTACCACTGGTTTTCCTACGCATGGTCAAGTTGGTTCTCGGACCAAATAGGCGCAGGACCCCTTGTTGTTCTGGCAAGAGTCACGCCCTTGTTGTGTGTGTTACTCCTCATTGGTATCGCGAGCGCACTAACCGCGCACTTCTTTAGACAAACCTGGGCGCCAACCGTTGTCGCGATCTCGTTACTTGTGGGAACCAGCATTGATTACTACACGGGCAAGTCCATTAACTTTATTTCTGCCTCTCACACTTTGGGCGCTGTCTGGCTTTTGCTTTTGTTGCTGGTCATCACGGTTGCGTGGAATTCCAGCAATTGGAAACTATCCGTCCCACTAATTATTCTGCTCAGCGCCGTAACCATGGGTAGCAAGCTGAGCCATGGAACTGTTCTTGTCGCGGGAACTGCATTTCTATTTGCCGTTAGTTCATTCCGGCAGCGCAGAATTAGTAGGCGCTATCTGCTTCTATTTTTCTTGACCCTTCTGCCTGCGGCAGTCGTTTATTTGGCTTACCAAGCTGGGCAACCCAGCGGCGGTGGTTTGGGAGATAGCGGCACCTTGTTAACAATCGACGGAACAAGTGCTCTGTACGGCCTCGTCGTTGCAGTTGGGATTACTTTGACTGCCCGACTGATTAGGTGGTTCGGGCTGGCTTACGCCCTAGCGAACGCGAAAACTCGAGAATGGGATATCACCTGGATCGCTGCCGGAGCGATATCAATTTCCTTCCTTGCCGCACCAATCTTGCGAAGTGATGGAGGAACTGAACAGTGGTTCCTTGAGAGTGCCAACATCATCACAATTCCTGTCGCGACCCTTGCTGTCATCTGGTTTGCAACTCACCTGGCACATTCAAGGAAACATCATCCCAACAGACCACTCATTCTCATGGTACTTTCTTCGTTCCTAATTGCCTCAATATTTGTAGCGATCTTCAAATCACCGTTCAACGATCAGCGGCCTTATCTGGCATACCTATTGACACTTGCATTAATCTCCGTTGTTTCGCTTCTTGCAATTCATTTCCTCCGGAGGAGTGGAACACGCCTCGAAATATTTACCGGTACCGCAGCGACGATCGGAATACTTTTATCCGTTCTTGTTGCGAACTTCATCACCGTCATAGATATTCGCGAGGGCGCACTGACAGCAGATCGCCCAGTCGCCTACTTCGATTGGGCAAAAGATGAAGTATTCGAATCGGGCGACGAAAAACTCAAAGAGGCTGCCTTCCAGGCCGCCATGTGGCTCCGAGCAAATGCAGATCCAAGCACTGATGTTCTTCAAGTTGATTTTCCAACCCAAGCATGGATGGGCGCACTGTCCAATCTGCGACTTGTGGATTCATTTCCTGAACTCGTTGAACAATGGAGTGTCGGCGATCCGGATCTACCTGAAGGAAACCCCAAAGATCAGGAACCAATCAAACTTTCACTTGACTTACCCTTTTCTCAACTTGATCCCGCATGTGAATCCGACAAGCTTTGGATCTTGTCTCTGAGTCCTGGGCCACACCGTGGCCAAAGCAGTCCATTGAATCTCACAATGCGACAATCCGCTTGTCCCTAGCGTCCCTCCCGATCCCATCTCGTGCACGGCAATTGATTCACTGATTCACAAATATTTCTCGTGCTTGGAACCAAGTGAAAATTTCTTGGAGAGCCCGTAGCATTTAGCAAGTCAACGGTTGATTAAGGAGAAACGTGTTGAACTCGATCGTGCAATGGATCGCGCGCTTTTTCGGTTTTGTGGTGGTTTTAGAAAAAATTCCCAAGTACCCTGCGGTCGGGATGGAAGGCTCGAAGATCGATTTTAAATACCTTGATCACGTATCAGATTTAATCGAACAATTTACGGGAAGAACTCCGCGAAACTTGGTTGAAGTGGGCGCCAATTACGCACAGGACGCATTTTACCTCTCTGGAAAGTGGAGTCTGTGCCCCAAGTCGATTTATGCTATTGAACCTCACCCGGAGATCGCAGAGCAAATTTCAAGTCAATACGAATTTGTTGTGATTCCGAAAGCCGTATCTAATGTGAATGGTCAAATGCAATTCAGTGCGGTTGACCTTGGGACAACGTCCAATACGGGTATCTCTTCATTGCTACAACACACACTCAACGACCCGTCCCAGAATAGACATGTAATCGTGCAAGTTACTCGCCTCGATGCATTTTTCAAAGAATTTAATTTAAAATTTATCGATTTTCTGAAAATTGATGTAGAAGGAATGACATACGAGGTCTTGGACGGTTTAGGTGCATTGATTAGTGACGTCGCATGTATCCAAATCGAATCTGAATACATCCGAGTTTGGGAAGGGCAAAAGGTGCAACATGAGGTGTATTCACTGCTTGAGGATCGTGGCTTTCAGTTAGTTGATCACATGCTGCAAATGGATGGAGTACAGGCGGACTCACTTTGGATACGTCAAGAATTAGTCCTTCACCGTGTTTTTGACATAACCAACCAGAAATGGGTTGACAAGCCTTGAGCACGCTGCTCAAAAAAGTTTCGAGTAATTGTTGCCAACCCCATCGTTAGAGCCTTGGGTGCCTCATTCCCTCCCCCTAGACTTACGTTCATGATCTTCCTGGCTCACCGTGCGCACCTCTCGGGGTTTGGTGTTGTTTCGTCCCTGAACTCGCGGTCTCCGGAGCTGAGACACTCCCACCTACCCTTATCCAATCGGTGTATTCATGGCTGAAGAACGTGAAGTAGACCCGGTGACAGGTACTCCTGTGGGAGAACCAGTTCGGGACCGCACTGTTATCGAATCGGTCCGGGCATCTTTATCCCTGCTGACTAAGCGTGATCGAAGGCTTTTGCGTCTGGCCTCGCTGGCACAGATGGCTTTGAGTTTGCTGGATTTGGCGGGTATTGCACTCATTGGAGCGATTGGTGCTGTCGCAGTCTCAGGCATTGATCCCAACGCGCTCCCCGATTCACTCAATCAGTGGAAAGACCGTTTTGGTTTAGAGACGTTAAGTGCCTCACAACTGATCGGACTACTAGCGGCTTCGGCTGTCTTTCTGCTACTGCTAAAGACATTGCTCTCAGCCCTGATTACCCGTCGCATGCTGTATTTCTTGGCAAACCGTCAGGCCGACGTTTCAGCCCGCATGGCTCGGACAATTTTGAGTCGCCAACTCCTTGAGGTGCAGCGGTGGAGCACCGCTGAGGTGCTTTACGCTTTAACCGGCGGTGTATCCGCTGCGATTACGAGTCTGCTGAGCGCTGCTCTGATAATTGTTACCGAATCATTCTTATTCGTTGTGATTGGTGTCGGGTTACTCATTGTTGATCCGATCCTCACAATCGTGTCAGCGCTCTTCTTTGCTTTTATTGTTTACTTCCTCCAAATCTGGTTGGGTCGCGCTTCGGCCAGGAACTCTTCGATTCAAGCCAATCGAGGGATGTCAACAATTACGACAGTCTCCGAGGCGCTCACCACCTACCGCGAAACCACCGTGCTCAACCGCAGGGATTTCTATGTTGATCGGTTTGATCGCCTCGCACGTGAGTCGGCAAATGCCGGAGCAACCAATTCATTCCTGGCTGAAATTCCGAAATATGTGTTGGAGTCAGCGCTCGTTGTTGGCGGTTTTACACTCGCAATTGTTCAATTCCTCACGAAAGACCTCGCCGCGGCAGCCGCGACAGTGGGGCTGTTCCTTGCTGCCGGTTTCCGCATTGTCCCCGCTTTGCTGAGACTACAAGGGGCGGGAATAACGATTCGATCCGCGGCCGCAGCCGCACGCAAAACCTATGAGTTGGCCTTCTGGTTCCAATTACGTGACGGAAACGGCGGTAAAGGTAATCGAATCTCGGAAGAACAAGCTCTCGCCATTAAGGAGCGGATAGCCGCGGGTCATGGTGATTTCGTTGCCAACGTTGAAGTCAGCGTTTTCTCGGTTACCTACCCGGGTGCTGACCACGCAGCCGTTATTGACGCAACGGTCTCCGTTGCTCCTGGGACATCTTTAGCCCTCGTTGGTAGCACCGGTGCCGGTAAATCCACACTCGCTGACATTATTCTTGGCGTTGTCGATCCCGATCTTGGGTCAATAACCATAAGCGGAGTTGACCCGCGCACTGCTGTCTCTACCTGGCCGGGGGCTGTCGCCTACGTCCCTCAAACCGTTGGCTTGACCGAAGGCTCGATCCGAGAAAATGTTGCTTTGGGTTTGCCGGCTCTGGCAATTGATGACTCCATGGTCTGGGAAGCGCTTGAACGCGCTCACCTTGCTGAGTTCCTACGTGACGCCCGTGAAGGTCTGGACACTGTCGTAGGTGAACGAGGCGTTCGTCTCAGCGGTGGGCAGCGGCAGCGGTTAGGTATTGCTCGGGCTCTGTACACGCGGCCGCGCTTGCTGGTACTCGACGAAGCGACAAGCGCCCTCGACGCTGAAACCGAGCAAGCAATCACGGAAACCCTGCGCGACCTTGAAGGTGAAGTGACAACAATTACTATCGCGCACCGGCTGGCGACCATCAGGTTCGCTGACCAGGTTGTGTTCATGCGACATGGGGTCATTGAGGCTCGCGGAACCTTTTCTGAAGTTCGGGCCAGTACTCCAGATTTTGAACGCCAAGCTCAGCTTCTTGGACTCTAAGGGTCCTCTCACATGTCACTTGTCTTTGTCGCAACCATAGTTCTCACTCAAGTGGCTAGCGGCTCGGTTTTGGTTCTCCTGTTAACCGGGGCACGAATTCGCAGTGGTTACGGGGTTGCCGGAATCGGTTTGGCTGTCGGAACATTTATTTCCATGCTGAGCGCAGTCCTCCTCAATGGCACAGCATTATCTGCGATTGCCTGGTTAATCCCCGGTCTTGTAATTACAGCTGGTTGCCTGATGCGGACTAAGTCAATTCGAAACTCATTCACTCTTCTTCGTTTTGAGCGAAACGAATCTGTTGCTGTTGCGCTGGGTATTGCCGCGGGATTGCTGTTACTGATTATCAACTGGATACGTTTTCCGTTGAGCTCTGTGCGAGCGGGCAGCTCAGTTGACATGTACTTTTTGGAAGCGCTATCACGCGGAGTGGGCGAATTCGGAGCACAAGAAAGTATTCTGATGTCCGGTGGTTCCCTGCGATACCACTGGTTCACCTACGGCTGGGCGGGTGAGTTAGCGCAAACGGCTGGGTTGACGTCCTTCGTCTCGCTAACTCGCGTGCTGCCGGTCGTTGCATTGATCGGATCTGTCCTGATAGCTACCGCGTGGGCGAATTCCATACGGATTACCAGAGGGAAAAGTCTCTGGTGGGTGCCTTCACTCGCCGTTCTTCTGATTGTTATAGGAGGTTACACCGGGGCCCTTTACGGCGTAATTCTTAATAACGATTCACCTTCCCAATCACTGACAACTGTTTGGCTTCTTGCCCTCGTGGTGCTTTTTTTGGTCACGATTAAGACCCAAACATGGAAAGGATTTTCTGCTTCAGCAATTCTTGTTGTTGTACTTGCATTTGCAACTACCGGAGGGAAGGCCAGTCACGTAGCGGTGGCACTTGGTGGCTTTGGAATTGTCGCTCTTGGAGGAATGCTATTTAAAACAACTTGGTGGAGAAAAGCGCTTCTGCTTGGTTTCATGGCATTTGTTGCAGCCGTAGCCGCCTACATGTGGGTTCTCTCCGGCGTTGGGATCGAGGAAAATCTCACCGAGGCACTTGCGGTCAGAGCGTCCACTTGGCAGGTTCTCGATCCGGTGACAGGTCGTTGGGGACCGGCAATGGGAACGTTGGCTCTTTTGCTCGCGGTCCTTGCTCGACTCTCCGGTTCTTGGTGGCTGCTGACAACCAAAACTGGAAGGCGCTCACCCGAAATATTCTTTGCCGTCGGTTCGGTTTTGGTTGGCGTTGCCGCGCTCTTTTTCCTGCGAGAGGGAATCAATGAACTGTGGTTCCTTCTCGCAGCTTCGGCCCCGATCGCAGTTATTTCTGCCTACGGAGTCGGTCAAGGCGCTAGCGCAATATTCAAATCGACCGAACGAAAAAGAACCTGGCTCTACGTTCTTTACGCGTCCGTCTTTGCCTCTCTGATCTCCCTGACTCTGAGCTTTAACTGGAAGTTCACGGGCACTGAAGTTGGTTTCTTTCAGTGGCCCGGGGTACTGTTCTGGCTTTCAATTATGAGTGTCTGGCTGGTTATTCCGGTTCTTGGATTCATGTTTATTCGCATTTCTGGCAAGAGCAGCCAAAAAATTGAACCTAAGAGATTTGCGCTGTGGTTTGTTTTTTGCGTTGGGGCTCTTACGCTCACATCAATATTCACTCGTCCGGCAGTGCTGTGGACTGAATCTCGGGAACTCAATACCGAGATTGGGATTGTTTCGCCGAATCCGGAAGTCGCAACATCAACTACTCAATCATCCGCGAGCCTTGAAGGCAAATCACTCCTCACCAATCACTTCGCGGCTGCTCAATGGTTGGTCGACAATTCACTCAGATCCCAAGTGGTCGCCTCTAGCGATCCGCAAAGTTCATTTATTCCCGCCATCTCAGGGAACCAAATGTTTCTAGCCGGTGAGCGGTATCAATACGGTCTCGGTAAAACGAGTGAGCAGTCGGAGATTCTCAATAGGTCACAATTATCAACACAACTTCAAGGAAAAATAACGTTCGAGGTACTTGATCAGTTTTGTTTACAAAACGTTTCTTATCTGTGGATTGAAGGGGATTTGGACCTGACGTTGTTGCCGGAAAACGCGCTTCACGTATTTGGAAGTGTGGGCATTATCGGTCTGCAAGACTATTGCTCGATCAAGTAATTGACCTTTGGGTTTCGGTTACGGGAATCTTTTGCGAACCAGTCGCATAATCGGGTACTCATAAACCTTCCACGACACCCATGCAGCAGCCCAGGAAATTATTGTCGCCGCTATGAAGATGCTGAACAGGGCAACAATGTTTTGATTCATAGATTCCGCCGGGTTTAAGACCCCCCAGTCTCGAATAATTTTCTCAAGCTGGCGTAACACTAAAAAATGAAAGAAGTACATGAAGTAGGAGTAACGGCCAATACTCCAAAAAATTCTATTTATTAACGGTATTTGATTTAGCGCCACTCCCAAGAGGGCTGCAAAAAGTACATAACCCATGACGAAGTACCCGGGGGTCTCTTGCGAGTAGAAAATTTGTGATCCGAATAGGAGCACAAGCACGAGCAGAATTCCACCCGTCGGGCTGAGGAATTGCTGTTTCTTCTCGCCATGACTTTGACTCAGCCACTTAAATCCAAGATAGGCAACCCCGCCGAGAACAAAGAATGGCCAAGAACCAAAAAGGCCTAGTCGCAGCCATGCGTTGAAAAATGGATTGAGCGAGGGTCCCAGTGTTTGTGAATTCACAAGCCAGTTGACCAAATAGAAAGAGAAGTACCCGACCAGGACTGACGCGAGGAAAGTTTCTATTCCTCGTTTGCGCAATAACCAAAATACTAAGTAGTGACCCATTTCCTGTTGAATTGTCAGACCACCGAGTGGCACAGCAACTATCGAGCCAGCCGTCCAACCTAAAAATGTTAGGCAGAGCAGAAGGGCGGTCCAGGTGGGGAGCCCCTCAGTATTAATCTCGTAGATTATGAAATAAACCACGACGAAAGCGGCCCAAAGCGGCCAAATCCGCGCAAATCGACGAGACCAGTAGTGCTTTGTAGTAGCCGGTTTTTCCTGCTTGTAATACAAGCTAAAGATCAACCAACCCGAAAGTGCAAAGAATACCGGGACTCCGAATTGACCGAAGTCAAAAAAGATAAATAAAGATTTAGGGAAGGCAAAGCTTTGTGTAACCGCTACCGTGGCACTTAACGAATGTGTCGCAATTACCGCAAGGATCGCAACGGCCCGCACGGAGTCAAGTGCGCTTACACGCACCTTTTCCGCTCCAATTTCTGGCCTCAATGCACAACCTTTCGTCTCAGAGACATATTCTTGCATTATTGGTTATTTAGGTGCCTAGTGAATCAGGGGTCAACATGTCACTCATTAGCGAGTTGGCGAATCGTGCTACCGGCGGACGAATCACCAAAAAAGACTTTCACAAGCGACTTGACCGCTACTTGGTATCCGGTGAGTCTTCCGCCGGCGACGGTGAGGTTCTGACGGACGCTTTCCTTCGGTCCGCTGGGGCATGGCTCACTGAAGGTTCCCATGGGGTTGCAGCCGCTAACGGTCGATCTGATTTTTCTGGCGCCACTGACTTCCTTGGTCTGTGGCAGGCGCCCGGATCCATGAACCGCAACATCGTACAACTGAATACTGAAGGGTACGCGATTCTTGACACCAAGTTGAACCCGGAAATCGTTTCTGAACTTGCTACTTACTTTCAGACTGCACCCTGCACGTTGACCTCAGATAAAAAGACTGACCTAGCACCCGAAGACCGGGTCGTTGTTGACATGGAAAACCCACTGGCTGAGAAGTACGCCGTAGACACAAATGCAATCCTGTCTAATCCCCTTGTTCGGAAAATACTCCTAGATCGCGGGTTGCTCGAATTAGCCCAGGAGTATTTGGGTTCAACACCAATCGTGGACATTGTCACCGCCTGGTATTCCTTTCCCTCAGATTCCCCCAGCCACGAGGCCGCACAGCTTTTCCACTTTGATCTTGACCGCGTGCGTTGGATTAAAGCCTTCTTCCTGCTGACCGACCAAACGATTGAGACCGGCGCTCACTTGTACGTACCGGGCACACAACGCGATGGTGGGATTTCACCAGACCTGCTAGCCAAGGGCTACACCAGACTCGAGGACCACGAAGTTGAGGCTTACTACCCCAAGAATCAGTGGAAATCAATGGTTGCCCCGGCCGGTTCTATCCTTTTAGAGGACACCCGCGGCTTACACAAAGGGATTCCACTCCAGCGAGATCACCGACTTATGCTGCAGTTTGAATACACGCAAACACTTTTCGGTCACAAGCCATTCCTGGCAACGGTTCCCCTTGACGACTACCAAGACGCGCAATGGAATGCAATGCAGAAGTCTTATCCCGCGCTTTTTGCGGCACTGAGCCGGTAAGCGCGGTTGTTCAGTCGACGGGCCGCAATTCTGGTTGCCACTCGCACTGGATTTTCCCAAACCCATTTGAGTTTTTGTTGGGTTGGCGACAGATAGCGGCGTTTAATTGCCTCGCTCTCGTCGAGGGACTTACTCCGATCACTCACCGTGAGGGAGTCGGGATGCCAGCGAAAACACGACACGATTGAGTCCACCGGGGTGAAAGCCCCCAGCGGGCGGAGTTTCAAAAGTAGATCCAAATCGAATGCGTGACTCAGCGTCTCGTCAACACCACCGACCTGTTGCCATGATTGAGTTTTAATCAGCATTCCCGGCTGCGGAATTAAGTCTGGGCCCCACGCTAAGATTCGGTCGGCCCATTTACCCGCTCTGCTCACCCATAACTCTTTACCCTCAGTGTCGACATATCGACATGCTCCATAGGCCAACACACTCTGCGGATTCCTTTTCAGCGCTTGGATACACGTACGCAGTGAATTTGGAGTCAACAGGTCGTCATCACCCAACCAATTCACGTACTTGTGGTGTGGTTGGGCTGAGGCGACACCTCGATTGATCGCCTTCGGCAGCGACCCGGGATCCTCGAGCACCTGTGCACCAAAATCCTGGGCGAGCGCTCTCGCTCGGGTAGCTTCCCCGGGGATTATGACGGCGATGTCAACGGGAACTGATTGAGACCGGATTGATTCGAGGGTTTCGTGCAGATATTTCACTCGTTGGCCAAGGGTTGGGATCACGATTAACACTTCGCTGGCCACATGGGAACTGTAGCGGAGGGCACGTTGCGGGTACGCTTTCACACAATACGGAATCCTGACCCGACAGAAGGAAGGCGTCACCTGTGGGCAATCTGCTCTTTAGCACAGTCTTGATTGCCCTCGCTGTTTTAGCCCTCTTGGCAAGCCGTTCGTTGGCACGTTTTGCAGTGCTCATGCTTTTCGCTGTTACTACTTCCGGCGCCCTACTCCAATTTCTCGGTGACCGTTCCCTGCTAGTCAACCAGTCGTTACTTTCTTGGTGGCTGGTCGCAACCGGTGTCGCGTTGGTCGGGTTGTGTTACTACTTCGGTCGAATGGGCAATGCTGCCGCGTTATGGCGACGATCAAGCAACACGATCCTGTTGAGCAGTTCTGCCTTGCTCATGGTGGCTTTTCTTGTGTCCCGATTCCTTGCTCCCGGAAGCCCCTCACCCCTGAGCTCAGTTGGATTCTTCATAACAAAAATTGCTGCCGAGGACAACGCCAAGTGGCTTAACGCGTCTTCTCAATTGGCCAGCGCGACCGCAGTTGATACCTGGGCGAATGTTGGTGGCCCGCTCTTGCTGGTCATGTCTTTTGCGGCGACACTGATCGGTGCGTTGTCCTATCTGCTGTACGGCTCAGTCAACGAGGTAGCCGTTTCGGCTGGGTCGGTAATTTTCACCCAAATATTTTTTGTCATTATCTCTCCTTTCGCTCTCGCACCGATCGTGGAGAAGACCTACAAGAAGCTGACTTCTGGGTCTCAAATCCCTCGCGTATTTTCACTTCTCAGTATTGCAATCCTTGCGGCCAGTACAGCTGTCTTGATTCAGTATGGTCACATCACGCTCCAGTTCACCCTGCTCGCGCTCACATTGTGGATTGGCACTTTCCTAGCTCCGATCGCGCGCTTCCCAGCACGTTTGCTCACCACTTTGTCGATCGTCACTCTTTCCATGGTGTGGTTCCCGTTGGCCGGTTTGTCTTTGGTTATTGCATTGGGGTCAATTGGTTATTTCTCGCAAAGGCTCGTTCGCGGTGCAGGTAGCACTCGGGGTCCGGCAATTGTGAGTCTGCTCTTAAGCCTTGGGGTCTTTGCAATCACAATTAAATTTCTTTCTAGTGCCCTGCGTTTCTCACTTGGGATTGGTAGCTCAACCGAAGCTGTAAGTGCGCTTGGCGCAGGGGGCGGGATTTCCACGGCAGTCGGTGCAATAAGCGCGCCAACTCTTCCACTCTTTGACTCTCCAGGTGGTACGGAAACTGTCACGACCCTCATTCTGGTTCTGACCTTGGTTTCAGTCCTTGGGTTGATTTGGGTACGCATGGGTGCGAACTCGCTCACACGATCCCAGTTCGTAATTCTTCTACCCATTATTTTGGCGGGCGGGTACGCACTTCTTATTGCTTTTGCAGATTTTTGGGCTGTTGGCTCAGGACCAAATTATGGCTCGCTGAAGGTAAGCTTTGCTGTACTCGTCCCGATTCTGGTGGTGTCGTTACCCTTTGCCCTTCTTGCTTTCAGTATTAGATCTCAGCCGGGCGGCGCACTTGGTTACAGCGCTGTCGCTTTGATCGTTGTCATGTTGACCTTGGACACGTTCTTTCCCCGAGCCCTCCTTCAACTCAAGCCAGCCAATTGGCCAAGCGTGGCTGGCAGCCCTTACTGGTACCCCGCAGAGGTTCGAGACACCGGAGATCAAACCCTTACCTCAAACCCAATTGGGTGCATCATTTTGCCACGTAGTGCAACAGCACCGTCGGCGCTTCCTTCAGGTCAAACGATGTATACCTGCACCAGGCTTCTGTCCGGTGTTGTCGGAGTCGAAACCATCGCTGCACCGATTGTTAAATGGCAATTAGACGAATGGTTGCAAAATCGTGGAATGTGGAGTGAAGTTCATCCAGCCTTTAGCGCCCTCCCACCAGAAGTTCTCGCTCGTCAGTTGATCCTGCTTGACATAGACAAGCAAGTGGTCGGCCTAGAAAGCCTGGGTGGATTGCTGACACGATTCCCACCGTTGGAGCCCTAGTGAGTTGGCGTTCCTGGCTTATCCCACCGGCTTTCAGTCAATGGGCTGGTGGGCGTAGCCGATACCAAACCCGTTTCGACGACTCGATTGGCTCATGGGCTACAGCCATTGACCAAAGTAATGGTTATGACAGTGACTTGATTCTGCAACGTGTGACCCGGGCTACGCAGGGAGTTCTGCGAGGCGAGTATGTGTTTGAACGTGACGGCGTGGCTTTTGACCTTGAGGAGTACCGCTGGCCCGTTCTGAGCGCTTTGCTCAACGTCGCGGCCCGAGAGGGTGAGCTACGAGTGCTAGATTTCGGTGGGTCACTTGGTTCCGTTTTTTGGCAGCACCGGGCAATGTTGTCGGGGATCAAAGTGAAATGGGGCATAGTTGAGCAACCCAACTTTGTTCATGCCGGCAAAGCCCTTGTTCAGGAATCAGTTGAATTTTTTGACAGTGTCGAGTCTTGCAATGCCTCACTTACTCCTAATGTGATCTTGCTGTCCAGTGTTCTGCAGTACCTCCCCGAACCTGAACAAATATTGAAGCATCTACTGGGTACCACCGCCAACACGGTAATTATTGATCGGACTCCGATCAGTGAAGCGAGCGCAAATGTTGGCGGCAAGACCGCATGCCTGCAAGTTGTCCCCACACACATTTACTCGGCGAGCTACCCGGCATGGGTGTTTTCTCGTTCGTGGATTAACGCTGAGTTGAGCGGATTTGAGATCTTGGCCCAGTTTTCAGGTATTGAACCTTCCGGTCGCACTTCAGAAGGAATCGAATTCAAATGGGACGGTGTGATTGCCCGCAGGAAATCACATGGCTGAACTCGCGTTACTTGTTAAGAGTTACTCGGCTGACCTTGAATACGCGCTGCGACTCCTGGTTTCAATTCATCAACACAACAAAGATTCACTACCCGTTTACCTGGTCGTTCCAGAGGGCGATCTTGCTCAATTCCAGCCATTTGCAGGGGGTGGCGTTGAAGTATTAAGCGAGAAGCTTTTCGCTGCACATCTGGTTCACGAACAGACGGCTGGGTTTGGCCCGGGATACATTAATCAGGAGATCGTCAAGTTAGCTTTTTGGGAACTTGGGCTCTGTGAAAATTACCTCTGCGTTGATTCTGATGCCGTTTTTATTCGAGACTTCACTCGCACAGATTTCATGGCACGACCTGGGATCCCGTTTACCTTTGTCACAGAAGACCGCGAACTTCAAGTCGAGCCCGGGTATTACACCGATACTTGGGTAAATCGGAAGAAGTCCCTAGAAAAGATTCGTGCTGAGATCGGGTATCAGGGCCGTTGGTTGTTAACGGTGCATGGCCATGCCGTCTTTTCTGGGATTGTGCTCAAAAATTTTATGGAAGACTTTCTCGCACCTCGAGGCTGGGATTACAAAGATGCTCTAACTATTTCACCGTATGAGCCAACCTGGTATAACACTTGGCTGTTGCACACCGGTGCCATTGAAATTTTTGCTCGCGAACCAATCGTGAAAACATTTCACAATTCAACCCAACACTTGGATTACCTCATGCGTGAAGTAAGTAATGAGGATCTTGCCCGCGGTTACGTTGCGGTAGTGGTGAATTCTAACTATTCCCGCGGTGAAGGGGTTCTGTCTGTATCTACTTCACCCAAACAACTTCTCGCGTCCTATGTCAGTTTCCCTAACTTATTTCGTGCCTTTTTGCGAAGATTCCGCGTTACCATCATTGACGACCGACGCGGGCTTCGCAGATTGCGGGTCTGGATCGGAGCTCGGTTGCTAAAGGTTCCTGGGCTACGATTACTCGTAAATAGGGCACCATAGTTGGACTTGGGCCTTCTCAATCCCAAACACCTGCGGGTTAAGATTCCAGTGCCAAAACAAACGAGCGCTCGATGTAGGGGACTAATGAGCTTTGATTCCAAATTTCGAGCTTTCGCCCGGCCGGCCTATCAGAAATGGTTGGCCTTACCCGTCAACCAAAGACGCTCCCGACGCAAAATTGTTGAGCCGTACTTCCGCCCAAAATTAGCACTCGCGGACAACTGGACCAAACAACGCACGGAGTCAGACAATTTCTACTACGAGTTAACGCCCGACAATCAACGGGAACTCAGCTCCCTGATCGCTGCGATTAGTGGTGAATCACCTAATTTGATTGACGGATTCATCAATGAAATACAAACGGATGAGAACCTGCGCGAGCACCTCTCACAAACCTGGATTGACGATCCTTTAATGCGAGATGCGCAACTTGCTTATGGAAGAAGGATCGGATGGTACGCGCTGGCACGAGTGCTCAAGCCCAAGTTGATCATTGAAACTGGGGTCCATCATGGTGTCGGGGCCTGTGTGCTTACCAGCGCCTTGATGCGCAACCGAGCGGACGGATCACCCGGTCGCTATTTAGGAACAGATATCGATCCTGGCGCCGGAGCACTCCTTAGCGGCCGCTACGCGCAAGAGGGGAGAATTGCTTACGGCGACTCAATCACTACTCTTCGCACGATCGAAACGCCTATTGATTTCTTTATCAACGATAGTGACCACAGTGCCGCGTACGAAGCTCGGGAATACGAAACGGTTTTGCCGCTGCTCGCCAAGAATTCAATAGTCCTCGGCGACAACAGCCATACCAATACGAAGCTCAACGATTTTTCCCGACAGCAGGATCGCCCCTACCTATTTTTTCGCGAAGTCCCCGCTAATCACTGGTATCCGGGCGCTGGGATCGGTATTTCCGTTACAGCTATTCCTCTGACATTGGCCTAGTTTTCAGTAGCGTCATCGGTAACGCGTCACGCCAGAACCTTCCAGTATTTACATACTCACTGATTTTCTCGTGTCCTTGGGAACTAATCGAAGCCAATAACCCAGGATCACTAGCAAGGCGTAGCAATGCCCCCACGCACTCATCGACACTTTCAAATTCAAGGAATTCTTTGCCGTTGTCAAAATAGGTGAAGCCCCCGTCCACCTTCCCGGCAACGAGGGCTGTTCCAGCAGCCATCGTCTCTGAGTAGCGAAACACTGCCTGGCGTACCCAAACCCAGTCCATGTATGAACGCTGGGGGCCTTGCAAGGTGGTGGTCAAAATAATGTCTGAGTTAACGAGTTTGGCCCAGTACTGATCATTGCTGGTGCCGGCCTTATCACCATTAATTTCGAGTCCGATTCCCTTTTTCGCTAAGCGAATTTTTACTAGGTCCAAGAATTCTTCGCGCGGTGAGTACATCGATCCGATGAAAGTGATTTTGACTGGAGCATCTGTTGACCGACGCTGTGCTTTTTGTTCCTTGAGCCAAATCAAACGTTGCTGGCTGATCGGCATGAACAGCGCTCCCTCAATGCGGTTGTGAGGAAATATTTTGCGCACGGTTTCTTTGGCTGAAAACGTCACCACACTCCCCCGATACGCGGTCAGCACTGCTGCTTGCCAACGGTGCCTGCGGTAGAAAGCATCAGTCAGGACCACAAGCGGTGTGATCCCATGTCGCAAGAGCAGGTGCGTCATGCGGAAGGTTTCCACTAAAGCCCCGCTCCAGCTTTGGGTTGAGGTCCGAACGTCAATGATCACTAGGTTTGGGTTCTGCTTCCGCTGATTGGTTCGAAACTGCGGGAAGTAGGTAGCATCCCGATCGATCACCTGCCGCACGACCTGATCTGTCCCAAAGAAGTCTTTCGCTGATCCCTCAAGTTCTTCGAAGTAGACGTGTGTCCAACCGACTTTCCCGGACTCAATGGCGACACTCTCAATTGCCTTGGGCTTTTTACCCAACACGAATGACGGCAGGAGCGCTGCTTTGTAGAGCCAATAGA
>Ga0105055_10005496_pt1 | contig 17869 bp, 23 predicted proteins | sample BON03_FD_78090 | JGI IMG/M metagenome (GOLD analysis project Ga0105055, IMG submission 78090) | Freshwater microbial communities from Lake Bonney liftoff mats and glacier meltwater in Antarctica - BON-03 | ecosystem: Environmental > Aquatic > Freshwater > Ice > Glacier meltwater | place: Lake...
CATCTGTCAGCCTTGGAAGAATAGCTTTTCTTGGTGGAATAGTCATAGTAGTTGGTGGAGTTCTTGCTGCATTATATAGTCTTAAAATTGGTATCTCAGTAGGCGTTACTGGTGCAATTTTAATTGGAATTTCTGTGGCTATGGAGGCAGCACAAGGTTATCTTGGCTTGATTTTGACCATAGCTATTGCCGCTGTGATTATCTATGGAATAATAACTGCATATAAATGGACAAAAGATACAAAAGCTTTGGAACAAACCAAGGAAGCTATCGATAATACTAAGGACAATCCTGCTGTTTGGAAGGTTCTAAAATCAGAATTATCTAAAGCACAGGACGAAGATGTAAAAAAGAAGATAAGAAGTTTGAAATGATTTCCAAAGAAGATAGAATAAGACTAGAAGAATTTGTTAAAACTAATATAGGATTTAAAACCATATTAAAGCTGCTTCCCTCTTGCAAAGAGGTTTGTGTTGCTTGTGCTTGGATAGGAGATACTTTGTACAAAAAAGGCGGATTTGACAAAGTACAAATAGAAAAAATATCTTTTGCATTCGGAAGAAAAAATTATTTAAAAGAACATCCGGTTATATGGGAAAACGCTAAGTTGTGCGTTAAACAACACCTTGATAAGGAAGCTTAAATATGTCAGAACGTACCTATGAATTGAGAATTTCGTGTGATTTGTGTGAAGTGCAAGATGGTGTGAAGAACCCTATTCAAAAGGTTACTCTAGAAGAACTAGATCTAAACTATGAACAAGTTCTTGGTTTACAAGAAGCAACGCTTCTTCCGTTAGTGACTAATCTACTTGAACTAGGAAAGATGAATCTAAAGTCAAAACAATGATATTAATAATATTAAACTTATGCCATGGTATACTTAGACCCGGATCTCTTATATCTAACATAAATAATAATCAAATAATAAACAACATTGTGCAGCTATCAGAGAAATTTGATAGCTGTTTTATTATAAACGATAGCCATAATAAAAATGATAAAGAGTTCACATATATGCCCGAGCATTCTATGGATAACACTTCTGATTCAATGCCTTTGTTGCACTATATAAAAAACATAAAGTCAAAAAAAATTCAAAGTATATTTACCAAGAACACTTTTTCTTTCTTTAAGAATAATTATATATCAGAACAAATAAAAGCTATGAATGATAAAGAAATAGCCATATGTGGATTTAATTTATCAACAGATATATTAAGCTCGGTACTAGACTTATTGCAATATGGGTATAGTGTTACGCTGTACAGAGATTGTTGTGGAGATTATCTAAATCATCCAGATATCTATAATCTATTGTGCGAACTTAATGTGAAAGTAGTTTGTTAAGAAATAAAGGAAATGATACATGTTAGCATCAGTAGTTTTTACAAAAGACAGACCTTTGCAATTAGAGTCATACTTAGAGTCATATAAATATTGTATATCTGAAAATATAAAAGATGAAATATGTATTGTCTGTGATTCATTAGATAAGTATAGAGAAATCAAGAGTGATGGATATGACTTTGTAGAAGACAAGAATGATTTTCATAAATGCATAATTGAATTATTAACTAGAATTTATTTTGATGGACAAGGAAGTAAGTATGTTCTGTTCGGTTGCGATGACTGTGTTTGGATAAGACAGTTTCATATGAAAAATGTCTCTGACGTACTAGATAAAAATGAAAATCTATTAGGATTTTCTTTAAGATTAGGCCACAACATACTTCCCAAGTCAGTCATTAATTTTACCAAGGTAAACAATGAATTTTGCACATGGGATTATAAAAAATCCTCTTCTCATTTTGGATATCCTATTGATTTAATGGGTTCTGTGTATAGAATCAAAGATATCATCGATGCTTTGTTAGAATGCAAAACAGATATCAAAAGCCCAAATTATTTAGAATCATATTTAACTAACTACTTTCTTAAGTCAGATAAATATAACGAACTTGGATGTTTTAATTCATTGAACAATCTTGTGGCCCAAGACTGCAATAGAGTTCAGTCAGATTTTCCAAACAAGTTTACTGGAACCGAAAACGAAACAGCAGAAAGTTTACAAAAGTTGTATCTAGATGGTCATGAGATTATTTGGCAAGACTTGCTAAACATAGTGCCAGAAGATGTCTTTGTTGGAAATAAATATTTAAAAACAAGAAAGAAGATATGAAAGATCCTATTATAGTTATTGATTTTGAAACCACTGGAATATTTGATCAAGGTAAGTTTCCCATTCCTTTGGAAATTGGATGCGTAAAATTACATCCTGAGACATATGAAGTTTTAGGCAAATATGAGTCTTTAATACAAACACCAGGAATCGAAAACAATATTCCCGAATTTATTGTTAATTATACTGGAATAACTGCTGACGCCGTTGTAAAAGATGGAAAACCTATAGATGAAGTTTGTGAAAGATTGATTGAATTTTGCAATGGAAACAACAGTATTTTGTCTGCGTGGCCAATCTCTTATGAAATACCGTTATTACAATACATGTTTTCATTAGCTGGGAATAAAGACATGCCTCTTTCTAGAAGAGCTATCGACATAGGGACCTTATTTAGATTTAGTCCATATTATAAAGAACATATGAAAGCACCTAATTTAGACATAGCACTAAAGTCCATAGGATTAGTTCCATATGGAAGACACAGAGCTATGCCCGACGCAGAACAAGAAGCATTATTACTAAGCAAGCTACTGGAGCATTACAATGGAAAAAATTAATACAATAGAGAAAGATAGTGGGATCATTAAAGAACTAACAAAAAAAACCTTTTTTTCTCTTGTTGTAGAAATGCATAAAGAAAGATATGTTGCTGGATTATTTGACGACCAAGATGAATTAATTAAATATACGCTTGAAGATAAGAAAGTTTTCGACTTAGCGGATTGTATTCAAAAAACCTTAAAAGAAAACGGTAGATTAATTATTGAGAAATGTGATTTCTATGTTTAAAATTAACACGGATATTAACAATATATGGTTTTCTTCTGATCATCATTTTGGTCACGAAAATATTCTCAAATATGAGAATAGACCATTTGAAAATATATATACTCATGATGAGGTTTTAATCAAAAATTGGAATAATTATGTAAAAAAAGATGACATAGTTTTCTATAATGGTGACATTTTCCTTGGTAAGGACCGGAATTATCTAAGAAAGATTCTATATTCCTTGCATGGAAAAATACATTATATCTTTGGAAATCATGATAAAATAATAAGAAAAGACTTATTATGTCAAGAAAGATTTGAATCATGTGGGGATTATTCAGAGGTAAATATAAATAAAGAATACAATATAGTCCTAATGCATTATGCCATGAGGGTATGGAATAAAAGGCATTACGGTGCGTGGCAACTCTTCGGACATTCCCACGGTAACTTACAGGAAGATAGCTCTAGATCGATGGATATTGGAATAGATTGTGCATATAAGAGACTTGACGGAAAGATAGAAGACTATAGACCTATAAGTTTTACAGAAGTTTATGATATTATGAAAGCTAAGGAAAATTTCCCAGTGGATCATCACATATGATAAATGAAACTACTAACAATATAATTAAAACAATAATAGAATTAACAAAACAAGAAAACCCTGACTTTAACCAAGCAAAAGAAGATATCAAATATCAAATAGCATCATATGCACTTGACTGTGTTATGGACTCTAAAATAAAACTAGAAGCAGAGAATGTTTTAGATGGATATTGATAAATATAAAAAAATAGGAATTGATAACAGTAAGTGTATTGACAAATCGTATCTTAGAAAAAACATAGATAGTTATTATCTAGACATAGCGTTTTCTGTATCTAAAAGATCCCACGACTCTAATACTCAACACGGATGTATTATTGTAAAAAACAATAGGATTATTTCTACTGGATTCAATGGGTTCCCGGCAAATAGTCCAGATTCCATAATTCCAAATAACAGACACGAAAAGCATAAATATAAATTTATCAATCATGCAGAAATCAACGCAATTTTTTCATGTGCAAAAAATGGAATAAGCTTAGATAATTCAGTAATTTATATAACTGGAATACCGTGTAGCAGTTGTGCTAGAGCGTTGGTTAGCGTTGGAATACACGAATGGAAAATAGGTAATATTCAGCACGTAACTACAGAAGAAGAAGAGCTTCTTAGACAATTTTGGATTGAGTGTTTTGATGTAAAAATAACGAAAATTAAGATGTAGTACAAACAAAATTTTAATTTTTTGACAACTAAAGACGATTGTATAATACACTAGTTATCTTAGTGGAGCTATACATATGAGCATTTTTGAAAAGCGAATTAATTACAAGCCTTTTGAATATCCAGAAGTTATGAATTTTGTTGATGTTATCAACAAAACTTACTGGGTTCACTCAGAAGTGGACTTTATTTCAGATAAACAAGACTTTGCATCAAGCATATCTAGTGTAGAAAAAAGTGCAATTAAAAATGCTCTTTTGGCCATATCACAGATTGAAGTTGCCGTTAAGTCTTTCTGGGGGAAAGTTTATGACTACTTGCCTAAGCCAGAGTTTAATTGCTTAGGAGCCACGTTCTCAGAGTGCGAATGTTATTCAGACGATACCGAAATATTGACCAATCTTGGATGGAAATTTTTTAAAAATCTCGAGAAAGAAGATTTGGTAGCACAGTATAATATTGAATCTGGAAATATTTCATTTACAAATTTTACCAATCCAATTAAAAAACATCATGACGGAATAATGCATAGTTATAAATCTCACGGAACAGATTTGATGGTAACTCCAAATCATGAGATTCTTGTTATGCATCCAAATCATGCAAAATTTATTAAGAAAAAGTCTATTGATGGAAAATGGGGAAAAAATTACAAATATCCATGTTCTGGTTATGCAATTTGCAACAATCCTCGCAAATTTGGAGACTTAGACAGATTATTAATAGTTATTCAAGGATACGGATTATGTCCAACTAATCAAGGAATAAGAGATTTTTCTATTAGTATATCTGGACAAGAGAAAATAGACAGACTAAAAGAAATATGTGAAAATCTTAGCATATTGCTAACAGAAAACCATATAGATAATAACGTTATAACATTTAACGGAAAACTTCCTGATGATTGTGTAGAGGTATCTCTTGTTAAGAATCTAGATTTTTTAAATCTAAATAATTTAGATTATAATTATTGCAAAGAATTTGTTAACGAATTGTCTTATTGGGATTGTAACAAAGACAAAGATTGTATTTATTATTATAATTGTAATATAATAGCAATAGACAAAATACAAGCAATTTGCACGCTTGGAGGATATTGTACTAATAAATCTACAAAGACATCAAAGGACGCACACGTTGTTTGTATCACTAAGTATTCTAAAAAAATATATCCATATAAAAAAGAAGTAGAATACAATGGATTTGTTTATTGTGTTACTGTTCCCGAAGGATGCATAGTCACTAGAAGAAATACTAAAGTCTCTATTTCGGGGAATTGTAGACACTCGGAAGCATACTCTCGCTTACTAGACGTTATTGGGGCTTCTAAAGAATTTGAAAAATTGTTATTAGTTCCAGAAATCAGAGACAGGGTTGAATTTTTATCTTCTTATCTAAAAAAGAAGGTAGCAATTGGAGACAAGAGAAAATATGCATTGGCACTTGTTATATTTTCGCTATTCATTGAAAATGTCTCCTTGTTTAGTCAGTTCGCCATAATCCTGTCTTTTACTCGTTTTAAAGGATTATTAAAAAATACGTCCAATATTATAGCATGGACCTCAAAAGACGAGCAGATCCACGCTAACGCTGGTATATGGATATTTAACACTATGATTAAAGAATATCCAGAATTACTAGATGACGAGATGAAAGAGGCAATAGTCATTGCAGCAAATAAAGCAATAGATATTGAGTCTCAGATTTTGAACTGGATCTTTGAAAAAGGAGAGATAGAAGCAGTGTCTAAGGCTGATTTAATTAGCTTTATGAAAAATAGAATAGACATATCTCTTAAGTCAATAGGATTTAAAAAAATCTTTAATATAAGTAAAAAAGAAACAGATAAGATGAAATGGTTTGACGAAGAAGTAAGTGCGAATACACTAGACGATTTTTTTGCCAAACGTCCTGTGGAATATTCTAAATTTATGGAACCAGTTACTTCTGATAATTTATTTTAAAATAAAAATATGAAAAAAGTTATTAATTATATATGTAATTTATTTAGACACGAACAAGTAAAACCTAAATACATGATAAAAGGAATTTTTAAGTCGTCTGCTAGAGACAGTTATGTTTATTTTTTATATGAACATAATGGAAGAAGATGGTTTGAACAAGATGGGTTTCTTTATGAACACGAAGTTAAAACGACCAAAGTATTTACTTCTTATATATCTCTATGGCTTAGAGGAGTAGACTGTATGCCTGATGAATACTTAATAGAAAAGAAAAAGAGCACAAAATGACCCAACGATATTGGTGGCTAAACGATGAATCAAGAACTATCCTCGAAAGAGGATATTTGCTTGAAGGAGAGTCTGTAGAAAATGCTGTAGATCGTGTGTGTAACACAGCATGTAAAATTCTAAAAAGACCAGATTTATTCAATAATTTTAAAGACAACATAGAATTTGGGTGGATGAGTTTGTCTACACCAATTTGGTGTAATTTTGGCACAGACAGAGGTCTTCCAATATCATGCTACGGAACTTATGTTCCAGATTCTATTGTCGGAATATCTGACGCCTTGACAGAGGTAATATATCAAACAAAAACAGGAGGAGGAACTTCTGCATATTTTGGAGATATTAGACCTAGAGGATCTAAGATAAACGGAAATGGCACTTCTAATGGAGCAGTTTCATTTATGAAACTATTTGATACTGCTGTAAGTGTAATTTCTCAGGGGTGTTATGATGATAAAACTGAAATTTTGACAGAGCGGGGATGGATGTCATTTGAAGAATTGTCTAATAATATTAATTTGCGGGTGGCACAAGTTACTAATGAAAACATTGTCGAATTTATTAAGCCGACCAACCATTTTAAGTATTTGGTGGACACCGAGATGATTTTGTTTAAGGATTCTAGAAATATTAACTTGATGGTTACACCCAATCATAATATGATATTCAAAAGGTGGAACAAGAATAATATAAAAGTTATAAATAAAACAAAATATTCATATAAGAATAAGTCTTTAACCGAACGTATGTATTCAGATACAGCAGATGCAGTTCCTATGCATCGGGATGTGGCGTGGTTGCATTCATCATATACGGGTCAGGCATCTTCTGCCCAAACCCTTTCGTGGGAAGAACGATTTTTGATAGCATTACAAGCTGATGCAAGCCTGGTTCCTAATTGTAATACGGCATATACTTTCCATTTTTCAAAACAAAGAAAAATAGACAGATTGGATTTAATTCTATTTCATTTGAATTATAAATTTTCTAAAACCATACAAAAAGATGGAACTACTGCATATTATATTAATGCCTTACAGAAATTTTCTAAGATTTTTGATTGGGTTGATATTACGCAAGTATCGTCTGAATGGAGTCGGGAATTTCTAGCTGAAATATTGCTATGGGATGGATGGAAAGCTGACATAGTTACAAACGGTAGTTATTCTAGCACCATTAAATATAATGTGGATGTTATTCAATCTTTAGCGTGTTTATGTGGATTTAAGTGCAGAATAACTAAGGATTTGCGAGAAAAATGTATAAATAAAATGCCTATTTATAAAATCTGGTTATCTGACGGCTATCATTTTGGCGTGGAGAAAATTACTAAAGAAATGGTGCCATACAACGGGTATGTGTATTGCGTAGAAGTTCCGACTCATCAAATTATCGTGAGAAGAGGCGGGCATACTCTTGTGTGCGGTAATTCTGTTCGTAGGGGAAATTTTGCAACGTATCTAGATATAGACCATGGAGATATAAAAGAATTCTTATCCATTAAAGACATTGGTTCAGATATTCAAAATATCTTTACTGGTGTTAATGTTCCTGATTATTGGCTAAAAGAGATGATAGAAGGAGATAAGGCTAAGAGAGAGATATGGGCCAAAGTAATAGAGTCTAGAAGAGAAAAAGGAATTCCTTATATTAACTTTATAGATAATATTAATAAAAATAAGCCACAGTGGTACAAAGACAGAAAATATCAAATTTTAGCTAGTAATCTCTGCAACGAAATAAATTTACCATCTAGTGTTACAGAAAGCTTTGTTTGTTGTTTGTTATCTAAGAATTTAGAATTATATGATGAATGGAAAAATACTAATTCTACACAAACGTCAATTTACTTTCTTGATGCAGTAATGGAAGAGTTTATCCAGAAATCAGAAAGAATTCCGCATTTACAAAGATCTCATTTCTTTGCAAAAAATCACAGAGCACTAGGACTAGGAGTATTAGGATATCACTCTTATCTTCAAAAAAACAACATTGCATTTGAAAGTTTAGAAGCTAAGTCGATTAACAATGAAATGTTCAAAGTTATAAAAGAACAAGCATTAGCAGCGTCTTCTATGTTGGCAAAAGAGTATGGAGAGCCCGACGTTCTTAAGGGATATGGATTTAGAAACGCAACGCTATTAGCCATTGCACCAACAACATCATCCAGTGCTATTCTTGGACAAGCATCTCCTGGAATTGAACCATATAGTAGTAATTATTATAAGGCAGGATTAGCAAAAGGTAATTTCATGAGAAAAAACAAATATCTATGTGAATTGCTTAAGTCCAAAGATAGTGATACTGACGAAGTATGGAATTCAATCTTAGTTAACCAAGGAAGTGTTCAGCACTTAGATTTCTTATCTAAACACGAAAAGGATGTATTTAAAACATTTAAAGAAATCTCGCAAATGGAAATTATTATTCAGGCTAGCATTAGACAGAAGCATATTTGCCAAGGACAGTCGTTGAATCTCAATATTCCACCAGAAGTTAGTCCCAAAGATCTCAATAAGCTTATATTAGAAGCTTGGGCACTAGGAATAAAAGGATTGTACTACCAGAGAAGCGAATCTGTTTCGCAGAACATGATACAAAATATAACAAATTGTGTATCTTGCGAAGGATAAGATGTGAAAAAAATGACAAACAAAAGTAAATTTGCATTGGCAATATCTGGAGGCGGAATCAGAAGTGCTACAGTAGGACTGGGATTTTTTCAATCTTTGGTTAAAAATGGTTTGATTGATTGTATTGATACCCTATCCACTGTGAGCGGAGGAGGATATATTGGTTCATACTTTTCTTTGTGTGTAAAAAACAAAGTTAATCTTGAAAAAGCATTTGACAATAATGGAGAATACATAAATTATTTAAGAAACAATAGTAATTATTTGTGTCCAAATGGGCCAAAAGATTATATCTCTCTTGCAATTAATTTTGTAAAAAATTGGATATTATTATTGTTTATAATATCTACGTTATTGTTTCCAATGTTTTTATTAATTAGATCATCAGATCTGATTACTAGTGAAATATTTATTAAAAATAGCATAAGTAGTTTGTTATTTATTTCATTAGCACTATTAGTAACTATTATTCCTCCTATTATATACTTGTTCTTTAGAAATATATTTTTCTTTAATATAATACCAACATTAATCTTTTTAATAACCTTTGTTAATAATGAAAACTATATAATAATAACAGGTGTGATATTTTTGATATCATTGCTTTTAAAAGCATTCTTTTTGTCGAAACAATACGACAAAGAGCAAATAGAAAATAAAATAGATTCGTATATTAGAAAAACCGTATTGTTGTCATTGGTCTTTCTGTTTCTTGGATCAATAGATACATTTGGATTATTTGTTTACAACAACAAATATGATTTTACATATTTTCTTCTTACGTACTTTTTAGTAATAGTATCATTTTATAACAAGATTATTAGTATAGTTAATAAAGACACAGGGAATATTAAGAAATTTATTATTAAAATTATAGGAATAATATCTTTAATATCCATATGTAGCTCTATGTCTTATTTGTCTTTTTATATATATTATATATCTGCCGATAGTTTATTTTATGCATTGGTTTCATCAATCATAGTATTCGGAATCATAGGAAACGCACCTTATTTAATTAATTTGTCTAGCTTGCAGAAAATATTTGAAGACAGAATAACAAGAACATATTTTAAGCCAGCGTTTAACAAGTTCTATATATCAAACAAGATAAGTTCGTCTTATGATCTAAAAATTTTAGATGCTCCACCAGATCATATTGTAAATACGACTGTAAATAACACAGTGTTAAATAATTCCCAGATAGAGTCTATTCATAGAAAAGGATCTTCTTATAAAATAAATAAGAATACAGAAATAGATAATACAGATGCATGGATAAAAAATGAAATTACTTATGGTAAGTCGATAAGCATTTCTGCAGCAGCAGCAAGTCCTGGAATGGGATACAAGACCAGCGTTCTTTATAGCATGACATTATTTTTCTTAAATATTAGACTAGGATATTGGGTATTTAAAAAGAAAGAATATTTTCAATTATACAGATGCATAATTGATGAATGTTTTTCTGTTTATAAAGGAAACGATGGCAATAGATTGTTCTTAAGCGACGGTGGTCATTTTGACAACCTAGGTCTTTATGAATTAATAAAGCAAGGCCATAAGAATATCATAGTTCTTGATAACGAACATGATCCAACTTATAGATTTTTTAGCTTGGCAAAAATCATGCGTCAAGCAAGAACAGACTTCGGGTGTGAAATTATATTTATAGACAAACTAGATTTATTCAATAGAAATAATATAAGTTCTACATATGAGAAAGTATCATTAAACAATAATGAAATAAAACTAAGGAAGTCTTCTGGTTATTCTGACACAAGAATGGCAAAAGCAGATATTAAGTATAAAGATGGATCTGTTGGAAAGTTACTTTATATTAAGCCCGCATTATTGGGAAACGAATCGATAGACATTATTAACTATTATAAGAATAATCCAGATTTTCCACATGAAAACACTAGTGATCAATTCTTTAGCGAAGAACAATGGGAAAGTTATAGAAAAATAGGGTTTATCTCGGGAGAAGAAACACTATTAATTGCTAAAAAACAAATATAGTCTTCTTGGTAGATCATGTATAGTAAACTCATTGCAGTATTTTTAATATGAATAATCAAATAACGTTTGTTGGAGATGTTCATCAAAATTATAAATTTCTTTATAATTCAATAGATCAGAATAAGTCTTCTAGTCTTATTTTGTGCGTTGGAGACATAGAATTAGGACAGCCAAGTTGTCCTAATTTAAAAAAACTTCCTAAGAAGTTTAAGTTCCTTCAAGGAAATCACGATAGTATTGAAGAGTGCAATAAGTATTCTAATTTTCTTGGTAGGTTTGGATATATTAGAAAATATGACTTATTTTATATAGGCGGAGCAATGACTCCACCCCATCCAAGATGGATAGCTGGATATAATTGGTGGGACACAGAAGAGCTGACCCTTAGAGAGATGAAAGAAGCGGCTGATCTTTATAATAAAATTAAGCCTAGTTTGCTTGTCACGCACGATTGCAACGAGAGCTTAGCTAGATTATTATTGCCAGAGATAGAACATATTAGCAACACTCAAAGATTAATTGAAAATTTAAAATTAAACCATCAACCTAAGTATCATGTTTTTGGACATTGGCACACTAGTTTTAAACAAAAAATTAATAACACTTTTTGCACATGTGTTCCAAAACACGGAATACATAATATCATATTATAAATAAAGAAACAATAATGCACTATGATACAGAGAAAACCGTAAAGACTAATGTTTTGTGTGACGCTTGTAAAAAAAAGAATGTTTACAAAGTAACTTGGGTTGATTATTATCCAGAAGGAAGTAGGCATTATAAGAATTACATATGCTTAGATTGTGGAAGACATGTTTTCACTAGTGGGCTATATTCTAATATGGAAAGTGTTAGAAACATGAAGAAAGAGTTAGGACTAATAACCCAAGAAGAATTAAACTTAGTCAAATTTAAAGAATTTTTAAATAATTTAGAAAACTAGAAAGTTATTTATGATCGAATGTCTTATTTCGGGCACTCAAATTGGTGCGGATATCGCCGGACTTGAAGCCGCTTATTATTGTGGAATTAAAACAGGAGGATGGGCTACTAAGGGTTTCCGAACTACAGATGGGCCTAAGCCTGAGTATAAAGATAGATTTAATATTAGAGAAAGCGACAAGCCTTCTTATGCAAGTAGAACATGGAAAAATGTTAAAGATAGCGATGGAACAGTAAGATTCGCTACCGACTTCTCTTCGTCGGGAGAGCTATGCACTCTGAAGGCGATAGAAACATTTAAGAAACCATATTTTGATATTGATTTAAATGAAAATATAGAATTATTTTATAATAAATTTCATTTATGGATAACTAACAACGATATTAGAGTATTAAACGTGGCAGGAAATGGCAATCATAAGATTTTTGAAACAGTTAAACACTTTCTTATCGAATACTTGACCGAATACAATAGGTAATATATTATTAATACTACCTACGAGAGAAAACGCACAACATGTTTAAGTTATTAGGATTGTTACAGAAGTATTCAAAGGTTACTTGTTTAGAAAGAAAAATAATGTTAAAAGTAGAAAACCAAAGCAACATAATTATATTACTAGATAGATCAGGAAGTATGCAGTCAATAGCTTCTGATGTTCGAGGATCAATACAAAACTTCATATTAGAACAACAGAAACAAAAAGATAGCTGTGTTTTAACTTTAATTCAATTTGACTCACAAAATGATCAAGAAATAATTTTTAAACAACAAGATATCAGCAAAATTAAATATGACCCTACCTCATTTTCTCCCAGAGGAATGACTCCTCTTTGGAGTGCTATTGGAAAAGCAATAGATTCTCATAAAGATATTCCAAAAGATGAAAAGGTCGTATTTGTAATAGTGACCGATGGACAGAACAACATTTTTGGAGAATACAGTTCTGAAAAAGTTAAAGAATTAGTAAAAGAAAAAGAAAATAATGGATGGGTTTTTGTATATCTTGGTGCTAATGTTGATGCTTTTGCAGAAGGAAATTCTATGGGATTATCTGCTTGTAATACAGTAAGCTATAACCAAACGTCAAAGAGTGTAAAAAAAGGAATTAATAAACTGTCTGATAAAGTTTCCTCTTATCGCTCAATTAGAGGACCAGGTGGGCAAAGTGTTATGTCATTCTCAGAAGAAGACAGAGAAGATATTTCTAATTAATTATGAACAACAATCTACAATGGACATTCGGAATAATTACAGACGGATCTAATCCTTATTATATTAAAAGAATTTATAATAGTATTATAGATTTAGATATCCATAAAGATAATTTTGAGATCAGGGTTGTCGGAGGAGACAGCCCTGGTCTTGAAAATTTAATACACATTCCGTTTGACGAATCTAGAAAAAAAGCTTGGATAACTAAGAAAAAGAATATAATATTTGAAACTTCTAAATTTAACAATATTTCCATAGGACACGATTACATCTTTTATAAAAAAGACTGGTACAATGGATTCAATGTTTACGGAGAAGAATGGGATGTTTGCATGTGTCGCATCGCTAGCAAACAGGGGTTTAGATATAGAGATCACTGTTCTTGGTATTGTGAACCTGGACAATCACCTGGTCCTAACACAGTTAATTTATTAGAGTACGACGATCTCTCTCAAACAAACAAACAATATATCTCTGGATCATATTTTTGTGCTAAAAAAGATTTTATGCTAAGAAATCCATTGCAAGAAAGATTATCGTGGGGACAATCGGAAGATGTTGAATGGTCTTATAGAGTAAGAAAAATGTGGAATTATAAATTCAATAAAAGCTCCACTGTCCAATTCTTAAAAGATAAAGATCTTTTTCCGCATAATGAAACAAGAATAGAAGAAGAAATTTTATGATAAATGCAATATTATTTGATTTAGATGGCGTTATTATTGATTTTTGTGACAATCATTTTGAAGCACTAAATCTTGCGTTATTAGATCATGGATACAACCCTATATCATACCAAGAACATGTTAGTGTTTTTAACGCATTAACAACAAAGAACAAGCTTGATATTCTATTAAAAGAAGATAGGATTAGAAAAGAAAGCTTAGAAGATATTTCTAATTCAAAACAAGAACATACATCTGTTATGATTAATGATGTTAAAAAAGACTGGAACAAGATTAAGATATTTCAAAAATTATATCAAGATGGATATAAGATAGGATGTGTTACAAATTCTATTAGAAAAACATGTGAGTCTATCTTATCAAGACTAGGCATTATAGAATATTTTAATATCTTAGTTTGTAACGAAGATGTTAAATTTAATAAACCATATCCTGATCCATATAAAAAAGCTTGCTTAGAGCTAAAAGTTAATCCAAGAAATGTTCTGTGTATTGAAGATAGCGACAAAGGCGTGAAGTCCGCTCTTAATGCCGTATGTAGAGTATTAAAAGTTAATAATTCTAAAAATGTTACATATAATTTAATTACCAGCAGGATATCTGAGATCAACCAAGCATACAGAGAGCAACATGAAAGCAATAGTTCCATATCAGCATATATTTTCAATAGTAGGAATACCTAGATCAGGAACAAGTATAGTCAATACAGTTTTTAATTCATTAGAAAATGGATTTAGCATATCTGAACCAATAAGCGGGATGTTTGATGACCCCAGTACTGTGACAAGTGGAAAAAGTAATTTCCAGGTTAAAACCAATCCATATCATATGTTTCGAGAACTAAATGAACACATGATATTCTCAAAAGAATATGATCTAGCGGGCATTAAAGAGGTTTTTGATCCTAATAGAGACGCAATAGACATTATATCAAAGTCAGAATATATCAATTTTCATGTTATTATCATAAGAAATCCATTAAATGTATTCAACTCATGGTTTGTTTGCAACTGGAAAGACAAGTTTAACAAGGTTGAGTACTTACGATTTTTATATGAAAATCTTTATTCGTTTTACAAAACAGAGTTTGTAAACAAGCCAATATTTGTCATAAACTATGACATATTAATATCTTATGAAAATAAGATAAATTATTTAAATAAAGTTTTCGATGGATATATAAAATTTATAGACGATTTTGTTCTTTTTGATTCAAAATTCTCTAGAGGAGACCCAAAGGGTCTTACTTCAATATCTGTGGACGATACGAAAAAGGCATTATTACCACAAGTTTTAAATCCACATAATTTTAATTATATAAATAATCATGTCATTCCTATTTATAATGAAATTTTAAGTCAATGATACTTGTATGCTTATATATGGAAAGCAAGTATCCATCTAGTGTATTTGGAGAAATACAATGGCTAACACCTTATTGGATGTATCTGTTATTCAGAATAAGAGTTGGAGTAATAAGAGTTTGGAATAACGACAAGAATCCAGGAATAAAAAACAAAGAAGAGTATCTTTGGGCCGCTACTGTTATACATGTCTCCAAGAACAAATTAGAGCTAATGGGAGTTGACAAACCTCCTACTATGTATATTTTTAAAGAAATAATAAAAACCATAGCAGCACTAGGATATAAGACAGGATTTTGGACCAGAGCTAATACTGGAACAGACAGAACGATAGAATTTACACCTAAGAAAAGAAATGATCGATAAATTTGCATTTTTAATTACCACTTTTGACCAAGTGGACAATGTTTTATTCCAAATAGAATCTATCAGAAAAAATTTTACATCGTTGAACAACAATAAGATAATTATCATATCTTCTGACCAAAACTTTGACTTGAAAATTTCTGATGATAAGAATATCTATATTGAGTCTCCAGATTTTATAGGAAATACAGAATTAAGTAAAATAAACAACGCAGACGATTATAAAACGTGGAAAACAAGTTTTCAGGTAAAGAGAATCTTAAGCCAAATACAATATGGTGTAAATATTGCTTACAATGAAAATATTTCATATTGTCTTCATTATCATTCTGATACTTTCCTGAGTCCATATTTTGAAAATACATTAATAAAAGAGATAGAATTATTGAATGATTTTGCTATGATTTCTTGTCTTTCAGAGGATTGTGAAAATCAAAAAACTCTTCCTTTTGGGATTCATTTACACACAGAATTAATTCATTTAAACTTAAAAAAATGCCATGAGATTGGATATTGTTTTAAATTTGACAATATATTTTTAGACGATAAATTTAAATCACATAACTACAACTCTATATCTGCATTATTTGGGCAATATATGCATTATTGTCTAACTGGTAAAAATATTTTAAAATACACGGACCCAGTTAGCGATTATTATTATAAGAATGTGAGACCAAGATCAATCAGACCAGCACACGGAATGTTTAATTTTGGAGTTTACAATAGCCCAATACCACAATAAGGAAAGTATATGATACACTTAATTCCAGCGGCCGGAGCTGGATCTCGCTTTACAAGCAAGGGTTACAAAGACCCAAAGCCTTTTATAGACATCAATGGTCAACCTATGATTATCTCTGTTCTGGAGAATATAGGTATGCCGGTCGAACCATCTGAAAATAACAAATATATTTTAATATTTAGAAAAGAACAATTAGAACACGAAGTTCCTAAGATCCTGTCCAAGAGATCGGACGTAATTATTTTGTCTGTTAGCGAGACTACAAAAGGTGCTGCTTGCACGGCATTGCTTGCTAAAGAATTTATTAATAACGACGAAGAATTATGGATTGGAGACTGCGATCATTTAATAGCAGATTTTAATCACATAGAATTTGCAACTAAATATTTCAATAAATTAAAGTCCGATGGTGGATTAATTTGTCACCTACAACAACATCCGAAGTGGTCGTACTGCAAAGTAAAAGACAACAAAGTAATTGAAGTCGTAGAAAAACAAGTTATAAGTGACATAGCTAACACTGGAGATTTTTATTTCAAAAAGGGTAAATATTTTGTCGAAGCCGCAGAAAGAATGATACAAAATAATGATTTAAGCAAAGGTGAATTTTTCTTATCTCCTGTTTATAATTATTTAATATCTGATAATAAAAATATTAATGTTTATATGGTGAATAATCATATAGGACTAGGAACTCCAGAAGACCTAGAAAAATATTTGGAAAAATAATAATGGAAAATATACTAAGTTTTATAGAAATTATTGAAGATAATAATTCTCATTTTGATAAAAAAATAGAATTTTCAACTTCTCATGCTTTGCACAAAGGCATCAAGCCTGTCGATAAAAATCTTCCTATCTCTATAAACGAACAAGAATTTAGATATATTTATAACTATATTTTAAGTAATACGGAATGTCGCAACGTGCTTGATATTGCAACAGGAACTGGAATATCCTCATTAGCGGCATCTCTTGCTTTTAAAACATTAGGACACGGACTCTGTGTGTCTATTGATTCACATGAAGAAGAAATAACTCAGACTCAGCCTGTTAAGTCTTTATTGAGAGTAGGATATGAAATAAAAGAAACAATTGCAAAAAATCTTCATAATTATTATAACACACATAAACACATCTCTTTTTATAATTTTGTAGTTCCAGTGGGTCTTGACAATATAAATGAATATAAGGGACTTATTGACATGATTATACTTGATTGTCCTAAGTCAGATGAAGACTTTGAAAATATGATTGTTCCTCTTAATGAATTTTTAAAGGAAAAATCTACTATATTCATTCACGATGTTCATACATTTACAGAGAAGTCTAAAAATCTTTGTAAGAAGTTGTTTAAAAAAGAGTATATAAATGCTATTCCTTCTCAGACTACATTTCCATTTGGAATAATCC